>Ga0075163_10014492_pt1 | contig 10172 bp, 11 predicted proteins | sample JI1023141ADNA_FD_71478 | JGI IMG/M metagenome (GOLD analysis project Ga0075163, IMG submission 71478) | Wastewater effluent complex algal communities from Wisconsin, to seasonally profile nutrient transformation and Carbon sequestration -... | ecosystem: Engineered > WWTP > Effluent > Algae... | reverse complement strand
CAAATAAAGTTACTTCCGAATAATGGGAGGAGTTTTTAAAATCGGAAAGAGCAATTACTCCCTCCCGGGGGCTTCTATGTGCGTTGTATGGTGGGCTTCTAAAATTAATGCCCGGGCTTGCATTTTGGATACCCAGTCTTTTGAAAGAGTTGCTGCTTCCAAAAAACCGCGTGTGCGCTCAATAGCGGTAAGGGCAGACGCTATGGGAATGGAAATTGTGAATTTAGGTTTAAAAGGCATAATTTTACGACACTTTTTAACTTAGCATGTCATAAAAACACTATATTAGCAATTTTTTTACGACATTTTACGACATTTTTTATGACAATTTTGCAAAAAATTCGTCGCAAAACTCAGGTTATTAATCTTTAAGGGCGCGGTCGATGGCCCGCTTTTGTTCCCGTTCCTTAATGGAGGATCGCTTGTCGTGTTGTTTCTTTCCACGCGCAACACCGATCTTTACCTTCGCCCGTCCTTTGCTTAAATAAATCGCAAGGGGAACAATGGTGAGCCCTTTTTGGTCGGTGGACCGTTTGAGTTTTTCGATCTCTTTTTTATGGAGGAGAAGTTTCCGGTCCCGCCGCTCTTCGTGGTTATGAATATTCCCAAACAAGTAGGGAGCAATCGAACAGTTTTTTAGCCAGGCTTCACCCTGCACAATCAATACAAAGGAATCTTGCAAAGAGCCCCCGTGATCGCGAAGAGACTTGATCTCAGTCCCTTGAAGGACAATTCCTCCTTCATAGGTTTCAAGGATTTCATAGTCATGTCGGGCCCGCCGATTGGAAACAAGTTCTGATTCACTCTTCTTTGTCATAATCAATGATTCTCCCAAGAAAACCCTTTGGATTCAAGGATTTTCTCCTTTATTGACAATTAGGGAGGCATAGAAGTATCATCGTTGCCATTATGAACCTGAGTTTTGAAGTTGTTTGAGTATATTTCACTCATTCTCAGGAATTCTTCTCGGTCTTTTTACCTCGAAAAGGGCACTTTAGCCCTTCCCTTCGGTAAAAATCCCAAGAATCTAAGAGAATTCTCTGAGGAGAATAAGGAAAATAAACTCAAAATTCAGGTTATGAAGAAAAATCTTTTACTTTTTACATTATTAGGCGCTTTGGTGACAGGATGCATGACAGCCCAGTACCATGAAAAAGATTATCAGGGGAATGGCTATTCAGAGTACCGGATGAATACCGATACCTTTGCAGTAACCTATCGTGGAGATCCTCATACCGATCCCGAAGATGTCCGCAAATTTGCTCTCAAGCGTGCTGCAGAAGTCACCTCTAATTATGGGTACCGTTACTTTATTATCGAGGGTGAGAGGGATTTAACCAAAACATCTCTTGTGACTTCAAAAAATGAAGAGATCTCCTTTGTTGAAGATTTTTGGACCCATTCCCTCAAACCGATCAAAAATGTAACCGAAAAAGTGACAGAGAAAAAAAACTATGCCATTGAACTCACCATCCGCTGTTATACCAAAGAGCCAAAGGAAGAAGAAAGGATCGACGCCTACCAGTTTTTAGCGTATACCTCTTCCAGTCCAAAGACCCAGGAAATTTCAAAATCTGCCCTTTAATTTTTTGTCCGATTCATTACAATTTTAAAATGTTTTGGGTATAATTCTAACGCCGTTTCATAAATCCATAGGCAAAGAAGAGGACAATCCCCATCCAAAAGAGAGGTTCTGTCCAAGAGGGGAGTCCTTTAAGCGATACATCTAAAATCAACTTAAGGCCAATCCATCCCACAATCAGATGAGCTCCCACTTCTAAACGAGGAAAACGTTCCATGATATCGATAAAAAGTTTAGCTGCAAAACGCATCATCACAAGACCTGTTACCCCCCCAACATAGACAATCCAGATTTTAGGGGGAAAAGAATGATGAGAAAAGGAAACGCCAACTAAAGCAAGTCCTGCTAACACCGAATCGATTGCAAAGATAAAATCGGTCATCTCGACAAGAAAAACCGTTGTCCAGAAGTTGCGTCTCCGTGGAACTTGCAGCTCCCTTCTTCGACTTGAAATCAAGTGAGATAAAGATAAATAAAGGAGGTAGCCTCCTCCTACAATCTGCACCCAAAAAAGCTCTATCAAATATGCAGCACTTAGCACTCCCAATGCCCTGAGCGCCACTGCCGAAACAAGCCCAATAAAAAGAGCTTTTTGCCGCATCATCTCTGGCAATCCTCTCACAATCAGAGCAATCGCCAAAGCATTATCGATCGAAAGGACCCCCTCCAAAAAAATGAGGGTGATGAGACGAGGGATATCTAGAAGAGAGAAGGTTTGCTCAAGCATATCCTCCTTCTAACATCCTTTCCTTAAAACCATCAAGAAAAGAAAATTAACCGAACATCGACTGTCCGAGTGGGGTGATCCGAAGAGCCTCTTTTCCTTGGTAAGAGCCGATAGCGACAATCCCCCCCTCAAAGAGCCACTCATAGATCACAAGACGGATCAGGGCAAGTTCATCTTCAGAATAATCAGGAAGAGAGTACTTCCAGTACCGTCCCTGCTTGGTTAAAGACATCTTGCTTTTTTCACTAATAGGGGCGATGATCCCCTTTAAGAAATCATCAAAAAGGACCCAACCACACCCAATGATGCGGCTGATACTATTTTCGATTTCGTGAATATTTCTCTCTGTACAAATCTCTTTAGGGAACTCCGAGAAGGGATAGGTTGTAAGGGTCACCTTGTAGGTGTTTAAAGCCCGTTTTTCAATGGGAAGTGCAAGCCACTCTTCCGCCTCTTCAAGAGAAGTGAGTTGGTTGTCTTTGATCGTTGCAAGTCTAAGGAAAAGGAGTTTTGCAATGAGCTTTTCCATGTAGGTACTAAAAAAAGCTTGCCCCTCTTCAGTCTTAAGATCAAATCCGTGGCATTGCTTAGCAACTTGAGTTGCAGAAGCTTTTTCAAAGACCCACTTCTCTTCTTCATTCAAGCGGACAAAGAGAGGTTTAGTCATCGAAAAGGCAAGGAGAGTTGACATATCTTCAGCAAAAGAGAAATCGTGAGGACGGACTCTTGTCACCAATTTATGATTCGAAATTTCTTTAGGTTGACTCTCTTTTAAAAAGTTAAGGTAATCTTTCCACTCTTTAAAGAGGGTTACAACCTCAATCCACTCCTCTTCTTTTTTTTCATAGACAAGGCAGCAGACAAGATTAAATTCTAAATAGAGAAGATGTTCTTCAAAAGCCTCTTCTGTGAGATCATATTTTTTCCGTATTTCAGAAGAGTACATCTTATACTCAGGGGCTGCGAAGAGGTCACTAATAATTCCATTAAGGACTGGATCACCCAAGTTAAGCTCTTGGAGATACCGTTGAAAAATCTGCGGGGTTTGAAGGTACTTTTCAACCAACGAGTCAAAAATATTATTTGAGGTCCTTGGGATGGGATACCAATTTGGGAGGACATGAATAGGGACCTTTTTTAAAAGAGCCTGCAAAAACTCCATTCCAGGAGTAAAATCGTCCTCAAATTTTTGGATTTGAGTCTCAAAATACTTCCGCATCTCCTTATCAACAACTACCATATCCTCTTCAATTTTAAACAGGTGCGTAGTAGATAACTTGTCTAAAATTTGAGAGAGCTCATCTAGATTTTTATCAAGCTGATCGATCAACCGGCTGATCGGGATCTTTTGCGAGCCGTAAACAATTTCCTCTAAAACCTCCAAGTCTTCTATAGAAAACTGAGAAAGGAGGAGGCGATTGTGAATATCTTTTTGATAATCATAATCCTCAAGGTTGATCTTGTTCTTTCTAAAGAGGTTGGTGTCGATCATTATTTCCTTTAAATTATGCTTTGAAGTGCCACTCAGCCAATATAATAGAAAAGGACATTATTTATTGCAAGGAGAACGAAAGAATTAATTTAATTTTGAATTGACTTATATAGAAAAAAAGATAAGCATAGCACCATGACAGAAAAAGATTTAACACGTCCGCTGCGCGACTTTATCGTCCCTGTGCGTACAACGATTCATGTAGAACATACCGTTGAGGAAGCGCTCCGTTATCTTAGAGATAAACACATCACCGATGAAATCATCTATATCTATGTCGTCGATGAAACGCGAAAACTGCTTGGAGTGGTTGCTACCCGTCGCCTTCTTTTAGCCGAACCTCACATCCTGATTACCGATCTCATGAGTGAAAATCTCATCAGTCTAAAAGGGGACCAAACCCTCCAAGAAGCGATGGAATTTTTAGAAACCCATCACCTCTTAGCTCTTCCTGTTGTCGATGAAAAAGGGCATCTCCTTGGAGTGATCGATGTAGGTCTTTACCTAGAAGAAAAAGTCGATGTCGCCTCCTCTCGCCGCCGCTCCGATATCTTCCAAATGATCGGGATGTACATAGAAGAGGGGAAACGTCCTAGCGCTTGGAAAGGGTACCGCTCCCGGATGCCCTGGATCTTTTGTAATATGTTTGGCGGCTTTGCCTGCGCCGTCATCTCCCGCGTCTTCGAATTGGTCCTCGCTAAGGTTCTCCTCCTAGCGATGTTTATCCCCCTCGTCCTCACCCTCTCCGAGTCGATCTCGATGCAGTCGATGACCCAAAGTATGCAACTCCTCAAAAAGTCCCATCGGACCTGGAAATACACCCTAGCCTCTCTCATCAGGGAGTGGCAAGTGGTCGCCCTCCTCGCCATCACCTCTGGGGTGATGGTCGGCACCGTCTCCCTCCTCTGGGGAGATGGGGTAGCCCCTGGCCTTGTCATCATGTTTGGGATCATGGCCTCAGTCTATATCACCTCGACCATTGGCTCTTTCGTCCCCCTCCTCATCCATGCCCGGAAGTGGGACCCTCGGGTAGCCGCCGGTCCCGTCGTTCTGATGTTTGCTGACGTCTTTACAACCCTCCTCTACCTCTCTCTTGGCACCTGGCTCCTTATTTAATTAGTAATTAATTGTTTGTTATTTCATAATTTATACTATATAAAACAAAACAATAAAAGGAGTTCTAAATATGGGAGAAGCAGTAAACCTAGAAAGCACCACTATATCTTATCCAACTGTCGGCCAAGAGGGTTCTGATCAAATGGAAGGCACCGATCAAAAGATTAATCATTATGCTAAAGAGAATTTAGATTCAAAATTAGGAGATTTAGCTCAAGCATCATACTATCGGGAAGTAGCAAAAGCTTTTGATGCTTATACATGGCAAAAAGGAGATAGCGCCTCCATCAAAGCTGCCAAAGTGTTGAAGTGGATTGTTTGTATAATATTTTTTCCCGCTTTAATCTATCCTGCCTTAGCTTATTTAGATGCAAAATTTGCATCTGAGGCTTTGCGTGCAAAAGAGAGTAAACATCCTTCGGCAAAAGATTCTTCAAATATAACTTCTGGAAAAATGACTATTCAACGCTATAATTTTGAAATAGAATTTGAGCGTGATCGCTCTGATAAGATCTCAATAGAAATGGTAGGTAATGTTTTTTCCAAACTGTTAAATGAGAAGTTTAATGTTACAGCAAAGTCATTTACATGGGGTGACGATTGTGATGAAGAAGCGGAATCCACACCGTCCAATTTTAGTGCTGAGGAAGCAACATTCACAGTGCTTGGAAAGACACCTGTGTATACCGCCTTACTTCGAGATCAAAACGATCATGATAATGCTTACAGATTTGTAGCAGTCTTTGATTCTAGCAATGGAATTATTGATTATATGTATGAGAAAGACTCAAGCGTTCGATAGAGGAACTTATCCCATTAAACAGTTTCAGCCGATTTTTTGGTTCTTTTGAATCGATAGAAAGGTCTTAAAATTATCGGGATAGACTCCTATGTGAGGATAGGGTATGATAGCAGATATTTTAATGGGCTTAGGGAAATGTCTGTTTCAAGTTATACTTTTCAAGCTCCAGAGAAATTATATTCTCAAGAATTTTTTGATGACTTGGGAAACTATCCAGAATTTGTGCATCAGGAAAAAAAGATCACAAATTATTACAAAACATATGCTTGGATACAAGAAGGGGACTCTTTTCTAAGGGTGGTTGCAAAAATTGCGTTTGCAATCTTGACATTCACAGCCTCTTTATGGGTTACGGTACTCCTTGACTGGTGGATACAAGATCAAAGACAAGTTGCTTTTGATGCTGCGATAGCTAAGAAAAAAGAAGGGTATTTCAAGCAAACCATTACAGATCTCTTCCGTCAGACAATTTATCTAGGGGATCAGAACCTTTATGAAAGGGGGTGGGACGCTCTCTCAGATGAAAAAATCCCAGAAGCTCACAGGAGAATGCGCTCTACATACAAGACCTTTGGAGAGTTGCGCAAGTATGCTGGTGAGCATCCCGAAGAGAAAGACTTTATTGAAGCGCAAGATGCATTCTATAAATTGATTAAGGAGAAAGTTATTGCGACCATCCTCCCTGAGATTTTTAGGGATTTGCAAGAAAAATATGGAACCTTAAGGGCTCTTCAAGTGATGGATAGTTTTTCTCAGGTTATTTCCGTAAAGATGTTCAATGAGCTTGGAAAGGAGTATCTCTTGGGGCGACTCACACCTACAGAAGGGGAAGGTCCTCTAGCATCTGGGTGTGTGCTAACTGGAAACAATCCAGCTCACGAGGTTACCCAACTTAAGATAAAAAACGGACAGTTGATCCTCGAACGAGAGATGTTTCTTTATCCCATTTTCGTTCATCCAACAGAAAAAAGAGTATTAGCTAGGATTCAACTAGACTTTGTCATGGAACTCTCTTCCTTTACAGGAAGGTCTATGATCACGATCACTCCTAATGGAGAAGAACTGACTCTTGAGGAGGCTCAAAAGCTTAATGATGTCTGGAAAGACTTTGGTTTTAAGATGCCGCTTCCACAGCCTCAAACGGTTTAATCTTTGGGCAGGGTTTCATTCCAGCTTGGCTTCTTAAAGAGAAGGATGATAAAAGGCATGGCGCAGAAGACGATGATCCCTCCAAAGAGAAAGAGCTCAAAGAAGAGGAGACTTCCCACCTGAACTTGATCGGGGGGGAAGAATCCGATCACGATGGCAAAAAGAGAGCCGATTATCCCAAGTCCAGCAATGAGCCACATCCCCAAATTCCCACCGGGAATTTTATAAGCGCGGGGAACCTCAGGATTCTTATAGCGGAGGATAATCCCTGTCGTAAACATCAAGATATACATAATCAGATAGAGCTGCGAGGCCAGGTTAAGGAGGATCCAAAAGGAACTATTGGCGCTTGGCATAAAGAGGAAAACAACAGAGATGGCGGTGACAATCATCCCTTGAAAGATGAGCATGCCGATGGGCATATCGTTTTTATTCACTTTGTGGAGAATAGGGGGGAAATCTCCATCCTGGGCAGCGGCAAGGAGCCCTTTACTTGGCCCTGCAGCCCAGGTACTGACCCCTCCGAGCGCTCCAAAGGTGATCATGAAGGCAATAATGGGGACGGTCCATCCGAGGCTGTACGCTTTAAGAAAGGTAGAGATCGCTTCGATTCCTCCAGAAACAAGGTTGATATCGGTCTGGGGGATCACAACCGCAATCGCCAGCGTCCCGAGAACAGAGAGGATCACAATGATAAGGGCTGAGATCAGAATTGCCCGTGGGTAATTTCTTTGTGGGTTTTTAACGTCGCGCGCATGGACAGCCGACATCTCCATCCCTGCAAGTCCCAAAAGGACCCCTGTCAAAAGGGAGAGCTTCTGCGGGCTACTTAGATCAGGGATAAAAGCATCCCAGGTAAAGGCAATATGAGAAGGTTTTCCTGAAACGATCCAGACGATTCCCAAAACAATAATAAGAACTCCGGGAATCACTGTTCCGATGATCACTCCAAGGGAGCTGATCCATCCCGATGTTTTCATTCCCATTAAGTTAATAAACGTTGCAAGCCAGAAGGTGCCGAGGATCATGCAAAAAAGGTAGAACGTGTTATTTGCTAAATTGGGGTCAAAGATAAATGCGAGTGTCCCTGCAATGAAGGAAAGGATGGTAGGATACCAGACAACATTTTCAATCCAAAGGAGCCAAGCTGCCAAAAAGCCCAGGCGATGGCCTAGGGCCGCTTTAACCCATGCGTAAACACCTCCTCTTTCTGGCCATCCTGTTGCAAGCTCTGCAGAGACTAAAGAGACAGGGATAAAGAAAAGGGCAATCGAAATAATAAAGTAGAAAAGGGAGGCAAATCCATATTCTGCGGTGATCGGCCAGTTTTTAATGCTACAGATGGCTGCGACGTTGATCATCGCAAGGAGAAAGATGGTAAGGGTACGTTTTGTATTCATGGCAAATTTTTATTTATTTGAAATTAAAAGTGCACTATAACACATAGGATATGATTAGAAAAGCGAAAATTCTCTTCTCCCTTATCTTTTTTTTCTCTTTTGCCTATGGAAGTATCGAGAAAGATATCGAAAATTATGTGACTGCTTTTGTCGATGACCATTCGATTACAAGCATTGCGGTGATAGTTATTGGGCGAGAAAATCATCAAAAATTCGAGAAAATCGTAACGAAAGGGACTCTCTCTTTAAAGTCTCAGATTCCCATTAATGACCATTCTCTATTCAGAATTGGCCCTCTGACCCAACTCTATACGGCTGCCGCTCTTGCCTATTTTGTTCAGGAAGGGCAGGTGGCTTTAAACGATCCTATTTCGAAATTTGTCCCAAAATCGATGTCTCTTCCGACATACAAGGGGAAGGAGATTTCGTTAGGGGATTTAGCAACCCATACCTCTGGTCTTCCCGACATGCCTTACTCTTTGAGTAATCGCTCCTCTTTTAGTGTGAGCCAGATGTATCGGTTTCTCTCTAAATATGAGCTGACAAGGGAGCCTGGCACAAAGTTTGAATACTCTAATTTCGGCTACGCCCTTCTCGCGAATCTTCTCACACGCCTTTCTAAGCGGACGTTTTCCGAGCTCATGGATCAAATCATTTTTAGCCCTTTAAAGCTAAAAGATACAACTTTTACCCTTTCCCATGACCAAAAAATGTCTCTTGTGACTGGTTATGAAAATGGAAAAGGGATCTCTCCTCTTTCGAATGAAAAAGTCTATTCGATTTTTATTGGAAGTGGGGGACTTTATGCCTCGCCAAAGGATATGCTCACTTTCCTCTCTTTTAATCTTAAGAAGGAGAGGACCAGTTTGAATGCGATTTTGCCGATTATGCAAACCCCCTATCACTCTTTCAAAAACTTTAATGTGGGACTGGGGTGGAAAATTTCGACCTTCGAGCAGGGGAAAGCCCCTTACTATTTTCTCGATGGGAACCTTTTTGGGTTTGGAATGTACATGGGGATGATCCCTGAGAATGACCTCGGTGTTGTGATTCTCTATAACCAAGGGGAGCTTAATCCCACCCTTCTTGCTTATGATCTCCTCAAGGTGATCCGTCATAATTAGTGTCTTAATCTCTATACCCCTTCCAGCCCAATTGGGTGCCTTTGAACTGAAACCAGTATAGTTTTGTCAATTAAGTTGTAACACATTTAATGCAAGTTATTTATGTAGATTTGTTTTTCATAATAATATATTAAAAAAATATTTATAATTAATGTTATAATTAAAATATAAAAAAGGGAGAATAATCTAAAATGGAAGCAATTGACAATCTAATGCCTTCAGAATCAGTCGCATACCATATTATTGATAATGAATGGGATACATATTCAGAACCGGAAAAATTGCAGCATATTGCAAGCAAAATACTAAGTGGAGAAGTTTTAACTTTTCGTGAACAGGCCTTTATTATAAATGGTTCACAAAGAAAGCAATCGATCACAGAATGGCTAGGATCATTTACTTGGGCTTCTGATAACTTTATGGACAAAATTAACACACTTAGAGACCAGATTTTCAATGGACAAGCTTCAAAGGCAAAAGCTCTTAGCAATCTACTAGGATGTTTAAGAGCCAAAAATCAACTTTCTGTACTTGAGGTTGTTGGTATTTCTCAGATACTTTTAGGTTGTCAGAATGATTCTCCACGCTTAAAAACCCTCAGGAGCAAATTAGATGGGCAATATGTCAATCGAGAAGATTTAGCAAAAGCATTGAGAAGTTACTATAATGGTCCCAGAAATTTGAGCCACTTGCTAAGCTTATAACCTCCTAAGAAAAGGAGGCCAAAAATGGCTAAGACAAGAAAGAAGTACTCCGCTGAATTTAAGCTAAAAGCGGTGC
>Ga0075163_10014491_pt1 | contig 10173 bp, 6 predicted proteins | sample JI1023141ADNA_FD_71478 | JGI IMG/M metagenome (GOLD analysis project Ga0075163, IMG submission 71478) | Wastewater effluent complex algal communities from Wisconsin, to seasonally profile nutrient transformation and Carbon sequestration -... | ecosystem: Engineered > WWTP > Effluent > Algae... | reverse complement strand
GCCAGAATCGGATTGCTCCAGGTCGCCAACGTGCCGTCGCTGAGTCCGATGGCGAACCCGTTATTGTTCGGCAAGGCAGTGATGTTGTGCACCGCAACGTCGTCGCCCCACCCGTTGGCGGCTTGCAGCTGAGCCCACCCCTGCGCAACTGGAGTCGCAACCTGGAATTCCGGCACGGTTCCGTAACTGTCGCCTCCCCCGAAGTAGTTGGCCAGGTAGACGTTGAGGCCGTCGGGTGTGACCCCAACGCCCAGGGTGTCGTCGCCGCCCGCCCCGGTGGCGAATGTTCCGATGACGCTCATCGTCCCCGTGTCGATCACCGACACCGTGCTGTCGTTCGAGTTGGTGACGTAGACGTACGGCAGGCCAGGATTGGGATTGAACGCGACGCCGGCCGGACCGTTGCCCACATCAATCACGTTCGACACGGTGTTCGTCGAGGTGTCGATCACCGAAATCCAGTTGGCGTTGAAGTTGGGCGTCTGCGTCACGAACAGAGACCCGCCGTCCGGGGACAACGCCATGGCGCCGGGGCTGCCACCGACGTTGATGGCCTGCGGCAGCAGGGTGTTGGTGGCCGTATCGATGACGGAGATGCTTCCGTCTGCGTTCGAGACGTAGAGGTAGGCGCCGTCCGCGGAGAAGGTCAGACCCGGCCGATCGTAGTTACCGGCCGGAATTTCGACGTTCCCGGTGATGGTGTTGGTGGCGGTGTCGAATTGGTACACCGATTGCGGCACCCCGCCGATCAGCGCGCCGTTCGCGATATAGCCGGAGGTGCCATCGGGGCTGATGGCGACGGCGGTTGCGGTTGCGTTGACCGGAAGCTCGATAGTCGCCGTGATGGTGTTCTTCGATGTGTCGATCACCGCCACACCCGAGGTGTTGTCCGAGAGCGACTCGGTGGCGTAGGCGTAGAAACCGTTAGGGCCGACCACGACGGACGGGAAGGAATTGCTGCCCCAAGGCATCGCGAGGTTCACGATGATGTCGTTGGTAGAGCTGTCGATCACCGACAAGTACTTTCCAGCCGAGTAGACCGTGCCGTCGGGCGCGATCGCGATACTCACCGGGCTGTTTTCGGTCTGGACAGCGCCGCCTTCGGCCGCACCGTTGACCACCGGGCCGACACAGGTCGCACTGGTGCACACGGTGCCATTCCAGTAGTACACGCGCCCGTCGCTGAGGCCGACGACCAGCCCTGGCTGCACCGTGGGCTTGTCCGGCAGCGTGACCGCGATGGACGCAGTCGTGACAGCGATCGGATTACTGACGGAGTAGGTCACGCCCGTTACATCGCTGCTGACGAACCCGGTGATGACGGTGCCGGATGCAATCCCCTGCCCGGTGATCGCCTGTCCGACCAAGCTGCTGGGGTCGACGTCACTCCCCACAGCCAGCTTTACGGCGTTCGAGCCGGTAACTGGAGTCCCTGTGTACGTGGTGGGGATCGGTACCCCGTTGGAGTCAGTGAGGACCTGGTCGTAAGCGGCCATGACATTGACTGCGGCGTTCCACGTGTTGCCCACGAGTTGCGTCTTGGTCCATTTCGGCTCTCCCCCCTTCGGCGCCTGAGCGCTGTACAGGAAGATCCCGTTCCCCTCAGTTTGGTCCTGCGTCAAATTGGTTGCGACGATGAAGGATCCGTCGGTTCCCCACGGGATCATCGAGGTCAGTTCGAGTGCCGGGTAGCCGGTGTCGCCGAAGACCTGGGTGCCGTTGCCCTGACCGACGTCGACGCGTCCCGGACCCATCGATCCCGGGCTGGGCTGGAGCGCCGACGCGTTACTGGCCTTGGGCAGGGAGTAGTCGTGGCCGCCGCCCTCGGTGAAGGTACTCGGTGACAGCGTTGTCGTACCGAGGATCCCGACGGCGGAAACCGTGGTGCACACCCGCCCGGACTGGCAGTCCTTGAGCCCGGAGGCTTCCAGGAAGTTGTCATAGGCCAATTTGTATTTGTGCCCGACGAAGTCCCATGTGTCGACCCGGCCCTCCTGGGCAGGCACCCCGTCCTTGAGGTAACCGGACACCGTGTAGGAGCCATCGGTGTTCTTGGTCACGTCGCCGACGTCGACGAACACCGCCTTATCGACGCCCTGGTCGGAGTACTTGAAGGTCAGCAACGGCGCGACACCGTTCTCTGCGGCCTTCTTCGTATACGCCCCCCAGTCGTCTACCAGCATCGTGTCGACCGGTGTGGATCCCAGGTTTCCGCGGGTATCCATCCACGAGAACGATTTGGCTGCCGTTCCTGCCGAAAGTGTCACCGTCACAGCGTATTTCGGATTGAAAAAGCCTTGCTTCCTGACCGTGACCGTGGCCGCCGCATCCGACAGGTACAGGTTCGTGTCGAGGATGTCCTTCGGGTCGGCGCCTTCAGCATTGAAACGCCCCTTGGCCGCCTCGGCCGAATCACCCACCGCCACTGTGTAATAGCGCGTATCCAGCGCTCCGAAGGGATGCAGGATGTTGGTGCCCGACCCGGTGGAAGTGACTTTCACGACGAACTGGTCATCACCGGCGTAGCCCTCACCGGGGGTGTAGGTGTATGTCGTCGAGCCGATCCCGTTGGTCTGCGACGTGGTTCCGAGCACCACGCTGCCGTGACTGGGATCGTTGACCAACTCGACTGTCCAGCCGTCGCCCTCAGGGTCGACCACGTCGATCTTGCCGGTCACCAATGTGGGCGAGTTCGCGGTCTGAACCGAGCGGACTCCCGCAGTCTGGTTGAAGAACGACTTGCGGGTCAGCAGCAGTGCACCTTCCATCCAACTGGTCACGTCGTTCACCGGCAGTGTGGACACCCAGTTGATCAAGTCATGAAAGATCGTGCGTACCGCAGCCTGGGCCTGTGCGTCGATCTGTTGCACCAGCGGCGCAACAGCCGAGGGTGTGCTCTGAGCTACCTGCGCTGAAGTGACCGATTGACGTGCGGAGCGGGCGGCAGACATGACGGTTCCCGTCGATCCCCCGTTTCCGGCCGACGCCATCACGGACGAGAACGCCGAAGGCGCTGAGGGTGCCGTCATCGCCGGCAAAACCTGCTGCCTGGCAGCGGCCGCAGCCGCTCGCACGCCCGCCGGGGAGGCGCCGCCGGTGATGGGTTCCTGCCGCCGCGACTTAGCCTCCGGACGCTGTGTCGCAGCGGTCGGCCTCGCCGCCCGGACTGGACTGTGGGCCGAAGCCCGAGCCGAGGAGGATTCAGGATTGGTCGATGACGCGCTTGCACCGCCGGAACCCTCGGTATCGGCTGCCGCCAGCCCTGGCAAAGCAAAAGTCGCTACGCCGATACCCAGGGACACCGCCAACGCCCCCACCCTGCCGACAACCCCAGCTGCCCTATTGCTCATCACCGAAATACCTCCCGCGCGCCGACGTCGTTCACCCACCGTGACCAGATTGTTACGCAGAACCGTATAGCTCCGGCAACCCGCGAATTGAGAAAACGCGCAGGTTACACCTAAAACGAGTAGTGCGGGATGCAAGATCGAGTAGCGCAAAATCGATCACGTATCGCTGCTGGGTGCGGCCGCTCGGACAACGCCTCAGCTGCTGCCCGGTCATTGGTCCCGGCCCGATCGCCGGCTCACGCCATGACCCGATGCGATAGCCGCAGCACGCTGTACGGCTAGCCACGACTGGCCCCGCCGGCAAATTGCCTGACGATGTCGGCCAGCTCGGATCGATTGGTGAGGCGAAGCTTCGAGCAGGCTCGGTAGATATGACCTTCTACCGTACGAATGGACGTCACCAAAGATTCGGCGATCTGCCTATTCGTCAGGCCGCGACTGACCAAGATCGCAATCTCACGCTCTCGATCACTGAGCGGCAGTGACGTCGCCGCGGCACGCGTCGCCGGCGTGACACCACCGCACGCGGTGATAAGGCGGGTGGCGCGGCCACTGGCAATCAGTCGTGAACTCTGTAGATCGCAGTGCTCGAAAGCCAGCGCGGCATGGGCCGACGCGTCAGCAGCTGCGATCCGATCGCCCATTTCCTCGAGATCATGTGAGATGCGGAGCAATTCGTCGCCGTCGGAGCTCGCAACCGCGGTGGCCCATCGCGCGACGACCTGAGCCCGCGGTCCATCGATGATGCCCGCGAGTTCTGCCAGACGATCGTGATGATTTCGGTCACCGAATTGAATCGCCGATTGCAGCGACATGACCTCGCGAGCGAATTGACCATGCGCGTGGGCGAACTCCGCGGCATCGCCGGCAAGAACCAACGCCTCGGAGATCTCGCCGCGCGCCGCGGCCACCCATGCCGCTACACGAAGTCGGTCCGACTCGATAAACACATACGAGGGATGGCGATAATGCTCTACCTGCTGGAATGCCGCAACAGCGGCGTCCACGTCGCCCGCACGCGCCACTGCCTCGGCATACGCCAGCCAGAAGAGATACATTCCGCCGGACCGGTCATGCCGGGCTTCGATATCCGTGATGGCGACATGAAGTTGCTCTTGCGCAGTCCGTAAGTCTCCGGTGGCCAACGCTGCCATGCCGCGAATCGCCAGCGCCACGGCAGACGGATCTCGGGGTATTTCCGCCCACTGCGAGTGCAGTTGCTCCCCCAACGCGAGGACCTGCTCCAGATAGCCGCCCAATACGAGTGTGTTGGCGTAGAGGAGGTTGAGGCCCACCAATTGGTGGGCCGCTTCCGGAGCGTTAGCCGCCTTCCGATTGCACGCATCCACTGCCGTGATGGCGGCGTCCGTTCGGCCTAGGTCGCCCAGCGCGATCACTTCGCCACAGGCCAGAATCGCAGCGGGAAGCGCGCTCAGCCAGGCAGTGTCCAATGCTTCGGCTGCTCGCACAGCCTCGCCGGGCCGAGCTGCCATAGCCAGTTGTGTCACCCGAAGCACCTCGATTTGAGGTCGAATTTCGGCTGGCGCCCTGGCAAGTGCGTCATCGACCACCTTCCGCGCTTCTTCAGGTTGATTCAGGAAGAACTGCCGGTTGGCGGCCTTGATCATCACCGTCGTCATCCATAGGAAGTCCGGCGACGAGGACGGCATCGAATCGAGCATCGTTTCAGCCTCGACAACGCGCCCCACGCTGTACATCGACAATGCGTACATGAGTCGAGCCTCGATGCCGGCGCCGGCGGCCAGCGCTCCCTCGCAGAGCCGATTAGTGAGGTCAAGATCTAGCCGCAGGAATGCCTGAGCGGCACCGCTCATGAGAACGCCGGCCTCGCCGGCGCGATCAGACTCCAACCACAGCAGCGCCAGGCGAACAGGGTCAGCTGGTTTTGTCCCTCCTTGTGGACTGTTCATCGCTTCGGCGAGGAGCCCCCGCAGTCGTGCTGCGCGCAATGGCCCCATGCGAGCGCGTCGAACTTCCCCGTAGAGGGGATGGGCCAGTCGGGCGATGGCATTGTGGGCGCTTCCCGTCATCGTCACGAGCTCTCGCCGCATGGCCTCTTCGATGATGGCCGGGTCGGCGACGGCGGACAGATAGGCAAGTTCGAGTGGTTCCGCCACTGCAATCAGGTCCATCACCTCGAGAATCCCGTCGGGTGCAGCCCCGATGTAGAGGTCGATGAGATCCACCAGGGTCGAGGAGGCGGCGATTTCGCCGGACCATTTCCAGGCGGTTGCGGTGGAGGCGAGTCGTCCCGCCTGAAGTTCTTGACGTACCAGTTGATAGAGGAATAGCGCATTGCCCTGGGTGAGATCCCATACGCGTTGGGCGGTCCGGGCGGCGACCACTCCCCCGAGCGCGCGCTGCAAAAGGGCGTCACTTTCCTGCTGAGAAAGTGGCGCCAAATCTATGCGCGACAACAGTTCGTCCTTCCACAGCGCCTTGATTTTTTCGGCAGCGGATTGGCCGGTGCGCACTGTGACGATGACCCGCGCTGCCCGTCGCCGCGCGAGTTGATGAATGACGAACGCCGAGGTGTCGTCGAGTAGCTGTGCATCGTCGACGGCAATGAGGACGCGTTTACCCGGGGGCGCCGCGGTCAAGGCCGATATGACGGAATTGACCAGGCTAATAAGTTCCCCGTGGAATCCTTCGATCCACTCTGCGAATACCCCCAGCGGAATCGATTGTGCTACAGCGGTTCCGGTGACAGAGTGGACCACCCATCCGTCCCTTTGGGCGGCGTTCACCGCTTCGGCCGCCAGGCGGGTCTTCCCCACTCCCGCACCGCCGACGATGACCACGCCGGCATAGCGGCTGTCGGCGTGAAGTGTGCCGGCGATCATGCCGAGCTCCGGCTCTCGGCCAGTGAAGGGCCAGTCGGCCATGGGTAGCATCACCAGATTGTCCGGCAATGCACGACCGCGGAAAAGACTATGGCGTCAATTTGCCGCTAATCGTTCAATCTCGCATGGGAACACCTGGTCGCGATCCCTGCCGATGTCGAGACCCCCCACTGGTCGCGGGCCACAATTCACTTCCCTGACCTGCCCTGCCGGGCGACGGCATGGTCGATCAGGATCCCCGCAGCCTTGCGCGCATGGCCCCAGGGGGCCGGGTCGTCGAGCGAGGTCCCCAACGCGGCGGCACCCTCGTAGAGCACCGCCAGCTGCTGACCGAGCAGCCTCGGGTTCGAGGCGCCGGCCTGGCGGGCCAACTTGATCAGGTTATCGATGTAAGTCTGCTTGTGATTTTGGACGATGTCGGCGACTTCGGGCATCGCTTCTGCGGCTTCGACCGCGGCATTATGGAACGGACAGCCACGAAGCTGCCCGGGCGGCAGCGAACGGTCGAAGATCGCCAGCAGCCGAGCGCGCGGGGTCCGACCGGCATCGCTCTCCGTGGGACTGATCGGGTCGCCGACCCTCTCCTGCATGCCCCGCAGATACTCTTCGACCACTGCCGCCTTGCTCGGAAAGTGTTGATAGAGCGTACGTTTAGATACCGACGCCTCACTGGCCAATCGCTCGACTCCGGTGGCATTGATTCCCGCCCGGTAAAAAAGCCGATCGGCCGCGTCGAGGATGCGCTTGCGCGCGCCCCGCCCGCCGCCCGCTTCATTAGGCTGCTGACCACCCATGCACCCGAGCATACCGATGGGTTTACCTGACGCCGCTTGACTGCTACGGTCGACAACCCGGAACGCCACTCGACGAACAGTAGCTATGACGCGGCGTCAGTAACACTGATGACCACCTTGCCCTTGGCCCGCCCTGTAGCGACGTGAGCGATCGCCTCGTTGGTGCGGCTGAACGGGAAGACCGTCTCGATGACCGGTCGGATCGCGCCGCGATCGATCAGATCGGCGATTGCCTGAAGTTCGGCGCCGTCGGCTTTCATGAATAGAAACGAATACTCGATGCCGAGTTTGCGCGCCTTGCGTCGCACGCCGTAGCTCGTCAGAGCCAGCAGGGCAGTCACCGGCCAGGGCGCAGCGACTTCTCGGCCGAAGTGATGATCGGGCGGTCCGCTGATCGAGATCAGACGGCCGCCGCGCTTCAGTACACGCAGCGACTTTCCCAGCTCGGCGCTTCTCTGGCTGTGAACCACCACATCGAAATCGCTCAGCTTCTGCGCGAAATCCTCTGTCTTGTAGTCGATTACCACATCAGCCCCGAGGCTCTTGACCAGATCGAAGTTCCGGGCACTGCAGGTGGTGGCCACCGTCGCGCCCAGGTGCTTGGCCAGCTGGATGGCCATGGTCCCGACGCCACCTGTTCCGGCTTGAATGAACACGCGCTGTCCCGGTTGCACGTCGGCGATGTCAACCAGGGCCTGCCACGCCGTCAGGGCGACCAGCGGAACTACCGCGGCTTCCTCCATGCTCAGGCTGACAGGCTTGCGCGCCAGATCCTTCTCATCGACGGCGATGAACTCCGCGAAGGTCCCTATGCGGTCTTTGTCGGGTCGCGCAAAAACCTCATCGCCGACTCCAAAGTCGGCGACCCGCGCCCCCACACGAACCACCACACCTGCGAGGTCGTTGCCCAGTATCAGCGGAAGTCGGTACTTGAGAACGAGTTTGAATTCACCGTCTCGAATCTTGGCATCGAGCAGATTGACACCCGCAGCGTGCACGGCGACCAGCACGTCGTGGTCACCAACGTCTGGGACAGGGAGCTCGGCCGCCCGCAGGTCGGCATTCTTGGCGTACCGATCGACAACAAAGGCCTTCATAGCCAGGTCACTTCGACGTCGTCGCTGCTGCGAGCGCAACATCGGTGATCGCCGCGGGGGTAACGGTGAACAGCGCCCGCTGGAGGTGGCTGGAGGCATCGAGTAGATACCGCCGCTTGGGACGCCGGGCCGTCAGCGCATGATCGACGGCCTTCGCGACCTTCTGCGGATCGGCAGTCATCTTCTTGAGACGTCCCAGTAGTTTGCGGGTACCCGCCAGCTGCGACGAGTAGAGCTGACGATGCTCATCACGCAGGCTCGCGACCATCCGATCGTGCTCCGCCAGCGCTTCACCCCACAGTGCGGTGGCAATCGGCCCCGGTTCGATGAGCGAGACGCGAATCTTCCACGGACGCAGCTCTATCCGAAGAGCATCGCCGAGGGATTCGATCGCGTATTTCGAGGCGTTGTAGGCGCCGGTCCCCGGTGTCGTGTACAGGCCGCTGGTCGACGAGATGAACACCATCCGCCCCCGGGCCTCGCGGATCTTCGGCAGCACGGCCTGCGTCACTGCGATCTGAGCGACCACGTTGACGTCGAGTTGCCGAGTCAGGTCGTCGATCGACAAACCCTCGACGGGCCCGCTGACGACGATCCCGGCGTTGTTGACGACACCGTCGAGTGCCGCGGGAAGGTGAGCGGGGAGTGCGGCGATGTCGGACTTGTCGGTGATGTCCAGCCGAACCGGATGCACGTTTGGGATCTGCTTCAACTCCGACAGGTGCGATTCGGACCGCGCCCCGGCGTAGACGTCCCAGCCCCTACCTGCCATGTGTTCGGTGATCGTCCGGCCGATGCCTCTTCCAGCGCCGGTGACTAATACGGAGGGCATTGTTCCTCGATTCTCTGAAGGATCGCCAGACGGCAAAGGTATACCGATCAGTGTACATGCGCAAACTCGCCCGACGCATGCGGCGAGTGGCACACTGATGTGCTCCGGACTCACCGGGGCGGCTCACAGTCAATTCGCGGGACGGCACGCGGCGATCTGCCCGTCCGGATCGTCGGCACAGTGTGGACCCGCGCCGAAGAGGACGACCCCCAGGGCATTGCCGCCGAACTGGCCGACTGGAGTGCAAAGTTCCGGTCGGAACACATCCAGATCAAGGCGTGCAAGATGTGGACCGACGGCACCTTCCCCAACGGCAGCGCCAAGCTCATGGAACCGTTCGCCGACGACTCCCCCGGCGGGGACAGCATGCTGCTATCGCCCGAGCACATCGAGGCCCAGATCGAGGCGGTGCATCTGGCCGGCTTCGACATGCACGTCCATACCGATGCCGACGCCACCGTCCGGATCGTTCTCGACGCCTTCGAGAACGTCATCAAACGCCATGGGCCGCAAGGCCGTCGGCACACCATGTGCCCCTCTCGCTGGTCCATCCCGACGACATACCCCGCTTCCGGGAACTCGGCATCATCGTCAACGGCACCCCGATCTGGGCCACGGACTACAACGGCGTGGACTACGACCGCTATCAGAAGCAACTCGGCGCCAAGCGCTTCGACGAGCGACTTCTCCCCTACGGCGACATCTACCGCACCGGCGCGATCGTGACCTTCGGGGCCGACATCGGTGGCGTCGATATCGACGAAGTCCCACCGCTCATCCAGATCTCGGCGGCACTCACCCGCAAACGGCCCGGCCACCCCGATGACAGGCCCATGGTGGCGCGCCAGACGATCACCCTCGAAGAGGCGATCCGCGCCTACACGATCAACGGCGCCTACCAGGCAAGGCTCGAGGACAAGGTCGGCTCAATCGAGGTGGGCAAGCTCGCCGATCTGGTGGTTCTCGGGGCCAACCTTTTCGAGGTGACACCGGAATACCTCCACGAGGTGCCGGTCCTTCTCACGCTCATGGACGGCCAAGTCCGTCATGACGCGCTGGACGGGTAGTTGAAACGGAACCAATCAGGCCAGGCCTTTCGGCCTGGCCTGATTCATTGTGGAGCTGCCGGGAATCGAACCCGGGTCCAACGGCATTCCCTCAAGGCTTCTCCGTGCGCAGTTCGCTGTGTCTCTACTCGGATCTCTCAGTCACGCAAACAAGCCGAGATGACGATCC
>Ga0075163_10014490_pt1 | contig 10173 bp, 8 predicted proteins | sample JI1023141ADNA_FD_71478 | JGI IMG/M metagenome (GOLD analysis project Ga0075163, IMG submission 71478) | Wastewater effluent complex algal communities from Wisconsin, to seasonally profile nutrient transformation and Carbon sequestration -... | ecosystem: Engineered > WWTP > Effluent > Algae... | reverse complement strand
TCCGAATACATTTTTTGAGAAGAAAACAGATGCTTCTGTTTTGCCAAGATGGATAGGTTGGGATAAACTAAATAAGGAATATACGGCAACAGTAACTTTGCCCAAAACGGAAGTTAAAAAAGTTGGAAATATTGATAATGTTGTAATAGATCATACAGATAGACTTGCCGATATAAATCAGTTTAATAATAGATTGAAAGGAAATGTAGATTGGAAATTTGATTCACACACCTATCGCTATCCAGATAGAAAGAAATACACGGTTTTTTATCGTCCTGATATTTGGTGGAATGCGTATGATGGTTTAAAAGTTGGTGGGCATTTAAGAGGGAACTATATGAATAGAAAACATATTTTTGATCTTTTAGCAGGCTTTAACACTAGGTTATTGCAAGCAAATTTACCGGAGCAAAAAGCAAAACATTATACTAATGGAAGATTTTACTATAATTTTAATTATACAACTGCTTTAGATAAATTTATTCCTTTTTCTAAGGTAGAAATTCAGTCTCGATTTTTAGATGGATTGGCGTTGAATCAAATAAAATTAACGAAAGATTTTAGCAATAATATAGATGTTTCAATAGGTTTTAAATCAATGATTAGACCAGAAAAGGAAGGTAATCAATATCTGCTTTATCCTAATGAATGGGAAACTCAGAAGTGGAATAATACCGTATTTTTGGGAGTGAATCACGATTTTTATTTTAATAAAAAAAGAGGTGTAGGAAATGTAAAAGCGAATATTATAACAGCAGTTTTTAGCGATTATAAAGACCTAAGAATTAACTTGGAATTTAAAGGAAAAGAAAAACTTGGACCTTTAGATATTAGCAGTCGTTTATATGGTCTTTTTAGACCAAAAAATATTGGAGCAAACGAATCCAGTTTGTATTTAGCTGGCGCCAATCCTGAAGAAATGATGGAGAACAAATATGTGCGTTCATCTGGTTTTTATCCTGTTAACTGGATTGGTGATTATGGTGGTGCAACAGACCATGCACATTATGGTGGTGGTTTAAATTTAAGAGGTTATGCAGGATATAACAATTTTATTCAAAATGATAAAACGAGCAGTTATGCCTATGCTTATAAAGGAAATTCAGGTGCTTCTTTTAATTTTGAAATAGGTTTTGACAGAATGATAAAGCTTAAAAACATACCTAAATTTTTAAGAAATTTCGATTTAGATGTGTATGTTTTTGGCGATTTTGGTGTAATGACCTATACCGATAATTTAGGAATAGAAAGAGCTTTTAAGCCTATGTCGGACGGTGGTTTGGGTGCTGCTTTTACAATAAAGAAATTTGGTCCGCTACAAGGCATAAAACCATTAGTTATAAGATTTGATATGCCTTTTTATGTAAGCGATGCGCCAAGTTTAGAAAAGAATTTTAAGTATAGATGGGTGATTGGAATCAATAGAGCATTTTAGAAAAATGAAGTTTACTAAAGGCATTCATTCTAGCGATTTGTATCATCTAAATGTTGGTGTTCCTTTAGTAATTGGTTTGGTTTTGCTTGTAGTAAACTTGGAGTTTTTTGCTTTACGTTTTTTAGAAAATGTAGCTTTAATTTTAGATTTTTATGTTTATGCCAGTTTTATTTTTTTGGCTGTTGTTTTTTTAAGTTCAAAAAAAAATGAAGAAAATAAACGTATTGTAAATATTTCATTCTATGATACATTTGTTTATAATTCTTTGTTGGTTTTTATTTTCTTGTTAGCAAATTTCACTTTTTCCAAGCCAATTTTTGAACAACAAATAGAAATAAATAGAAGCTATGAGTCTAATGTAAAAGAATTTAAAGTTCCAATCGAATATTTCGAAATTTATATTTTAGATGGCTATGAATATGACGAGTACTTTAATGAAGGTTATGACATAAATGTAAGAATAGACAAAAGTTTTTTTGGCTACACATTTATAAAAGAAAGAAAGTTTATAAAAGTAAATAGAATGAATCTAAATTAGATTAGTACTGTTTTTAAATATTAATATTTAATATGAACTATTTTCTTTGTTTCGAAAAATTCTGTTTTGTAATAGGAAGATATATTTTGAACACTTGCTCTAAAACCTGTTGGTTTTAATTCTTCGGTTAAATCACCTCCTTTTAAAAACATATATTCTGTTGTACCTTTTAGGGCAAGATGTTTGGTCCAAGCTAGGAGCTGCATAGTAGGAGCAACTGCCCTAGAAACTATATAATGATAACTTCCTATTAAGTTTTCAGCGCGCTCTTGCTCTATTTTTACGTTTTTTAATTCTAAAGCTTGTGCTATTTCATTTACCACCATTATTTTTTTGCCAATGGAATCTACCAAATGAAAATTTGCTTTTGGAAAAATAATAGCCAAAGGCAAACCTGGAAAACCACCACCAGTTCCTAAATCTAAGGTCCAACTATCTCTTTTGAAATGTTTAAATTTTGCCAAAGCCAACGAATGTAAAATGTGTCTTTCAATTATATGTTCAGTATCTTTTCTCGAAATTACATTTACTTTCTCGTTCCAATCTTGATATAAAATAACCATAAGTTCAAACTGACGCAACTGTTTTTGGCTTAAGTCTGGAAAGTGTTTCTTTAATAAATCCATTAAAATTTGTCTTTATGGTCTGTTAGAATTTCAGTTAATAAACTTTTTGCTCTTGATAAACGTACTTTTACTGTACCAAGTGGAATGTTTAGAATTTCTGCTATTTCTTCATATTTCAATTCTTCAAAATATCGCAATTGAATCAATTCTCTATATTTAGGATTCATAGATTCAACAACTTCTTGCATCAATATATTTCTTTGTTTTAAAACAAAAGATTCTTCTGGATCTAAATCTGGATCAAGAATATTTTGAGCAAAAGTAGTTCCAAATTCATCATCTGAATTCATATTTTTATCTAAAGAAGTAGTTTCTAATCTTCTTTTGCGCAAGAAATCTATAGAGGTATTTGATGCAATTTTAAACAACCAAGTGCTAAAAGCAAACTCGTCATTGTAGCTATCTAAATTTTTAAAAGCCTTCGTAAAAGCTTGCATCGTAATATCTTCAGCATCATCTCTGTTGTTTATCATTTTTAAAACGGTAAACATTAAAGAGTTTTTATACCTATTTAACAAAATAGCATAAGCACTCTGATCGCTATTTTTTTTAATGCGGGCAATTAGTTCTTTGTCTGAGATTTTGGGTTTTATTGCCATTTATTGTGTTAATGCAAGTGCAAAAATACTATAAAATAGCCAGTAAATAATGTCAATTATTGTATAATATTTTATGAAATTTTTAAAATTGATGTTTAATAACTTGCTTTTGTTTAATAAAATGCTGAAAAACTGATACTTAGATATATAAAAAGCTAAACCTGTTATTGGGTTTTTAACTAATAAAGCAGTTGAAAAAATAAAAAATAAAAAATTCAAAATAATGAATACACCCAAGAAAACTTTAGTTTGTAGCGAATAAAACACACCAGCACTCAAATGTCTTTTTTTCTGAAAAAACCATTCTTTCCAAAATTTTGGTGGTAAAGAAAAAACCCAAGCATTTTGGCTAATGTTATATGCCACATTTTCACTTTTAGCTATTTGCTGAAAAACTAAATCATCGTCGCCACTAATACTTTTATTTGAATCTGTAAAAGATTTTGGAGTTAAAATACTCTTTTTGTAAGCCACATTTCTACCTACACTCATATATGGTTTTCCGATATTTGCCCAGCCTAAATATTGCAAAGCAGTTAAAAAAGTTTCGTATTGAATAAGTTTGTTTAAAAAAGTATTTTCTCTAAAATAAGGACTAAAACCAAGTACAATTTTTATTTTTTTGTTTGCAAAAGCTTTTGTCATTTCCGTTATCCAAAATTTTGAATTCGGCTCGCAATCTGCATCAGTTAAAAGTATATAATTGTTAGTTGCGTTTTGTATTCCAAACAAAAGTGCGTGTCTTTTACCTTTTAAAACTTTAGTTTCATTTTTGGAAATGTGAAGCACTCTAAGTTTTGGATACTGTTTTTCCAAGTCGTTTAAATATTCAAAACTGCCATCTATGCTTTGGTCGTTTACTATTATAATTTCAAAATTTGAGTATTCTTGGTTTATCCAACTCGGAAAAAAAGTTTTTATGTTTTTCAATTCATTTTTAGCACAAATAATAACAGAAACACCTTCATTAAAACTATTATTTTCTAAATCGAAAGAAGATATTCGTATTCGACTAAAAATAATGTAATAACTTAGCAGCCCAATTAGAAAAATAAAATTTAAAAATATAAATACCAATTTATGAAATTTGAGTTGCAAGGTAAAGATAAGTTTTCAAAAGCAAGAGCAGGAACGCTAAAAACTGACCACGGCGATATAGAAACACCGATTTTTATGCCAGTAGGTACTATCGGAAGTGTTAAAGCCGTTCATTTTAAAGAATTGGAAGACGAAATAAACGCACAAATTATTTTGGGAAACACTTATCATTTGTTTCTTAAACCAGGTTTAGACATTTTAGAAAAAGCTGGTGGTTTGCATAAATTTATAGGTTGGAACAAGCCAATGCTTACTGATAGTGGAGGTTATCAAGTTTATTCGCTTTCTGGAAGAAGAAAAATAAAAGAAGATGGTGTAAAATTTCAGTCGCATATAGATGGTTCTAGACATTTGTTTACGCCAGAAAATGTAATGGATACGCAGCGAAGAATTGGAGCAGATATTATAATGGCATTTGACGAATGTACACCATATCCTTGCAATTATAACTATGCTAGAAATTCTATGCACATGACACACAGATGGCTAGAAAGATGTATAAAGCGTTTCGATGAAACGCAACCGCTTTATGGTTATAATCAAACACTTTTTCCTATAGTACAAGGCAGTGTATATAAAGATTTGCGTAAGCAAAGTGCAGAATATATAGCTGGCACAAACCAACTTGGAAATGCTATTGGTGGGCTTTCTGTAGGAGAACCTGCCGAAGAAATGTATGCTATGACTGAAGTAGTTTGCGAAATTTTGCCAGAAGATAAACCAAGATATTTGATGGGAGTGGGCACACCAGCTAATATTTTAGAAAATATAGCTTTAGGTATCGATATGTTTGACTGCGTAATGCCAACCAGAAATGCTAGAAATGGAATGCTTTTTACAAAACAAGGTATTATAAATATTAAAAACAAAAAGTGGGAAGAAGATTTTTCTGCTATTGACGAGTTTTCTGATGCTTCAGTTTGTAGATTTCATACCAAAGCATATTTAAAGCATTTGTTTTCGGCAAAAGAAAGACTTGCAGGGCAGATAGCTTCTATAAATAATTTGAGTTTCTATATGTGGTTGGTAAAAGAAGCACGTGCACAAATTATAGCAGGCACTTTTATGGAATGGAAAAAGAAAACTTTGGAAGTTATAAATCAAAGACTCTAATTTTATTATCTTAATAAATATTAAAAACAAAAGCGTATCGTTTATTCTTTGCAACTTTACCCTTCGCTATGAAAAAACTGGATTTATACATCATTAAAAAGTTTTTAGGTACTTTTTTCTTCATCTTAATGCTTTTAGTAGTTATTTCGGTGGTTATAGATATTACAGAAAAAATAGACTCATTTCTAGCAAGTGAAGCATCGCTTTTTAGAATTGTTACCGTTTATTATGCCACATTTATTCCGCATATTGCTACACTTTTAGGTGCATATTTTATTTTAGTAGCTGTAGTTTTTTTTACTTCCTCATTAGCTTCGCGAAGCGAAATAGTAGCTATGACATCTGGTGGAGTTAGTTTTTATAGACTTATGGTACCTTATTTTATAGCGGCTAGTGTTTTAGCAGTTATCATGTTTTTTGCCAATAATTATTTTATTCCAGATTTGAATAAAGTTAGAATAAAATTTGAAAACGAAGAATTATCTTCATTTCAAAGTAAATACGAACATACTATTCATAGAAAATTAGATGATAATACTTTTATTTATTTATCGAATTATAATTTGAAAGACTCTGTTGGTAATAGAGTTTCTATAGAATATTATCAAGATAATAAACTTTATAAAAAACTTTTGGCAGACAAAATGATTTGGGATAAAGAAAAAGAACTTTGGACTTTTAAAAAATATTTGATTAGAACTTTTGCTGAAGAAGGCGAATTAATAAAACGCGGTGCTGCCTTAGATACAACACTTAGACTTGGCCCAAACGATTTTGAACAAAGAATATACTTTAAAGACCAAATGACTACCCCCGAACTTAAAGCTTATATTAAAGAGTTGAAATTGGCAGGAATAGATGGTCTTGATTTTTTTGAATTAGAAAAATTTAGAAGAACTTCTTCTGTTTTTAGTATTTTTATATTAACAGTAATGGGGTATAGTATAGCGTCAAGAAAAACACGTGGTGGTATGGGCGCACACCTTGTAGCAGCTATTATCATAGGTGCTTTGTTTGAAGTAACTATGAAATTTTCGACTACATTTACTACCAATGCCGACTTAAGTCCTTTTTTAGGTACTTGGATTCCTAATATTATTTTTAGTATTGTGGCGGTGTTTTTAGTACGTTATGCACAGAAGTAATCTGCCTCAAATTCAGCTTTTTATAAATTCTATTATTCTAATTGCATACTAAATATTTATTTTACTTCTAATCTGCTAAAATTTCTATTTTGTTAAATTGAAATCCATATTAAACATAAAAAAGCCATTTCTAAATTTTAGAAATGGCTTTTTATTTTGTTTAGTTTAATAAACTATTATGATTTTCTTCTTTTTGATGTAAAACTCTTTCCTGTTTTTTTAGGACCGTAGTTGTTACTGAAACTTCCACCAGAACTAGTTCCGCCAGATCTTTCACCACCACCAGAACGTTCTCTTCTTTCGCCACCACCAGATCTTTCTCTTCTTTCGCCACCGCCAGATCTTTCACTTCTGTCGCTTCCGCCAGATCTTTCTCTTCTGTCTCCACCACCAAATCTTTCACCTCTGTCGCTTCCGCCAGATCTTTCACCTCTGTCGCTTCCACCAGATCTTTCTCTTCTTTCGCCACCGCCAGATCTTTCTCTTCTGTCTCCGCCGCCAAATCTTTCATTTCTGTCGCCACCACCACTATATGATCTTTCTCTGCCGCCGCCTCTATTTCCGCCGCCGCTTCCGCCTTTTGCTTTTGCTTTGGTTACAACTTCTCTACCGTTTTGTCTTATGTTTTTAAACTTTTCAAGTATTAAAACACCTTCTTTAAACGGAACGGTAATGAAAGAAAAATCTTCTAAAACATAAACGTCTAAAAATGCTTCTTGTTCTACACCAGCTTTTTCTATAAAATATTCTTCAATTCTTTTATTGTCGTATCCACCATTTTTCCCTAGGGCTACAAACAGTCTTGTTTCGTCAGAATCGTCAGAATTTAATGTTTTTGGTTGGCTAATATCGTCAAATTTAGAGATGTTCAATTTGCTTCTATAAGCTTCTTTCAATACTTTTACCAATACTTCTTCAGCACTTTCTACTAATAAAAGTTCATCTGCTATATCTTGAAAATGCTCATCTTTATCAGTAATTTCATTATCTAAAATAGCTGCTACGATTTCGTTTTTTCTACCTGTTATTAAAGTATCTGCATTTGGAAGCGTTTCTTTTCTGATTTTAGTTTTGGCAATGCCTTCAATAATCATCAATTGCTTCATATCTGTATTTGAAATCAAAGAAATAGCAACACCTTTTTTACCTGCTCTACCAGTCCTACCAATTCTGTGTACATAAGCTTCAGAATCTTGTGGTAAACCATAGTTGATAACGTGTGTAAGGTCATTTACATCTATACCTCTAGCTGCAACATCTGTTGCTACCAATACCGTACATTTTTTATCTTTAAATCTTGCTAAAATTCTTTCTCTTTGGTTTTGAGCTATATCGCCGTGAAGCGCTTCTGCTTTTACTCCATTTGTAGCAAGTTTTCTTGTAATATCGTCAACAGTCAATTTTGTGTTTGCAAAAATAATACCGTAGAAATCTTGTTCCATTAGTAATATTCTTTCCAAAACTTTAAATCTGTCTTTTGGAAATACTGGGTAGTAAATTTGATCAGTATTTTGAGTCGTTACTTCTTTGTTTTTTACTGCTATCAATTCATAGTCGCCCATGTATTTTTTAGCTAAGTTTTTAATTTTTGAAGGCATTGTAGCAGAAAACAAAAGCATTTGTCTGTCTTCGTTACATTCGTCCATTATAAACTCAATGTCTTCGATGAAACCCATATTTAACATTTCATCTGCTTCATCAAGTACAAAATACTCTACATTTGAAAGGTCAAGTTTTCTTCTTTTCATTAAATCTATAACTCTTCCTGGTGTTCCTACTACTATATCAGCTCCTTTTTCAAGGTCTCTAATTTGTTGCATTATTGGTTGCCCACCATAAACAGTAGCTATATTTAACCTCTTTTTACCTTTAAAAGAATCTATTTCATTAGCAACTTGTATTGCCAATTCTCTTGTTGGAGCTAAAATTAAAGCTTGTGTTTCTCTTCGTCCTTCTTGTACGTTTTGCAAAATTGGCAAACCAAATGCAGCAGTTTTACCTGTTCCTGTTTGTGCTTGACCTATTACATCTATACCACCTTCTAATAATAATGGAATAACAGCTTCTTGAATTGGTGTTGGAAATTTGTAGCCTTTCTTCTCTAAAGCATCTAAAATTGTAGAATCTATACCAAGTTCTGCAAATGTAGTTTTGTCTTCATCTGCCAATTCTTCTTTGTCTTCTTCAAATTCTTGCTCGTCTTCAGAAGCTACTTTTGTTGCTTTTTTAACTTTTTTAGCAGGTTTTTCTTCTTCTTCAGAATCTGCTTTAGCTACAACATCAGTAATTTTTTTGTTTAATTTTGCTTTTTTTGCAGCTTCTAATTTTGCTTCCAAAGCTGCAATAATGTCTTCTTCATTATCGTCTTCTTCTTCAACTACTTTTTTTGTAGAAATTTTTTTTGTAGCAGCTTTAACAGGTTTTTCTTCCAAAACTTCTTCAGCTTTTTTCTTAGAAACCTTTTTAGGTTTTTCTTCAGCTTCTTCAGTTGCTTTTTTGGTAGTTTTTTTAGCTTTAGGTTCAGCTACTTCGTCTGTTTTTTTTGTTTTTGCAGTTGTAGTAGTTTTCTTAGCAGCTTTTTTTACTCCAGCCAATAAATCGTTTGCGATTTTGTCGTGACTTGCATTAAGTGCGTCATCGTTTGTAAAGTTTGCATCTTGTGCAAAGTCTTCAGTTGTATTCTCCATTATGTACGTTTTGCGCCGGTCTTGTTTTACTGTAATAACTTTAATCACACGGCAGCAAAATCGACCAACAGGTTTATTTAAAGCTGCAAAGGTATGGGTTTTTATTTAGAAAAACTAACTTTACAGCTTTTTAAACACATTATCAACAGTAAAAAGTATGAAAGTAGTAGCGTTTGCAGGCAGTTCGAGTAAAGAATCTATCAATAAAAAATTGGTAACTTATGCTTCTGGTTTAATAAAAGGTGCAGAAATTGAGCTTTTAGATTTAAACGATTTTGAAATGACAATTTATAGTATAGACAAAGAAAAGCAAGATGGTGTGCCTTACAATGCAATACTTTTTCAAGAAAAACTTAAAAGTGCTGAACTTATTCTAATTTCTTTGGCAGAACACAATGGTTCTTATAGTGCTGCATTCAAAAATATTATGGATTGGAAATCTAGATTGGAAGGGAAAATCTGGGAAAACAAAAGAATGGTTTTGTTAAGCACTTCGCCTGGTGTCAGAGGAGGAGCTTCTGTTTTAAATACTGCGCTTACAAGCTTCCCTTTTCAAGGTGCAGAAATAGTAGGTCATTTTTCTTTACCCTCTTTTATTGATAATTTTAAAGATGGGAAAATTGTTGATGAACGTTTAAATAATGATTTGTTGAAAATTATCGAAAAAATTTAAAAAAAAGCCTCAACTAAAGTTTGAGGCTTATATTCTAATCTTGTTTTTATTATTTTGTTTTGCAAGTATTTATACCAAATAAAGTATAAAGCGGGCAAAAATTAACAACACTTGTAACTACAAAAATAGCAGCAGCTACATAAAGTACTATAGCAAAAGTGCCTTCTACAACACCAAACTTTGCCAAGGCAATAAAAACAGCAGCTAATACTAATCTTATTATTTTGTCGATACTTCCCATATTCTTATTCATAAGTTC
>Ga0075163_10014488_pt1 | contig 10175 bp, 6 predicted proteins | sample JI1023141ADNA_FD_71478 | JGI IMG/M metagenome (GOLD analysis project Ga0075163, IMG submission 71478) | Wastewater effluent complex algal communities from Wisconsin, to seasonally profile nutrient transformation and Carbon sequestration -... | ecosystem: Engineered > WWTP > Effluent > Algae... | reverse complement strand
TCGGCGTCGATCTTGGACTGGAACAGTTCGTCCGTGTTCATGGGGCTCATGGTGTTCGTCAATGTCAGCGGCGAACGTAGCCAGGTGCTGCAGGACGGGGAATGACGTTCATCAGGAGCGGACCATGTGCAAGGCCCTTCCTTCGCTTCGATCATCGGGAAAAGCCATGACCGCACACAAACCCTCCGCCCATTCCGGCCGCATCTTCAAGAGCGATCTTCTGGAAGCGCTCACCCGCACGCACATCGCCATTCCGCTCACGTTGTTCTGGACAGCAGGTGCAGCTTCGCTGTGGTATTCCATCGCCCGATTGGACATCATGTGGGGCATTGCCCTGCTGCTGTTCATGGGTGGAACGATCTTCTTCACGCTGCTGGAATACCTGATGCACCGTTACCTGTACCACATTCCGGCCACCACACCTTGGCGGGAGCGTTTCCGGTACGTCGTGCATGGCGTTCATCACGATCATCCACGGGATAAGCGCCGCCTCGCACAGCCGCCGATCACGAGCGTCCTGTTGGCCATCATCCTGCTTTCCTTGTTCCGCTTGATCATGGGTGACTTCGGTTTCGCATTCTGCGGAGGCGTCTTGTTCGGCTATAGCTCATACCTCGCGATCCACTATGCTACGCACATGCTGAAGGCCCCTAAGAATTTCCTGGGCGTCTTGTGGAAGAACCACAACCTGCACCATTACGTGAATGATGACGGCGCGTTCGGCGTGAGTAGCCCCCTATGGGACCATGTGTTCGGTACCATGCCCTCCGACCCCAAGCGCAAAGCAGCGGAACGAGCGCATTTGTTGTAAGGGTAAGCAAGCAAGGAGCGTTCCTCAATAGCCCATCAACAGCGCAGCGACCAGGACACCACGATCTCCCTTCAGGCTGCGGCTTCCGCGTGGGGTCGCTTTCTCATGAGCTCCAGCAACTTGGCCGGAATGGGCCGGCACGCACAGTGCTTCTGATGGGCGCGATGCCATTGGACGCGCTGCCGAAAGGTCGCGTTCTTCGGCATCTTGTTCTTTCGATGCCACGCCTTTGCGTCCTCGGTCATTGATCGATACGCCTGGGGCCCCGCGCGACGAACGATACCGCAAGCGTTACGAAGCCCACCACCGTCACCGAGCTCAGCGGCATCAGGATCGCGGCGATCAAGGGCGTCAGCTGACCGCTCACCGCGAACGAAACACCGGTGATGTTGTAGCACAGCGAGATGCACAAGCTGGCGATAACGATGCGGCGTGCGCTGCGGGCCATGTGCAGGAAATGGGGCAATTGCGCAACAGCGTTCGCATCCATGATGGCGTCGCTGGCGGGGGTCAGTGCGGCACTGGTTTCTGTAACAGTGATGCCCACATCGCTTTGGGCCAGGGCACCGGCATCGTTGAGGCCATCGCCTACCATCAGCACGCGGTGTCCACCGGCCTGCTCATCACGCACGAACTGCGCCTTATCGGTGGGTGAGCACCGCGTGCGCACCGCTCCACCGACAAAGGCTTCAGCAAGGTCAACGTCCACTTGTGCATCACCGGTGAGCAGCCCGATGCGCAAGCGCCGCCCGAGCTGGGCTACCGCGTCCACGATGCCATGCCGTGCGCGTTTGCGGATGCTGAAGTGCCCGCGGTACAGCCCACCGATCGTGATGTGGACATGCGCTTCGCCATTGGAGCGCGGCATCTCCGCATGACCGCAGAACGACGCCGATCCGATCCGGACATCGGTCCGTTGTGCTGTTCCCTTGATGCCTTCGCCAGCGACTTCCTCCACCTCGATGGCATCCACGGTATCGCCCTTCAGTTCTTGCACCAGGACAGCACTCAGCGGGTGCGTACTGTTGCGCGCGACCGATCGTACCAACAGCTGATCGTTCCCGTCCAGTGGCGCGCCGTTCCACTGCACGTTGTGCGCTTCCCGCGCTGTGAGCGTGCCGGTCTTGTCCAGGATCACCGTGTCGATGTGCGCCATGCGTTCCACCACCTCGGCATCGCGCAGGAAGAGGCCACGTTTGCCCATCAGGCGGATCGTATGGCCGTAGGCAAAGGGCATGCTCAAGGCCAGCGCGCACGGGCACGCCACGATCAGCACAGCGGTTACAACGGGCCACACTTGCGAAGCATCCTTTCCCCACCAGAAGAGCGCGGCACCCAGCGAGATCAGCAACACCGCGATGGTGAAGCGGCGCGCGACGTTGTCGATCATGCGCGGCATCACCGGTCTATCCAGCGTGCTGCTCTGCTCCGCCCAGAGTTTCTTCAGCCGGCTTTCTGCGAAGGTGCGCAGCACGTCCAACTCGATCGCCGCACCGCGCTGGCGACCACCGGCACGGATGGTATCGCCTACGCTCTTGCGTGTCGCGAGCGGCTCGCCAGTGATGAAGCTGTTGTCGATATGCCCGACGCCTTCGCGCAGCACCGCATCCACCGGCACCAGCTCCTGATCGCGGATCACGATACGGTCACCGGGTCTGAGGTCGGCCACCTTCACGGGTTCTTCCATCGGGCCGTTCTTGCGCAGGACGATCAACGGCAGGAAATCCTCCAAGGCCCGATCAAAGCGCAACGCGCGATAGGTGTGCGCTTGGTACCACCGCCCGATCAGCAGGAAGAACAACAGGCCCGCGAGCGAATCGAAATACCCGGGACCGATGCCGGTGAACACCTCCCACAGACTGCGTGTCCACAAGGCCACGATGCCCAAGGCGATCGGCTGGTCGATGTTCACTTGCCGCGAGCGGATGCCCGCCCACGCGCTCCGGAAGAAATCGGTGCTGAGGAAGAACACCACAGGAAGCGAGAAGAGGATGGTGAGCCATTGCAGGCCGGTCTTCAAACCCGCCTCGGTGCCAGCGCCCAGGTACTCCGGGAAACTGAACAACATGGTGTTGCCGAAGATGAAGCCCGCTACACCCAAGCGGATGTACATGAGGTGCGGAACGCCGGATGACTTTCCAGGACCGGCGGCTGTAAGCTGCGGACCGTAACCGATGCGCCGCATCAACTTCACCAACTGCGGCAACGAGAAGCGCTCCTCGCGGAACGTGATCACCAGCTCCTTGTCGGTGAAGGACACGCGCGAACGCAGGATGGCCGGGTCAATGCGGTGCAGGTTTTCCAACAACCAGATGCACGAACTGCAGTGCATCTGCGGCACATGGAACCGCGCCCGCGTGATGCCTTCCTCGCTGAATTCAACGATCCGCTCGCGCACTTCGGGCAGGTCGAACAGTTCGGTGCGCTGTTCATCCACCGTGTTGCCCTGCTTCACGCCGGGCTGTTTCTCCAAGGCATAATAATCGCACAGCCCGCTCTCGCTGAGGAGATCGTACACCACCTCGCACCCTTGGCAGCAGAAGTCCTTGCTGTCGTGAACGCGGTGCTCTTCCGCACAGGGATCGCCGCAGTGGTAACAGCTGACGGTGGTCACCTCTTTCACCTTCATGGTGCAAAGAGCGACCTCATTTCGGGAAGGAAGGATGACGGATGTCAGTTTCCTGGCGCGGCCCCCTTGGGATGGTAGGGATCGAACCTTCCCGAACATGCCGTGTACCGGATCATGTAATCGGTCGTTCGCATGCATCCACATGGAACGATCACAAACCCTAGACGATGAAAAAGTCCCTGTTGATCACGACCGCAGTCCTTGTCGCATCCGGCGCCTGCCTGGCGTTGGTGAGCTTCCGGCAGGCCCCCGTGCCCGAGCCGATGGCGAAATGCCATATCCCCGCTGATATCAGCGCTTCGATCGATACCCACGCGAAGAAGGCCACGCTCACACCGAAAGGCTGCGTGTTCAAAACGTTGTACGAGGGCGAAGGGCTCGATCCATCGTTCGTGTTGCAGACACCGGAGAACGTCGTGAAGTCGGAGAAGCGCGGACTGGACTGGTTGATCAAGGCACAGGCCAACGACGGTGGCTTCGGCTCCGGCAGTCACGCTCGTCAGGACATCATAGACCCGCACGCGGTGAGCACTGATCCCGCCACGACAGCGATGGTGGGCATGGCCTTGATGCGGATGGGCAGCTCGCTGGACAAGGGCGAGTACGCGCCCCAATTGAAGCGCGCCACGGAGTACCTGCTGGGACAGGTGGAGAAGTCACCGAAGGGCGCGGTGAACGTCACCGAACTCACAGGCACGCAGATCCAATCGAAGTTGGGCGCGAATATCGATGTGGCTTTGACCGCCCAGTTCCTGAGCAACCTGGTGGCGAAGCTCGGCGATGACCATGCTTTGTTCCTGCGTTCCAAACGCGCGCTGAACACCTGTGTGGGCATGATCCAACGGTCGCAGAACGCTGATGGCAGCGTGCAAGGCGATGGCTGGGCCGGTGTGCTACAATCGAGCTTCGCTGCGAGCGCCTTGGAAAGCGCGAAGAGCGTAGGTGCCGAAGTGGATGAGCAGTCGCTCGATCTGGCACGCGATTACCAGAAGGCGAACTTCGATGCGAGCACGGGCAGTGTTGCCACGGAACGCGCGGCGGGTGTAACGCTCTATGCCGTTAGCAGCAGCACGCGCAACAGTGCCGCACAGGCACGCGAGGTGAACGAACGCGTGGAGCGTGCGAAGAAGGAAGGTAAAGTGGCCAAGGATGCTGCAGTGGATAGCAAGACCTTGGAAGAGGTGGGCTACACACCTGCGGAAGCCGAGAAGATGAACACCGCATGGAACGTCTACAACTCCGCCAAGACACAAGCGCAAGCGGACAATGTCGTCTCCGGTTTCGGCAATAACGGTGGCGAGGAATTCCTGAGCTTCCTGCAGACCGGCGAATCCCTGGTGATCGCCAAGGACAACACCTGGAAGAACTGGTACGGGCAAACGACCGGCCGCTTGGTGGAGATCCAGAACCAGGACGGTAGCTGGAACGGTCACCATTGCATCACCAGCCCCGTGTTCTGCACAGCTACCTCCTTGTTGATCCTCAGCGTGAACAATGACATCGAACACCTGCTCGCACAAGGCGCGGTGAAGTACCGGAATTGATCTTCGGGGCGCGGGAGTGGTGCGCGTCACGATGTGCGATGGCCGCATGGACGATCGGTCCGTGCGGTCATTCGCATTCAAGGCACCTGTTCAACACGCACATTGGTGGGTACCGTGCCGCCGATGGTGAAGAGCACCTTGTCACGATCGTTGCCGTTTCCGGTGTACATGGTGGTGCCATCGAGGTTCGCGTCAGGAGCCAGATAGCCGTTCACTGTTTGTGTGGGTATCACGCCACCGATGGTTTCGAGGATGACGTCCCGGTCATTGGTGATCCCGGTGTATTTCACGATCCCGTCCCGTCGCACATCACCGCACCAGAGCGCCATGGTGCCGGAGACGTTGCATTGGGCTTCCGTACCCCAAGTGGGGGTGCTGGGAAGTGAGAAGTCGAGTACGCTGGCCTCCCGGTTCACCCGACGCGGTGCAGCGGTCATGGTGCCCAAATGGTTGCGGTGGCGCACAGCGACATGGTAATCACCCACCGGCATATCGAATGCGACCGGGGAGGTACCGTCCATATCCACCACCATCCCATCACGCCGGACCAATGCAGCGCGTGAGGCCACCACGGTGGATGGCATGTCCTTGCTGCGGAGCTCCACGAGGATCCAATCCACGATGGCCGTGGGTCCGGAGACCTGGAGCACGGAAGGTGCCACGGTCTCACCACCGCCGCCCACCATCGGGAAAATGGCCGAGTATGGTTCGGTCGTCGGGAAGGTGCCAACGGAGCGGAGCGCATCGGTCATTGATCCTGCCGCGAACGGGCCTTGCAGCATCACCTTGATGGAAGCCTTGATCGTACTGGCCGGTTTCTGCAGATCGAAGTTGTCGATCACCAAGCCTGCATCGTTGAGGAATTTGGCATGCAGCTCATCGCCGTCGATATCCAGGATCATGGATCCGGAGTGCGAATAGGTGCTCAGGTACATCACCGGATGGTTCAGCGCGCCGACGGCATCCTTTTGACCGCTCACCCCGCAGACCGTATAGACTGCACCGGCGTGCGCCGTTGGGTCCGCTGGTTTGGCGTACGCCCCGGTAGTGTTGGCCTTACCGCTGGTCATGTCCTTGCCCATGGTCGTGGAATTGAACGTGCCGGAGGTTCCGTAGTGTCCGTCTATGAGGTACGAACGTTCGTAGCTATGGCTGTGGCCGCAGAGGACGAGATCAACGCCATATTGCTCCAATAAGGGAACGATGTTCTCCCGCATGTCCCGCATCAGCCCACCACTGTCGCTGACGAGATCTGAGTTGTGGGAGCCTTTGGAGTACGGAGGATGGTGCCAATAGGCGATGATCCATTTCGAATTGGCCTTCGCGTAGACCAGGTCGGAAAGCAGCCATGTGGCCATGGCACCATTGGTCGCGCGGGATACACCGTAACTGTCCAAGGCGATGAAGTGGATGTTCCCCAGGTCGAAGGAGTAGTACGCTTCGGTATTGGATGCAATGCCGCCCGCTTGTGCCAGCTTCGGCAGCGCGAAGAGGTCGTAGTAGGCACCGGTATTCGCTGTGCCGTTCGCCCCTGAACCATAGTCGTGGTTCCCCGGTGCGGGCCACATGGTGGTGTTGCGGAGGATGGGTTCGTACATATTATGGAAGATCCCGAGCTGGTATTCGCTCTCACGACCATGGCCGTAGGCGTTGTCGCCCAGCATGAGCCATGCATCGGCCGTGGTGGAGGCATTGGTGAAGTTGACGTAGGAGTCGCGCACAGCGGTCTGTTCCGTGGTCGCGGTGCCGGCATCGCCGATGACCCATATCCGGAAGGGCTGTTCACTACCGACGGGAGGGTGCGTCTTGAAGAACGTGCCCACATCGCCTGCAGTGAGCTCCTGTGTGGAACTTCCGATGGTGTAGTAGTAGGTCGTGTTGGAAAGAAGGCCGGTCAACGCAACCTCGTGGTGGAGAACGCTGGTGGGGACATCGAGGACGGAGCTCAGGTCGTTCGGCGTGGGACCGTACCGTATGCGGCTGTTGGTGGGCACGTTGGTGGTCCAGGAGATCGTGATCCCGGTAGGTGTGGCGATATGGAGGTAGGGCCCGCGGTGTAGTTCGGCGGTCGGGTCAAGTCCGAGTAGTTCCAGATCGAAACTGAGGTCCGAACTCGATCCTGCGTTCTGGTGCACTTCGACGGCGATGGTGTTGTTGCCGTTCGTGAATTGTCCCGGTGTCAAGAGCAATTCCAGCAGTTGCCATTCTTCGGTGGTGTTCACGGCCGCATAGGCAAGGGTACTGCTGGATACGGCCCCTTCATTGAAATTCTGCCGCATCACCTCGGTGCCGTTCACGTAGATCACAACAGCATCGTCCCGTTCTATCCGCATCGCATAGCCCGCAAAGCTGTTCACATTGGGTATCGAAATGGCCTTGCGGAAGTAAGTGGTGATGTACTTGGCCGAGGAACTTGCCCCGTAGCTGACCACGGTAGCCTCGTCACCGTCACCATAGCCAAGTTCAGCAGGACCGCTTGCCCACCCGGCGTCATTGAACGCAGCTGCGCGCCAAGCCGTGCCTTGGTTACTGCCGTTGTCCAGGTATTTCCAAGTGGATCCGAAAGGGATCAAAGGAACATCCGCAGCAATTGCGGTCCCGCAGGGGAGAATGGTGAGCGCTATGCCGAGAAGGTGGATCGATGGGCTCATGCTGGTGGAAAGGAAGGGAAGTTACCGCAACGCGGAGAGGAGTGGCAATACCCGGTGCGGGAGGGACCAGAAGGAAGGTCAAGGATCCCGGTTCCACAAGTGGTGCAAATCGATGATAGTGGGTGGTTCCATGGCGCGGGAGGATCGGAACTTTGTCCCCGGTTACACGAACATGAAACGCCTCAGGATGATCCTTCTTTGGATAGTGGGCACGATAGCCGTGCTGGTACTTGCACTCTTCGCTTATTTCGCATTCGCACCCCGCATCGGCAGCAACCCGGTCGGGGAACGGTTGAAGCGGATCGAAGTCTCGCCCAACTACCGCAACGGCAAGTTCCAGAACCTGACCGAGACCAACATGGACATGCCACCGGGCAAAATGGCCGGCGTGTTGTGGGAGTTCATCAAGGGTGGCGAAGGTCGTGAGCCGAGCGACACCATACCCACCGTGGACCTCGACCTCGCGGCGTGGAAAGCTGTTCCGGACACCTCGTTCGCGGTGGCGTGGTTCGGGCATTCATCGTTGTTGATCAAGATGGGTGGCATCACCTTCCTTGTTGATCCGGTCTTCGGTGAGCGCGCCTCCACGTTCTCCTTCGCTGGTCCGAGGCGCTTCAACTTCCGGCAGCATATGCGTGTGGACCTCTTGCCTGCGGTCGATGTTGTGCTGTTGTCCCATGATCATTACGATCACTTGGACTACGGGACGGTCGTGCAACTGAAGGACAAGCGTTTCATCGCACCGCTCGGTGTCGGCGCGCATTTGGAGATGTGGGGTATTCCGGCCGCGTCCATCACCGAGAAGGATTGGTGGGAAGCTGTGGACATGGGAACGGTGAAGCTCACGTTGGCACCAGCGCGCCACTTCTCAGGCCGTGGTATGTTCAATCGCGCGAGCACGTTATGGGGCTCCTGGGTGATGGAGGCCAACGGCAAGAAGATCTACTTCGGGGCGGACAGCGGTTATTCACCTTCGTTCAAGGAGATCGGCGAGCGGTTCGGTCCATTTGATCTTGTGTTGCTGGAATGCGGGGCGTACAACGAGCTCTGGACGAGTATCCACATGATGCCCGAGCAGACCGCGCAAGCCGCCGTCGACGTGAAAGCCCGCGTGCTGATGCCGATCCACTGGGGCAAGTTCAGCCTGGCGATGCATCCTTGGAAGGAACCCATCGAACGCCTGACCAAGAGAGCGGGTGAACTCGGTGTGCCACTGCTCACTCCCATGATCGGTCGGACGGTGATCAACGCGGACCTTGCTGCCAGCGAGCGCTGGTGGGAAGGGTTGCGTTAGGCAGAACGGTGGCGGATCTCCACGTGGGTGAAGGGGGAGGTGTCCAACCCGAAGAGCCTTCGGATACGATCGAACGGTGATGGTGCGTGTACCACGCGCAGTTCACCCGATCGGCGGAACGCATCAATTTGGTGCGCATGATAGTGGTCGGCCATGGGCGCAGCCTCCATTCCGGTGAAGTAGGCGATACTGCGGTCTTTTGCGGCAACCGCTGCTTCATCGCTCGCGTAGAGCACGGTATCCAGTACATGCACGACACCGTTCGGTCGGAGCAGCTTCAACGCACGTTGCAATACAGCATCGGGATCGGCGAAGTACTGGATGCTCGCCGCGAAGACAACAGCATCGAACGCGGCCTCGGGCAGTGGTGATGTGAATAGGTCGGCACGCGCGAAAGTGGGCCCCGGGAATACGCGTGCCGCCTGTTCCAGTTCCGCAGTAAAGGGATCGATGCCGAGGACCTCGTGCCCTTTGCGATGTAGAAGTGCAGAGAGCCAGCCATTGCCACAACCTACCTCCAGCACCTGAAGTCCCGGACCTTGCCGGGCCAGTTGGCGACAAAGTCGCTCAGCGCTGCGCGAGCGGATACGCCATTCGCTCGCGTTCCAAAGTGAAGTGCCATCGGGAAGCTGCCGCACATGCGTATCGGAGAGGAGCCGTTCTTCGGCTGCGCGCACCGCATGGTATTTCTCCTCGAAAGGAGAAGCTTCGCATAGCCGGTACACGCTGTTCACCAAAGCACCGGCAGGAAGCCACGACCATACCTGCGGACCGCTCATGCTCGCTTCCTCAGCTGGATCAGGTAATGATCGCCCCAGTTGCGAAAGGGCCAGCGATGCGCGATACGTTCCTCGATCCCGTTGAGCACATGAAGCAAGCGCGGCCAACGGACCGGGAAACGCTCCATATGCGGCGGCGGTACCACCAGCGACAAAGCGCGTTGCGCGACTACATCATAGGATGCCCCGAGGTGTTGCCTGACGAAGTGTGGCGAGAAGTAGTGGCAGGTGAAGGATATGCCCTCTACGTTCGCGGAGCTCCCCCCTTTCCGCCAACGACGAGCAGCCAAGTCGAAGTGTCCTTTCAGGAACGCCATTGTTTCCCAAGGACTGAAGCGTGGCATGATCACCAACGTGCAAGTGCCCCCCGGGAGTAGTATACGATCGATGCCGTGGAGCACTTGGTCGAGGTGCGGCGTGCAATTCAGGCCGCCGAAGTTGCTGAACACGTGATCGAAACGGCGCTC
>Ga0075163_10014487_pt1 | contig 10175 bp, 7 predicted proteins | sample JI1023141ADNA_FD_71478 | JGI IMG/M metagenome (GOLD analysis project Ga0075163, IMG submission 71478) | Wastewater effluent complex algal communities from Wisconsin, to seasonally profile nutrient transformation and Carbon sequestration -... | ecosystem: Engineered > WWTP > Effluent > Algae... | reverse complement strand
ATTGGCTTGCCTGTTCTGTAGTATTCGTAGATTTTGGCTGGTATTTGGTGATTGCAAACGCTGCCTTGAAATAGCATCAACCCGTCAGCTCGAAGCATTTCCTGAAGGGCTGTACGGTAGGCCACTACAGGCTCAAGGCGGACAATGTCCGCGATACCCAGTTCGGCAATCATTGGCTTATAGAGGTCATCATTTCCGGTGGCCCGCAAAATTATCTGTAGCCGCGTGTTATCTATTTCACCAGATTTTTTTAATTTGGATAGCGCAGCAAAAAATGGCCGCGGATCCCTTTCTTGAGGATAGAGGATGCCACTGTGAACCAAGGTGATTTGCCCTGGTGCCCCCAGTGGCCCTTCTGGCAAATTGGTTTCTGCATCACAGAAATTTTCTTCATCAAATCCATTTTCGATGACCGCCCATTGTGATTCAGGGATATCTGGATAACGTTCGGCGTACATTTGCCGGGTCGGCTCGGTTGTGAAAACGGCCTTGGTACAACGATGAACTATTTGTTGTTCTATTTTGCGATGAATTTTCCAGGTGAGCGGATCTCGTGGATAGCCGGGTTCGGTGATGGAGTCACGCATATCGGCGATCCATGGCAGGCCCGTTCGCTTTTGCAAACTTTGCCCAATCAGGTGTGCTGTCAAGATGGGGGAGGTCGAGAAGATAGCGGCCGGCTGGTATTTCTTGATCATTTTCATCCCGGTCCAAACGCCGCCCGGCCACCAACTAACCCAGCGATCAGGTTGCGCCATCCGATGAAAATATTTGCCGGCAATTGAAAGATGACGGGAGGTATCGAGCCCAAATGCACGTTCGACGATTACGTCCTCAGGGATCTCCTTGAGTTGATCCGGACTGGTTACTTCGTAAGCCTTGGGAGAGATGGTCAATACAAGCGGATCCCAGCCGTATTCACGCAAATAGGTGCAAAACTTCAGGGTGCGCTGGATGCCGCTACTCACCCTCACTGGGGGAAAATGATAGGCAATCATTAAAATACGCTTGTTCGTCATTCGTTTGTTCCGTTGGTTACTGGGCGCCTGCCGCCATCAGCAAAATTACGCATGGTTTTAGCGCGAACCGGCCACCGAGTAGCTGGGGGCATGAGCTCGCAGCCATTGTTCGAGCATCATGGATATCCAGATCATTTCGCCAAAGTAGCCGGGGTGTTCGTAGAGACGTTTGGTCAGCAATTCTTCAACGAACTCGGCGCGCAGAATGCCGCGGTCAACCAAACTACGGACGGATTCGGAAGCGAGCTTTAGGAGTGCCTCGTTTCGGGTAGCCCAAACGCCAAAGGGTAGCCCGAAGCCTTGCTTTTTCTTGGTGATGATTTCATCAGGCAGAAAGCCACGAAGCGCCTCTTTGAAGAACCAGCGGAGTTTCATACCCTTGAGCTTGTAGTCGACTGGCAGACGCATTGAGAATGCAAGCAGATCATCGTCGAGCATGGGAAAGCCAACTTCAAGGCCCGCCAGACGGGTCGTACCGGAGACTTTGGGCAAATCGCTTTCGGCTAGGGTGTAACGCCAGTCAAAGGCAAGTTCGCGGTTCGTATTATTGGCGGTATGCGCAGCAGCCCACACTTTGCGCTGAAGTTGCAGCGGCGCAGAAATATCAACCTGCGCCAGGAAGTCGTTACCCAGTGCCTGCTGGATACCCAGCCGGGTAATCAGGTTGTACATTTGCAAACGGTCCGGCATCGGAACGCTGGCTTGTTCAACGTAGCTGGATGCCTTGCGCACTAATGGCAGGCTGCTGGCAAGGCTGGTGCCCAAGAGCGGTTCCATGATGCCGGTGCGAATTGCGCCCGGGATGTGTTGATACCAATCGAACACGCGCTGCTTGGCGTAGCGGGAGTTGCCACCGAAAAGTTCATCACCACCATCGCCCGCCAGGATGCGTGTTACACCGTCATCCTTGGCCATTTTGGCGCAGTAGTAGGCGGGCAAGGCCGATGAGTTGCCGAAAGGCTGGTCGTAACTTGCTGCAACCATGGGAATGCTACGCACCAGATCATCCGGGGTAACGTAGTACTCATGGTGTTCGGTATTGAACTGACGCACCGCGATGTGGGCGAACTCCATTTCATCGTAGCCTTCAGCTTCAAAGCCGATGGAGTATGTGGCGGCCGGTGTACCGTGTGCCAGCCCAATCATGCCGGCGACGGTTGAACTATCGGTGCCGCCACTTAGGAAGCAACCGGCTTTGCCACCATCCAGTTGACGCGCTGTGGCTTGTTGCAACAGCGCGCGGAATTCGTCGCGAAGTTGATCGAAGGGTGGCGGTGAAACCTCTGTAAAGGCAGGTGTCCAGTAGGGTGCTACGGTCAACTGGTTATTTTCGAATAAAACGTAGTGTGCCGGGGGGACTCGGTAGATCCCTTTATATATGGTTCTGGGCGAAGGTATGGCGTGGGTATAGAGATAGTCGAAAATGGCTTGCGGATCGATTTCGGTGGTCGAGTCTGCGAGTTGGTCGGCGCGCTCGGCGAACAGAAGTTGATCACCGACTTGGCGGTAGCAAAGTGTGCGGATGGCAAAACGATCTACCACAATAAACACCCTACCATTTGACTCACGCAGTGCAACCGAAAAATCTCCTGAAACCTGCTCTGGCGCTTTGGTTCCAAAACGCTGGAAGGCTTGGCGCCAAGCAATTTCTGTCCCCTCTCGCGAGGCGGTTTGCTTCAATGATTCATCATTGAATCGTGGTTTTCCAAGAACCAGGCTATCTGTATTTCTAGTCATAAATGGAACCAATTTTGTCTAAAGAGCTTCGAGCGCTGGAGTCTACCTTGCTCTTAAAGTTATGCAAAATGAAACAATATCAAAAAAATGCTAGCATACTCATACAATAAGCGTAGCTGAGTCTGAAATCTAAACTTTAACTGCTTGTGCAACAACGATTCGTTCGACAACCATTTTGTTCGAGAGGAGAACATTCATGAAAAAACTTCTTTTAACCAGCGCAGCTTTACTTCTTGGAGTAACCGGAAACACCTTGGCGGTTTGTTCAGACCCGCAGATTACTAGCACAAGCACCCCAACTCTAACGACATTGATCAACGGCAATGGCAGTGGAAATACGGTCTGCGCAGCATCCGGAAATGACAGATGGCAGGAACAGCATCGGCTAGGCGGCCAACTTTGGGACTACAAGAAAGGCCCAAGTGACCCAGTCGATCCGACATCGCAAGTCGGAACCTGGAGCATTGCGGACAATAAGCTCATTCACACTTACGGAAGTACGAGCTACAGCTACACAGTCCATCGCCGCCAAGGTTTCGGCGCGAACGCGTTTACGCTTTGTGGCCCGCAAACCTTCGACGTCACTTTCCTCAGGGGCATCACGTCTTGCCCATGATTTCGTGATTAGGCTTTTGTCCCCGCGCCTGTGGGGACAGCCTTGCACTATTCCAACAAAGCCACATTACGAGTAGGAACAGCAGTAGCAAACGTGGACTATCGATAAGGCTATCGAGGGTTCCGATCACCACAAATCCGGTTCCGGCTGCGAAGAAAATGCCCGCTCCAGTATTTCCTCGCCAAGTTTGTTGCCCGGCCTTCCATAGCCCAAGTAGCACAAAAACTCCAAAGGCAGACACCCCCAACCAGCCTTGATCGAACAGAACTTGAATCGGCAGACTCCAGATATGCCAAGGCAGATCGTTGTCCACCGAGAAAAACCAGCGATCAAATTTTTGCGAGAAGTCGCCATTCGCCAAAAGACTATTTCCCGCGATGCCACTCATTCGAATATTATCCAATTCGACTATCGCTGACGGGCTGGTGTTGTAGAGCGAAAATTTGACGGGTCTGCTTGCGAACCAAGACCCCTGCCCTAGATCGCCAGACGGAATACGTACTTCAACTGGCTGCCAAGTACCATTCCCGTTGAAATTTACAACCTCAGCGTTGCACCGAGCAGAGGTCAGCAACCATTTTTCGCAGATCGATAGTGTCAGTTGAGAATTCGGTTTGGTGCTACGTACGTTCAAATCGACGACATAGTCGTTACCAACTTGTGGCGAGATGAACTGCTCAACGTAAGTCGGGTTGCCGGCCCCGAGCCTAAGGAAAGTATTTGCTGGCTCTAAACCGAGCCAATAAGGTGCAGCTTTCGCTTCGTCACTGCGCCAAAAATGCGTGTCTGGATATCGGCCGATTCCCATCCCGAGAAGCGCCGTGGCCCAGTCTGAATCCCGCATCCTGAGCGCATCTTCCCAATGGTTTTGGCGAGTATTGAGGTCAGCACCAACAACCGCCATACGCTCTTGGGCAAACTGGCTGTAGAAAATGGGGGTGGCAATGCCAAAAATAGCCAGCAAAAGGATTAACGGGGCAGCTACGCGCTTGAACAATGTGCTTGGCCTATCGGCTGACTTGTTCATTGTCACGGCGACGACCGCGAACGTGAATGCCAAGGCAAAACCAGCATAGCCGACTCTGGAAAACGTCACCATGACGCTATAGGTGGCTGCCAACAGCAGCGATACACAAGCGATACGCACCCAAACAGAAACCTTGGCGAAAAATAGCATGACCAGAAACGGCGCGCCGATTACCAAGTAGGTTTCAATGTCGGCCCCCCCGACATGCATTTGTGAGAAGGGTCCGGTAACGCGATAGACATCACCGAAATTATAAAGACCAGGGAAAGCAAGGCGCTCCCATATGATCACCAGAACTGTCCCTGCAACACCTGTCATCATGCCAAAGGCAAACAACCGAGGCACGTTGTTGCCAGCAAACGTAATGCGGCCGAAAAGTCCATAGAGCAAGAAAGCCCAGAGAGCTCCCTTGGCAATTCTTAACGCATTGTACGGGCTGTAGTAATTTGTAAAGGCGTTGGCATCGGGCATTTGCCAAGGTGTCAATCCGCGTATGGCGCCAATGGTGAAACTAATGACTAGCAGGCTACTTGCAAAGACAAAGAGAGTATCGACACGCTGGTTTTTTCTTGTAATCGGGCCTACCCGGATGTAGCCGATAACTAGACCTATGAGAACTAGGAGGTCGAATTCATCAAAAAAGAAACGCCCACTCCACGTAGCCAAGTCAAGAATCGGCAAGGTTGCGGGGATGATAGCAACGAGCAACACCGGGCGATACCAAATGGTCGTGGCGAATATCAAGAGAAAAAGACTTAGCAATACAGGTTGCGCAGGGAATGTTGCAGCCCAGTAACCAACTAATGCCAGCGATGCAAACATGATGGTATGCAGAGACGTGACACCTTTATACTCATCATGGGAAGGCGATATGTGTTTATCGGCCGACGTAGGATTCAGGGGGTGTCCGGCCGGGTATTCTCCGATTTTAGCGCTGGACGCATTGGAAAGCTCACGCAACAGGTAAACCGCAGCCCAACTGGCAAGGGCGGCCACCAAAATATTGGTGGGGTCTGGGTGCAAGCCTTGCAGAAACAGCTTGCCCGTTTCAACAAGACTGGCGGCGAGCAAGGCATAAATAAATGCGAGAGACGGCGAGCCCCGTTTTGACCAAGTCAGCAGACCAATGGGCAAATACATCAGAAAAACGCTGGCCAAGCTGTAAAGCGCTTTTGCCTCAGTGGTGAAGTAGTGATAATAAAAAGGTAAAAAGTGCGCTGTATCAAGTTGGGCTATGGCATAAACTGGCCCATTCCACGCGTGAGAAAACCAGCCATTGACCTGCAGAAGGACGAGGAAATAAGCCGCTCCAAGCAGAGATGCGTAGCGTTGGACGAGTGAAGCGAGCCTATCCGGAGACCAGTTGGCTCGATGATTCCAAAGTACCAATCCACCCCAAATCCCTACGACACGGGTGAATACCGAAAACCCTTGGCTTACACCCGAGGCAGTAAATAGCTGGGCTATTTCTATAAAACCGCCGAGCAGCAAGCCCCACCAGATAGCTTGTCTTGAGCTTACCGGTTTAGCGACCGCCCGGTATCCGAGAAACAAACCGAACGGCAGGGTCAACGCTATTTCAGACAACAATTTAAGGGTGAGTAGAAACTTTCCTTGTACATCGCCGGCGAGCAGCCAACCCCAGTTGTTACCCTGTATTTTTTGTATGAGTTCACTGCCTGAGAGCAGTAAGTCATAGGGGAAAAGACTGAAGGCTATGTAGGTAACCAGATAGGCTTCAACAAGTCGCAAGACCAATTGCCGGGGATTGCTGAAAAGTGCATGGACAAGAATTTGAAACCAATTTGAATAGCGCGCCGCCAGCGCCAAGCCAATAAGGACCCCAATACACTCGGCCAGCAAGTCGTTTAATGAAACAGTTCGTGGCGGGAAATAAAGTTGAGTAAATTCGACACTGAAAGCAAGGGTGAACGAAAAGATTGTGCCAATAAAAAAGAGAGGGGCTCGCCATATACTGGAGAGTTTTTCTGTCAGCAGGTGCGCGGTCAAAAAACCGACTGGAACATAGAGCACGCCATTGGCTATCCAGTCGGCTCGGGACTCGACGCCAAGCACCAAGAAGGGTATCTGTTGAAAGGCCGCCCACGCTTGGTCGATTGGGATGGGCTTGAATTCAAGGGGAACCAGGCTCCCGTAAACGACGAAAAAAAGGTAGCCAAGCCAGACCGAGAATACAAAATTGAACCCAGGTTTTGTCACCGGAGAAAAGATTCCGCGTCAAACAATTGACAGATGTTAGGACTGTTCATATCGCGCATCGTCAAAGTGATATTGAGAAAATCCAAAGCCGGGAAAACCCTATGAAAAACGTCATTGACCCAATACAAACAACAAATCAAAACATTCTTACAGGTCAAGCGCGACCGTTTCCGAGTATAAGTAATCGATATCCGATGCTGCCAAGGTTGTACTTAGAAATTGTTTTGCATTAAAACCGGTTCTGACTGCCGACAGCTTGGGCATTTTAGCCAGCATGCGTCTTTCAACGTGCGCGCTCATCATTCCCTGCCAGAAAAAATGCCAGCTCAAGCAGCTTGAATATCGATTAAATACTTGGCCATCGCTCATGTAAATAACGTTTGCACAGGGCAAGCCTTTGAATTCACCCCGTTTGAAAATAATATGGCACCAGTCATCTGGTTTACCAACGATCAAATGCTGCAGCCAAGGAAACTGGGTGTGATCTTTCCATATTTTGAGCATTTCACCTTTCAGGTTGCGCTCAATTTCGACGGGTTCGACAACAACGCGCCCGGCGAAAGACGGCAATGGCAAGTTGGGTATCACGACTACGGCCTCATCCATCGATTTGAATTTGAAGAATTGAAGCGTACCCGCCACGACTTTTGTCGGAGAAAAATCAGTGAAGTGATAACCCGGCTGCGCGACTACATTCATGGCTAGCTGCATGCTGAATTTGCGATGGCTGTCGAGGACACACCAGCTTGTGATGTTGCAGAATTTCTCATTTTGCCCGCGGATAACTCTGTCCGCGTAATAGGCTCCGATACCACCGACTATTTTTCCTTCATCACGCATCAGGAAGCCATAATTGGGACGGGTTTCGCACCAGTTTTTTTGCAAGCCAGATATCCAGTCCGGTGCCGACCGGCTGACGGGCATATTGGATTCCAGAAATGCGGCAAACTCTGGCAAAGTCTGGTCGGTGATCGGTTCAATTACAGGTTTGGCCATAACTTTAGTTCACCGTTTGAGTCTGGCTATTTTGAACAGCTGGGAGACTGGCTAGCCAGCTTATTCCCCATTCAGCCACTTGGTCACGCCATGCGCTGGTTGAAAATGTGTGGTCGGCGTATTGAAGATCGTGGCGCACCATGGCACATGCGGCGAGATGCTCTTGCCAGGCTGGCACTGCTTGCAGGAGGTCATCAAACTCTTTTGAGATCATGTCCCGACCACTCATAACCAGCATGATTTGCCCTTTGAAGCGGGAAAGTCCATCCAGCATTCTGTCTGGCAACGGTTTGCTGCGGTCAACGTCAATTTTTGCAGGTTTTTTGTTGGCTTGAAGACTGGATGTGCTTTGCCCGCGAGCGAGTGAGATCATTTTCAGAGCTGACTTCATCGAGCCAACAAAATCAAATTTCAGACTGAACACCTTTACCCAGAATGAGCGTTGCTTCAGGCGGTCAAGGTAGTAGTGTTTTACAACGGCTTTTGCCTGGCCTTGCTCAGTTCGGACCCACGGGTTGATCATTACGACCCCCTTAACTCGCGAGTCTTTGTGGGCGAAGAGCAAGGATGAGGAACTTGCATTGCACTCCCCCCACAACACCACTTGTTTCAACGTCGGTGTTTCTGCAAAAAATCGATCCAGTGCAACTCGGATATCAGCCTCAGTATCCTCAAATTCAACGTATTCGCCGTAGCTGTCGCCCATGCCGCTGAAATCAAAGCGCATTACCGGGAAGCCTTGTGATGAAAATTTTCGGGCCCAAAGCACGAGCTGGCGATGACCGCCAATTCGGTATTGCGGACCACCAGCGACCATCATCAACACGCCAGTTTCCTGTTTTCCCGATGCGGGGTGAAGCATGCCGATCAATGGGGAAGCAACGCCTTCTAAAACAATCGGTTTTTCATTCATTTGGCTGGCCTGAATTGTTGAAGCCAGTCTGAAGTCTTGGTCACAAGATCAGGGGCAAGAAAACGTTCATGCAGAGCCCAGAACGCGGGGCCATCAAAGAGCTGAATTTCTGTTGCTTTACCTGATTGTTGCCAGCTTTCAACAAGTTTTTCACTAGCAGGCGAAAGCGCGCCTTCGGCACCAGTTGCTTTCTCAAACCAGATTACCTTTGATGTTTCAGGTGGCAGCAACTCGGCCAGATTTAGGCTATCTAATGCCATGCCTAGTTCTGGGTTGATCTCGTAGCCGGCAATTTCAATACTGCTACCGGTGGCGAGTTGCGCTCGCATTCCGCCAGAGGTTTCTTTGGGAATGTCGGTTCGGTCCATATTGGCTGCCATCTTCATCCGCATGAACTGAGTGAAATAGCTTTTGCCATCGACAACAGCCTGCCACGCGATCAGCACTCTTGTTTTTGGCGAATTGCGAACTGTACTGACTGCCAGCGGGAAACCCAGGCGGATGCCCAAGAGGGCAACACAGCCGCCGGGCTGGTCATCCAGCCAAGCTTCGGCGTAACGAATATCTTCAAGCCAGGTGTCCCAGCGGGCATCGCCATATTCGCCGTCACTTTCACCGGTGCCATAGAGGTCAATCACCAATGTTCCGAGCCCCTGTTGCGCCAGAGCCTGTGCCTGAATCGTCACCATACTGCGGCAGCGATTCATTTCTTCATTGAACCCGGGCACGACCAACACGTTGCCCCAAGTTTCAACGTCACCTGACGGTTCATGGTAAATGCAGAAAACTCTACCCGCACTACTGGGCAGGAAAAACGGACGGGGTTGTGAGTAGCTATTTTCCAACGAGATCATCTCTAACTACGGCCAACTAAATCAGGCCTTTTTTGCGAAGTACAAACTCGGCCATGCGCGCTAGCGTACCGAGGTTGTCAATATTGATTTCTTCCTGCGCCAATGGGATTTGATAGGTTTTCTCATACCAGGCGATTAGTTCGAGCAGGCCGGTCGAGTCGATCAATCCGGTGGCTGGAATGATTTCATCAACGCCTAATTCGGAGGCATCGTCTCCGGTTTCTGCAGCAATTTCGACAATTCTTGCCTTGATGGCGGCTTCGATCGCCTCTTTGTTCAGTGACATCTGAGTTTTCCCTGATTAGTTTTTGTTGGGTACGGCCAGCTTTTTGAGCATAGCGACAACTTGTCCACCGTTGAGAACACGATGGTCGTAGCTGGCACCGAGTACGCCTTTGCCACCCTGCCCCGCTGCGTGAGCAATCATGAGCGAGGTGTGTGGTGACAAAATGGGGATATGACGCGTCACCTTCCAGCGTTCCATGCTGGAAAATCCAATCGTGGCACCTGATGCTTCAGATTCTTTAAGGTTATGCCCAGCCGCTCTACGCAGCACATCTCCCAGTGCGTTGACGAAGCCCAGTTCGTCCTGAGTTTGCGCATTGCGAACGACTGCCAGGTAAAGAGCTTCCCCGGCCTGAATGGTGAAGCCAAGGTTTACCGGACTGTATTCATATCTTTTGTTACCAACGATGGTGGCATTCAAATGCGTTTTTTCTTGCGCAATCTGAATTAGTCGCCAAGCCATCAAAGGCAACAAAGGTGGCATCAGCAGCCCGTTTTTATCCTGAAA
>Ga0075163_10014485_pt1 | contig 10175 bp, 11 predicted proteins | sample JI1023141ADNA_FD_71478 | JGI IMG/M metagenome (GOLD analysis project Ga0075163, IMG submission 71478) | Wastewater effluent complex algal communities from Wisconsin, to seasonally profile nutrient transformation and Carbon sequestration -... | ecosystem: Engineered > WWTP > Effluent > Algae... | reverse complement strand
TTTTAAACCGGACTCCAGCCCCGCCTCTCGATCACCCTCCCTTCCGCCAAACGTCGCGGATCTCCACAAAACGGGGGTTTTGAGAGAGCGGGGCTTTGCCGTGTGTGGCCTGAGATAGCCTCAGGTTGCCAAAAATCCGCCAAAAACAAGGCTCTGCCTGGGCTTTTTGGCGCCCAGACCTCGCCGCGTAGGACGCCGATCGCCGCACCCAGGTCGACGGCCAGCTCGCGGACTCGTCGCGCAGGTCGACGCGGACCTCGTCGCCAGGTGACGATCGTCGCGCGCAGGCCGACGCCGTCGAGCTCGCGGACGCCGATCGCCGCACCCAGGTCGACGGCGTCCAGCTCGCGGACCTCGCCGCGCCGGTCTCGGTGCCCAGGTCGACGCCGAGGTCGACGCCTCCGCGGTGCCCAGCTCGACGGATCGCCGCGCCCAGGTCGACGCCGTCCAGCTCGACGTCCTCGGCGCCCAGGTTGACGCCCAGGTCGACGCGGTCCGCGAGCTGGTTGAGCTAGACGGCGTCGACCTGGGCCGCCGAGGACGACCGCGCCGACTTCGACGAGGCCACATCATCATGTGGCCCGCCTGGGCTCCACGGGGTGAGACACGTTGCGACGCGAAGGGGTAGGAGGGTGCGGCGCACTCTGCTCGGCCTGAGAGGGCGGCTCATGGGATCCGATAGCCCCGCTGCCGGCCGTTGCTTTTGCATCTTCCCTCGACTCCAGAGGGTCGCTACACTTCCTCCTCGTGCCCATTCAAGTTCAGAAAGCAAAAAAGAGAGAGCTTGACGACGATCCTGCCGCGCAGCGGCTAATAGAAATTTTTGTGCAAAAATCGAAGGAACTTGGTCTTGAAGAAGCCATTGTTTACTACGGTTATCCGCGTTATAGAGATGCTGAGGGAGATCTCTATACCGCAGCGGTTTTAGTCGCGTCGCCTCAACACGGGATAGCTCTTTTTGGTACACTAAATACCTCCGACAGCAGCGAGTTAGATGCGGTTGACGCATCGACTGACGCCGTGTTTGGTCAACTCTACGGAAAACTGATCTCGAACAAACGGCTAAGGCGGAGCCCTCGTACTTTGCTATTTTGGATGGATGAATTCATTTTCTCGCCGCACCTGAGCCACGACCCAGACCACGAGACCACAGCGAAAACAATCTACACAACCGGGCAGGTCGAAAAAATCTTCACCGAAAACAGATCATCATTGGAATCAAGCACATTCAGCGAAATCACTGCGACAATTGATGGTTCGAGAGCAATACCTCGCCCAAGAAAACGAATCGTAGCAAATCTTAGCCCGACATCCAAGGGCGCGCAGGTCATGCGCCTAGAAGTAGAACTTGCTACATTCGATAGCAAACAACGAGAGGGCAGCATCTCCGAAATAACAGGGCCCCAGCGCATTCGAGGCCTTGCAGGCTCGGGCAAGACAATAGTTTTGGCTAAGAAAGCCGCGCTCAATCATTTGGATACTCCCGATGCGTCTATCCTTTACACGTTTTGGACCAAAAGCCTTTATCAGCAGATCAGACGCCTCATCACACGGTTCTACCGTGATGAACATGACCGCGATCCCGACTGGAACCATCTAAACGTCCTCCACGGGTGGGGAGGTCGGACACAGGCTGGAGTATATACACTTGTTGCGAAGCATTACGGGAAGGCCCCCCTGACCTATGCTGAAGCGAGCCAATTGACTTATGGAGATCCTTTCGATTATCTTTGCCAAGATCTACTTAACTCTGTTAAGATTGAACCCATGTTTGACTACATGTTCATAGACGAAGGTCAGGATTATCCCTTCTCTTTCCTTCAGCTCTGTTCACTCTTGGTCCGTGATGGCAAATTTGTCTACGCCTATGATGAGCTCCAGACAATCTTTCAACCGAGAGCCCCTTCGCCAAGCGAGGTTTGGGGCGTCGACGACAAAGGAGAACCCAACGTCAAACTAGAGAGAGATCTTATTCTGTACAAATGTTACAGAAATCCTCGTGAGATTTTGGTCTGCGCGCATGCTCTTGGGTTTGGCATCTACGGTGAGATCGTTCAGATGCTTGAAAACGAAGAGCATTGGCGCGATGTCGGTTATGAGGTCGAGTCTGGCGATTTCACGCCTGGCACACCTGTAGTAATGCGTCGCCCAGAAGAGAATTCCCTTTCTTCAATCTCACAGCAAAACCGCATTGACGAAATCATTAAGGCACTACCCTTCGATAGCTATCAGGAGGAAATCCAGTTCGTAGTCTCATCAATCGTCTCCGACATCAAAGACGGCTTGCGCGTGGACGATATCGTCGTCGCGGTCGTCGATGATCGAAGGGCGAAGGATTACCTTTCGGACATTGCAAGCGGACTTGCCGTTCACGGGATTCGATGCAATAATATTCACGCCACCTACGGAGCACCCGACTTTCAACAAGATGAGCAAGTGACTCTGACCACGGTGCACAAAGCCAAGGGGAACGAGGGTTATGTGGTTTACGTTGTTGGGGCTGACGCGGTGTTCGTCTATCCAACTAAGCGAAATCGAAACAAGCTTTTTACAGCAATGACTCGCGCAAAAGGATGGCTGAGGGTGACTGGAACGGGACCCGCGGCATATGAATGCGTGGCGGAGATTGCAAAGGCTAAGCAGAACTTTCCATATTTGCGTTTTGACTACCCCAGCCCAGAGCGTATGGAAACGATTCGCCGAGATCTTGATAAGAATGCGGCTATTGAACTTGGCACTGAGCGCATGTTGGACTCTCTGACCGAAGATGAGCTCGAAGAATACATTAAAAAGCGAAGGAGGCGCGACAAAAGAAAGGGCAAGTAAGATGGCTAACGTGACCACACAGCCAGGATGGTTTAAGGCAAGTATTGAACTGTCAAAAAAACTCATCCGCGAGCTAATGCCTGTCAGGGGCGAAAATCCGTTGCCCATATACTCCGACAGTTTGGTCAAGACTGTTCGAGGGCTGCCATACTTTGATGAGTGGAGGACGTATGTCAACGGGAGTCATTACGATGTACAACTCGGCGACGGCGGCTTGTTTCAATTTAAGCATCAGCCCCGCGACAAAACTATTCTTAGCTATGCGTTTTTTGAATGCCCCCTAGTAGGGATGATCACTTACGAGGAATTTATTAAAGAGTATTTCGGGGCTGACCCAGATGCGGGTGGCGATGACGTTGATGCATCAGACGAGTACGAGACATTCTTGGACCAGTGTGAGCGTCGGCCCCATGTAACACCGCTGCGCTACGACTACAGCCCGGATTTGTATCGTGAAGGCGTACATCCAGCAGCTCACATTCATTTCGGCTACGGCTCCGAAATTCGGGTTTCCTGCAAAAAACAGATGTGCCCGCTGTCGTTTGCACTATTCGTCATACGCCAGATGTACCCTGAAATCTGGGAGAAGAAGTTTCACCTACGTGGCGATGCATCCATTCTTGTCAGACAAGTCCGAGACGAACTGGATTCTGTAGATGCTAAAATGTTTCGGGGCAAAGATTATTGGGAGATATCATTAGACTAATTCTGCATCCTCTGCGGCTAAGGTCAACGCCGATCGCCGCGCCGAGGTCGGTGAGCAACAGCCGGCGGCTAGCAATGGCCGCGCTGTTGCTTCGCCCGGTCTCGCCCGGGGTCTCCTGCCGGCGCACCTATTGAGTCTCCAAAGGATTGGCCGGCGTCACGAGTCCCGTCGGGTATGTTTTCTTTTCTTCCCGCGTGAACTGGGGGGGGTCGGCGTGTTCGTCGATTAAAAACCACCCTTCCTTGGCGAAGAACTTGGAATCCACCTCTCGTCGGACTACCTCAGCAAACCAATTTGCCGCTTTGGTGGCCTCGCGTATTGCATCGTGGCATGCGTCCAACCAATTATTGTACCGTTCGAGGTCGGCCTCGTAATTAGGGTTGTTTCGCAAATGCTTGTAAAACTTGATCGGATTATATGTGGTTCCGCTGTGGTTCAGCTCCGAGTTTGCCCGGTAGATCTTCGCAGCGTCGTACAGCAGAAGTGACAAGGTGACTGTCGCTCGCTTCAATTCCTCATAGCCATCAGGCCAAATAGTGCCCACAACTTTCTTTCTAAGCTCGGATGCTTGACTTGGACGATTTTTCTCCCAATGGGGGTCCACGCCCAGCGCCCAGCTCGTCCAAATGGCCCAATTCGACAGATCTGCCAAAATGACTACAGGCTCAATTATTGCGGAGATAACCTCCTTCGAGGAATGCCTTTTTCGAAACGAGCGGCGCTGGTCTTTCTCGGCTTTAGCTTTCCAGGATTTTAGTATTTCGACGGTATATCTAAGTTCGTCGTTGTCGATGAGTTTTGCGCAAGTCTGGCAGAGCCAGATTGCGTTTTGGGCCAATTTTCTCTGTTCTGGGCTGAGGCTGCTATCGTATCTTGGCCCTCCTGGCGCAGCAGCCGTAATGTGAGCAGCAACGCCGAGGTTCACGACCTTGTCATCTTCCGTGTGAGCATAGCTTGTCACGTCCAGGCAGTCAGGATTCGAGCAGATATTGCCCACCCGAGCTGCAAGAATGGGCGCTAGTCTCGCCGGGAAATCATCGCGTCTGCTGGCCATTTCGCCGGTGACGCTACCTTGAGATCGTGGAGGTGTCGACCTTCGACCCGGCGTCGACCCGGGCGCCGAGGACGTCGAGCTGACGGTGTCGACCTGGGCGCGGCGATCAGCGTCGACCTCGGCGCCGAGGTCGAGCGCCGAGGTCGACGGCGCCGAGGTCGACGGCGCTGAGGTTGACGGCGCCGAGGTTGACGGCGCCGAGGTCAACAGCGCCGAGATCAACAGCGCCGAGGTCGACGGCGGAGGTCGACGGCGCCGAGGTCGACGTCCAGCTCGGGACCTTGGCTCCCCAGGTCGACGCTGTCCAGCTCGCGGACCTCGGCGCCCAGGCCGACGTCCAGCTCGCGGACCTCGGCGCCCAGGCCGACGTCCAGCTCGGGGACCTCGGCGCCCGCCCCCGACGGCCTCGATCGCGGGCCACATCATCGTTTGGCCCCTAGACGGCCCGAGCGCATACTCTGGTGTGCCGACCAAATGTCCCGCACGATCGTATCACCGTACAGGGCAGCGCGCTCGCCGATCGCGGTCCCCAGGGCGACGTTGTTCACAAAAAAAACGGGCGGCGGCCCCTGCGACCGCCGCCCTCACTTCGGTCAGTGAATCGTTACCGGCTCCGGTGCTTCTTCGTCCAGCTTTAACAAGCATTGGAGCGCCGCGCGGCGGATAGCCGGAGTCATGACCTTGCGCGAGAACAGGTCATTGACGCATTCCATTAGACGGCCCGAGCGCATGCTCTTGTGTGCCGACCAAATATCCCGCGCGATCGTATCACCGTACAGGGCCACGCGCTCCGCATTGGAGAGTTTCGAGGTAGCCTCTCTGTGTTTGTTCATTGATCATCCTTCCCATCCGGATCTGGTCCGAATTCATGCGACCAGACGGCCCGAGCGCATGTTCTTGTGAACTGACCAAATGTCCCGAGCGATCGTGTCACCGTACAGCGCAGCGTGCTCCGCGTGTGAGAGTTTCGAGGTCGAGGACTCCCTGTGCTTGCTCATTGCTCATCCTCCCCGTCCGGATCCGGTCCGCGCTTCGCAAGTTGTCCAGCCCGCTCAAACGCCGCCCCGCCGAGCACCGTCGCGTGCTTCCTCTGAGTGTTCCTCGGGCGTGCTCGAAGTGACGCGGCGAGCGGGCGAGAGGGTTGAGGCGTCACCCTGGAGAACAACACAGGCGACGGCATGCTCTGGGTAGGCATGGGCTTCCGACCAATGAGTGCACGCAGGCGGAGGAACAGGAACGGCGTGCCCACAACCATGGTGACAAGGGCGAACCCCAGCAGGGTAGAAACATCGGCGCTCGGGTGCAACGTCGGATGCGGGTGAATCACGACTGTCCTCCATACAACTCAACCACCTGATTGTCGGGGGTAAGGAGAACAACTTCGCCGGAGCACTCGACACTTTGATCGGGGTGCTTCAGGCAGAACGCGAGAACGGACGCGCCAGAGTCACCGAGGTCCCTGATTTCACGTGCACGTGGAACGTGAAATTCGATGGTCCTCCCATCATCCAGGACAATCTCCACAGCCTTTCCTTGGCAGGCCGTTGCGACGTCGGTTTCGGGCTCGGGCTCGACATCAAGATCGAAATCGTGCGCGGTTTCTTGTGCGGGCGTATTCATGCGGCTCCTTGTTCGTTGCTTGTTGTTTCCTTGTTCGATTCTCCGCTGTACCTGCCCACTTCCTAATTTTCAAGGATCTATTTTCGCGCGGCGTCTGCAGTTAGACTCGGCGAGCCGTGCCCACCCCGCCACAGCCGCCAGAATGGGCAACATCCGAAGCTGTTCGGGCAGCTGCTCGGGTGAAGGCAAATTCCACAGTTCACATGTGGGTTAAGCGTGGCGTCCTTCCGGAACCCGTAGTCGTGAATCGAGGGCGCCAGGGGCGAGCCGCCCGGTGGCCGTTGCACACGCCAAAACAAGCCGCGTGGGTCGCTGACAAGCTCGAAGCGGGACTCACCTTTGAGGAGATCCGAGAAGCACTGCAGCGGGGCGATTTCAAACTATAAACACAGTAAAAATCGTGAATTCGTTTCACGATACGTGAGATTTATCCGCCCCTCGACATTGCACCCGCATCTCGCCACTGAGCGCGTGTGCAGTCCTAACGTCACGCGTCGCATGCGGAAATGCTCACGGCCGCAGGGGGTCCAACAACTGACCCTCCGCCGGTGGGTGGTTGATAACCTCTGCACAGTGGCCTGCGTCGCGCTCCGACAACAAATCACTAGGCTTCAAAAACGATGAAACGTAACGAACCCATTAAGAGACCCAGGTCAGATTCTCTTAAACTCCTTCGAAAAAGGATTGCTGAAGGCATGAGCGCTTGGCTTGCTTTCGAATTTCGATGCGGCCGTGGTTATTTATTTAGCGAGCACTATCTTGCACACGCCCTGGGGCAATTGTTGCGATATAAAGACATGTATGCAAGCGCAGAATACCCTCACCCCACTATCACCCGAGGAAATGGTAGCGGCCGACCTCCGGCTGTTGATTTTGTTATCCAGGGACCGAATAGCAAGCCTCATGTCGGCGTCGAGGTCAAGTGGGCTAGCACACCGGCGGTGACGTCAAATGCACTTCTGTGGGATGCGTTTCGCATCGAGGCGTTCTGCCGAAAGACCGAAGCGACGGGCTTTCTGATCCTCGCAGGCGAAACTTCGAAGGTAGAGGCCGTCTTTTCTAATAAATCCTTTCGCACAGCGGGGGGTAGGAGCCTCTTGACACGTGAGCCTATACAGGGCCTACCATCGTCAGCTCAGAATGCGTACCTCCTTAAACGAATGGATCTCCGGCGACAGGCTTTGGACTACCTCAATAAGAAGATGGAACGATATCCGGGGTCCGATAAGATAATTGCTGAGGGTTTATACTGTTCCGTACCGACAGGGCATACATTTACCATTCCCAAGGCCGTTTGTTTTTCCGTGTACGTTTGGGAGATTAGGCCCGCTTCTACCATCATAGTCAGACGCAAAAAATCGCCTGCCGCCAGCACCTTGATAAATTCTGTCAATCCCATTCACTCATCGACCGATCCCTTTGACGAGCTCGTGCTAAAGACCCTTCGAAAACTTGGTCAACCGAGCAAATTGGGAGAGATTTTTTCCATAGCCGGTAGCAGCAAATATCATCTTCGGAAAAGCCTAGAGCGGCTCGGCGAGAGAGGTCTTGTCGATGCGACCGGCAATACGCGGGCTAGAGTATACCGTGTGCGTGAACTCCCCGATCCGGGCAATCCGACATAACCCGGCCGGCACGCAACCCCGTTCGCAACTCTGCAACCGTGCTGCCAGCGCGAGCAGGGCGACCAGCACGCGCGGCGCGTCGCCTCCGCGGGATGCGAGGCCCCTGCCCCGCTTTACCTCGCCCCGTGGCGAGGCGGTGGCAAAGCGCCTGACCTGGGCAATCGCCGACGATCCACACGTTGCGATTCGCGCCAACCACCGGCCTTCCCGCGACCCAAAAAAGCCTGGGGAAAAAGCCTAATTGAGTTCTGAGCCTTTTTATTTTCGGGGCAATTCATCCCGAGGACTTCTCGCTAACGGGCATACGCGCGCCGAAATCAGAGCGTTGGGGAACACCCAGGTCTAAGGCGGATCCGAAAGTCGATGGGAGGTATGGCTGAAATATTGTAAAGGTTGGATAAAGGCCGCCGATGCGAAAGTTCAAATGCGATTGCCAACTCGGCGCCGGTCGAGGTCAGCGTTGATCCTTAGCATTTGCTAGGGAACTTAGCATTTGATAAGTAACTTAGCGTTTGATAAGTAACTTAGCGTTTGATAAGGAACTTAGCGTTTGATAAGAAGCCTAGCGTTTGATATAGCGCGCCCCTGTGCAGGTTTAAGGTGCATTTTTGGGCAGGGTGGGTCGTGTGCAGGTGATGATTGTTACACACATTCGCCCATCGTTTTTCGATAAACTGAGCAATGGGCGGGTGGGACACGGACGGGCGGAGATCGAGATCTAGGCGCCGAGGAAGTCGAGTGGGGCGGAGCGCGCCGACTTGCGCGCCAGGGACGTGGAGCTGGACGGCGCCCTGAGCTGACAACGGGGGGGGCATGGGGGGTGGACGCTGGACGGGGAGATCTCAGGGGGATAGGCAGAGTCACGCAGATCCGCACGATCTGCCGAGTCTGCTCTACGTGCCTGATCTGGCCAGTTTCCTGCGTAGGAGCGAGAACGCGGTCCGACACGCGGTCCGCCGGGGTCTGCTACCAGCGCCCCTGAACGCGGCCGGCCGGCTTGCATGGCGCGCGGCTGATGTGCGTCTGTGGCTAGCGGAGATCCGCGGCGCCGAGAACGGACGCCCGCGCATGGAGATCACAGCCACCCTCTACACCTACCAGGGCCGCAAGGCCCCCGCCGCCCCCCGCTACCAAGTGACGTTCAGACTTCCCACCCCAGGCAAGGAGCTTCGTGCTCGTCGTGTCGCGCCCACCGGGCTCGACCACGACGGTGCGCTCGCATGGGCAAGGGGACTGCAACGCGAGATCTACGCGGAACTACTCGGCGCGGAACCCAAGGAGCAACCAGACACCCCAGCGAAACCCACCCGCGCCGCGCTGGCGCGACCCACCCAGAACGAGTCAGCCTCCTCGACTGTCCCCACCCTCGCCGAATTCTTCGTCCGATTCGAAACCGAGTACCTGCGAACCTGCAAGCCAGCCACGGTGGACAGCTACCGATCGATCTGGCGTCACCACATCGAGCCGATCCTCGGTGCGACCCCGATGGATTTGATCGATCGAGCCGCGCTTGCAAAGCTTCGCAAGTCACTCGGACACCTGGCTCCGTCGTCGCGAAACATGATGCTCTCGAAACTCCGTGCCATCCTCGAGATGGCCGAGACCTGGCTTGTGTTGACGGCGGATCAAGTCCTCAAGATCAAGGCCGAGAAGGTTACCAACCAGAAGGATGTGATCGTCTACACGGACGAACAGATCGCCATGATGGTTGCAAGGGCACGCACCGATCTCGGAAGTGAAGACGGCCGAGAGCTTGCGGCGATCGTTCTCCTCGCCACACACGCGGCGCTCCGCGTGTCCGAGATCTGCGCGCTCCGATGGAGCGACGTCGATCTCGATCGCCCCATGGGCGCCCTGATTCACGTCCGGCACAATTTCAGCCGTGGACGTGCGGCCACACCGAAAGGTGGCAAGGAGGCGCCTGTTGGTGTCTCGAAGGAACTCGCGGACGCGCTCCGGGCGTTGCCCCGGCGCGGCGTTCATGTGCTGGTGAACCTGTGGCGCGGCAAGGAGCGGCCGCACACTCCCCACACGATCACCGGGCGCCTGAACAAGCTGCAGGATGCTTGCGGGCTCCCGCGGTCCGGGCCGCACCTGTTCCGTCACAGCGGGATCACCGGGGCCGCTCGTCGCGGCGCCAGCCCGTGGGACTGCCAGGCCCAGGCCCGCCACGCGCGGATCTCAACCACCATGCGCTACGTGCACCTTGCTGCGGAGACCGCCGCACGCGGGTGCGCGAGCGTGTGGGACGACGAGCCCGCCAAAAATCCGCCAAAAAAAACCAAAACCGGAAGAAGCCGCGACCGGGCCACGAATCGGCCCGATCCGGCTTTTTAAACCGGAC
>Ga0075163_10014484_pt1 | contig 10175 bp, 7 predicted proteins | sample JI1023141ADNA_FD_71478 | JGI IMG/M metagenome (GOLD analysis project Ga0075163, IMG submission 71478) | Wastewater effluent complex algal communities from Wisconsin, to seasonally profile nutrient transformation and Carbon sequestration -... | ecosystem: Engineered > WWTP > Effluent > Algae... | reverse complement strand
AGTCATGGTCTCCGACGGCAAGCAAGGCGTCCGTTGCCGCTGGACGCTGATCGCCCTCGACCACGCGGCCTTCATCCGCGAGGAGCAGGAGTACGGCCACACCCTCCTCGAGATCGGCGAGATGATCGCCGCCCGCTGGGGGACGCTCGACAAGCTGCCGCCGAAGGACGACGGGGCGAAGCCCACGGGTACCTCTGGATGAACTGCGGCACCTGCCCGACGTCCTGTCAGTAACCGCGGCGGTGTTGCCGTTCTGCCGCGGCGGTGCAGATTGCCCACGGAGACGCCTTCATGGCATCGTCCGCGTCACGACGATGTCCGAGCCGACTCCCGACCAGGCGTTGCTTGACTTGTTCTTGTCTCTCCAAGGGGACGACGGTGACCGACTCGTCCGGTTCATCAGGTTCGGCGCACAGGGCGAGGCGATCGCCGCGGAACTCCCTGGTGGGGACGCATCCGCGGTGAAGACTGCCGCCTGTGCGGTCGACCTGCTAAAACGGCGCGGGCTCATCGACGGAGCTCTCTTCGACCGGATGGAGGCGGAGTTTCCCCGACGCGCGGAGGTCGTGCGAACAGTACGCCGACGCTGGGAGGGGGTGCCTGCACCTGGGCGGGCTGGGCCGGGGGACGTGTACAACCATCGACCCACAGTTGCGATGGGGGACCATGAGCGGCTGGCCGCGCGCGAAATGTTGGCCAGTAGGGTGCTCAGCCGGGCCGATGTGCCGCAGACACTCGAGATCAGCCTTGGTGATCGATACACCGAACTCGAGGCCGAGGTTGAGGCCGTAGGCGCGTACGTGTCGCAGCGTGGCCGGCGCATGCGCGGGTCCCAGACACGCTTCGAGCAGTCGTTGACGAAGGCGATCGAGAGGAACCGCGAGCCGATAGTGCTGTTGGAGGGCGAGCCAGGATCCGGGAAAACTGTCTCGCTCCACCGGGTGGAGCATCTCTTCGCCGACCAGATCCGGCGCGAGCCTGAATGCCCGCTCCCCGTCCCGCTGTGCGTTAAACTCAAGTACGTCGCCGCGGCCGGCGGCCCACCCTCCGCCCGGCTCAGGTCGTGCGTGATGAGAGCGATCGACCCGAACCCGGCGGTCGCGGAGGACCTGTTCGACCTCGGGGCTCGCTGCGGCGGATGGCTACTGTTGCTCGACGGCTTCGACGAGATTCCGGGAGTGCTGAGCGCGATCGAGGTCAACGCGGAGATCAAGGAGTACGTCCAGGCCATCCATGACCTTTGCTACGACATCGGCCGCGGGCCTGGCCGCGCGTGTCAGATCATCGTCGCCGCCCGCCACTACAATGGACCGACAGGGTTGTGGCGTGGCCGCTTCCGTATCCGACCGCTGTCGCCGGAACGTCAGCGGGAGTTCATCGTCAACTTCGGCCTCGACGCCGGACAGGCGGTCCGCCTAGTCGAGCGCCTGTCGACCGAGCGACTCGAGATCCAAGGGTGGATGGACAACCCACTCACGCTGGCAATGCTTTGCGAGGTGGTCAGGGCCGACCACGCACTCCCCGAGAACCTCCACCACCTGTTCGAACGCTACCTCAAACTGAGGTTCGACCGCGACGCGGGTCGAATCCGAGAGCTCTACGGGAACGTCGCCCGGCTGCGCGAAGCTGCGGAGAACATCGGGTTCGTGATGGCGGTGGAGCCCGGCCTCGGCATTGCGCCGGAGAACGGTGCCCTGCGGGCGGCTCTCTCCCGTCATGGGTTCCCGACCGAGGACTTGGTCCGGGCGATCGAGGCGATCGACGAGCTCAAACTGTTGATCCACGAGGAGCGAGGCCAGGAGCGGCGCGTCGGCTTCCGTCACCGCCGCTTGCAGGAGTATTTCGCCACCTGCGTGCTGCGCCGCGAGCCCGAGCGTTCGCCGTCACCGCAGTCGCTACTGTTCGAGGCCCCATGGCGGGAGGCAGCCGTCGTTATTCTGCAGCAGGCGAGCGACCTACGGGTCCTGACGCCGTTGCTCGAATGCGCAGAGGCCACGTTGACCGAGTGCCACGCGATCTTGGGGATCCCGGTGCTTGACATCGATCCGCGACTGCCGGCGCACGAAGCAATCGATTGGACATTGGGCCGCCTGCGCGAACCGGGCGAGCCACGGCTAATCCACTGGCCGAATCGCGGGTACCACCTTCTTGATCTGCTCCAGGCGGGGTTCGCCTATCGGCACGACCTGCCCCGGACGCTCCAGCGGACCTGCGTGTCGCTACTCATACAGATCTATCAGGCGGGCACGCGCATCGACAAAAAGCGGGTGCTAGAGGTTGTCGGTGTACTGCCGCCAGGCTTCCTCGAGGGCTTTGCCTTGTCGGCGCTCGACGGCAACAGCGAGCTGCTACAGGACCTCGCGTTCAGGCAGTTGCCGCGTCTCGAGGGGGTCTCGGCGGTGACGCGACAGAGGGTGAGTCGACTTCTGTACCGCATGGCCCGCTCCGGCAAGATCATACAGGAGCGGACGGCGACCCACGCGCGCATCCGCCGGATCAACGACCCCGGACTCGAGGAAGTGCTCGAGCTGGCATGCGTGGCCGTGGCCCGCGATCGCCGTATCCGACTGGTCCTGATCGGTATCTATGCATTGCTCGTGGGATCTGCCTTCCTGGCAGTTCTGGATGCGTCGACGGCGATCCCGTTCATCGTTGTGATCATGCTCCTGCCAGTGCTTGCTCTCGCGATTCGCGACACTGCGAATAACGGGATGATGTTTATCCGGTATTTCCTTGATCTGTTCACATTCACCATCGTGATGGCCTTCGCCGCTGGCCTAGCCAAGGCATTGGGCCTTGGCCTGGTCGGCGCGTTTCTGCTCCCCGCGTTATGGATCTATGCGCTCGTGTGGGCCCCATGCGCACTAGTAACGGTGTTCCTTCAAATGTCTGTTTCACGTAAGGAATGGCCGTTCCTACCATTGGTTATTTTGTCCCGCATACTGCGGCAACCGCGCGCGGCGCTGGCGATCGTACTGGCAATTGTGGTGGTATCGGGAGTCGGCTGGAAATTGGCAGACGTCACGTGGGAACCACCACAGTGGTTCGGTGTCGTTCTGGCCGTGCCGACGTTCGGCGCCCTGGCGCTCGCATGCTACGTGCTCGGACGCCGTGGAGTGCTCTACGTACGCGATCGACTGACGGCAGGGTCTGTCCTAAAGCCCAAGAGACTGACCGCTGCAACGCTGCGGGCGGATCTGGCCGCACTGCGGACGTCCGACGCCCGCATCCGGCTCTTGCGCGACGTCCTGGCGGGTGGACGGCTCGTCCGAGGTGTCGAGACGTGCGAAGATCTCGCTGTGTGGCTGGTCGCGCTTGAATCACACCTTCGCGCGGTGCGACACAAGGGTGGCGTGATCAGGCTCTTGCGGCCGCGGCTGCGTTTTGCGCCGGGCTATGTGGCCAGGTGCACCACCGAGCACCAGCGCTGGTGCCTCGAGCATTGCGGGACGCTCGAGGCGATCGCTGACCTAACGACCGTGATTGATCTATTGACCATGCTTCTCGCCGATGCGGAGGACGCGGCGCGAGGTTCCATCGCGCCTCCCCGTGAACACCGCGTCAACCCGAGCCGCAGCAACGCTTGAATTTCTTACCTGACCCGCATGGGCAAGGAGAGTTCCGTCCGACCTTGTTCGGGCTCAGGGGGGGCTCTGACCGCGGCTGGTCGCGGTCGACGCCGACCGCAGCGAAGACCGGCGCCTGGCTCGTCAGCGGCCGCTCTCTCACGGGCGAGCGTCGCGGCGGCGGCGGTTCCGTCGCGCCCGCGGATGGCGCCGATGCCGGCGGAGGGAGCTCGGCGACAACCGAGATCGCCGCGGCGGTGGCTGCAGGCGCGGGGGCGACGTCCAACGTCGACACCCCGGGTATCATGGGGGCATCCTCGGCGACGGCGGATTGCACGAGTGTGAGGAGGGCCTGTGCTGATTCATCGAGGTTGAGGCCAAGCATACGCGCGGCGAGGTAGGTCGCCGCCTCCGGGATTCGCTGGGCCTTGAACAACTCCCGAAGCTTGTCTACGTCGGCTGCCTGCGCCTGCCGGTTACCATCCAGCTCCCGTCGAACCTCCGCCAGCGCTACGGCGGTCTCCTGCGCTCGCCGCTTCGCCTCCACGAGTGCCTGGCGTTCCTCCTCGCGGGCTCGGCGCTGCAGATCCAGCTCGACCTCGGCGGCCCTTCGCCGCTGGTCCAGCTCGGCTCGTGCCTGGCGCTCAGCCGTCAGCTCGTCGCGAATTCGGGCGAGTTCGGCGAGCAGTTCGGCCGAAGGGTCCGGGCCGGGCGGCGCGATCGGAGATTCGACGGCATTCGGGGTCTCTGCTTCGTCGGCCGCCGCCGCCGGTTCGGTCGGCACCGCGTCCGGCGTCGGCAGGCAGTAGAGCGCCGGTGTCTCGGCGACCAGCGCCCGGTGGACCTCGGAGGTGGCGTCTGCGAGGCCCGCCAGGCGCAGCTCCCAGATCTGCCGGCTGTGGCGCACGACGAGGGCCGAGCGCCCGAGCATGGCCCGCAGCGCACGGTAGACGCTCCGAGGATCGGAGGCGGTTTCACCGAGCCGACGGGCGATGTCGGCGTCGATCTGGCTGGACGACCCGACGAGGTTCGGCGAGCCGACCTCCCCGAGCCGGAGCACGCGCTCGATCAACGCCTCGACGGCGCGCCGGTCGCCACCGCGGATCGGGAGGCGCGCGGGGAGCCGGCGGAGGCAGATCCGGACGACGGCGGACACGCGGAGGTCCACCTGTCGTCCGAGGATCCGGGCGTAGTGCTCGGCGAGTTCAGTGGTCCTCACCTCGGCGATCGGCCCCCGCGTTCGCCCGTCCATCGTTCTCCCCGCCATGGTCCAAATCCCCCGTTGGACAAGATATCCGACCGCCTCGACGTTGGGGATGGTCGGCGACGCGCACGTCGTCCGGGCACGTCTCGGGACCGCATCGGGGACTTCTCGGGACCCGAGCGGGCACGTATCGGGCACGTATCGGGCACTACTTGACCCGAACTTGATCCATTCTTCTCACGTTCTCCAGCGTGCCTTGTCTGGCTATCGCGCGTCGTCCGAGCGCAGTCTACCCGAACTCGATCGGCACTTGCGCAGTGGTCCGCACATGCTCGACCGTGCTCAACGCGCTGTGGCCGGGACTCTGCACGAAGTCGACACGCACTCCCTCCGAACTTGGACAGGGTGACGGCGCGGCCCAAGCGATGATGCTCGTCTCCGCACAGTTGACCACGTGCGCGCTCAAAGGCGCCGGAGTTGGTGTGAATAGGTCGGCGATCAGAGTCGCCTCGCCACGATCATCACCACCTGGCCACGGCTCGCAGGTCTGGTAGCGGCGTGCAGGTGGGCATAGGGCCCTATTCCCGGGCGAAGCGGCCGGGGAAGTCGGGCCTGAACTCGCTGCTCCGCCCCCTTCATCGTACCCTTTGCGTTCGTTCCCAGGTAAAGTCTGCCCCATGCTCAACGATGCACGAGTTCGCTCTCCTGAGAATGAAACCACTTCTGCCCCATGCGAAGATTGCGGCCGTGAGACACGCCATAAGGTCATTACTCAGGCTACAAAACGCTCCGACACCGATGAAATGTGGGCCGAGGAACAGTGGGACATCCTTCAATGCCAAGGATGCTGCGCCATTACGTTGCGCAAGGACTGGACGAGCAGTGAGGACATTGATTACAGCGACGGCGAAAACCTTGAGCTGATTCATCATTACGATTTTCCTCTTGCCGTCGTCGATTCGACGCCGGCGCCCATTGAGGGGATCGAACTGCTCCCGCAGATTGTCCGAACCATCTACGACGAAACCAGAAAGGCCATCCCCGGGCTTCCGATTCTGGCCGGCATTGGTCTTCGTGCCACCATTGAATCTGTTTGTAATGAAAAACGCATCCAGGGAAACTTGAAGGAAAAGATCGATAAGCTCAAAGCCGCGAATGCAATCTCGGCAGAGCATGCTAAACTGCTACATGGCTCCCGACTGGTCGGCAATGAAGCTGCACACGAGCTACGAGCACCAAATGTGAAGGACCTCGCATCCGTCTTGGAAGTGGTCGAACATTTGCTCGAGACCGTGTACATCCTTCCTAAGAAGAATGCTCGACTGGGAAAACGGGCTGCACGAAGCATGAAAACAACGCCGTAGCCACGCTGGCAACGCGGTCCCAAGGCGCAACCTTGGCCCTGGCAACGGAGCGCGCGGAAACGCCCTGTGCCCAGTTGGCCGCCAACCGCCTCGGGGTCACATGCTGCTCAGGCTCGTTCAGGCGCCAGCCAGTGAATGAGGCGGATTGCAGTGTCGGGCTTGATTAAAAGGAAGCTTGGGCTTTCTCCGACGAGGCTAGGGAGTGTCAGTACGAATTCGTTGGCGACGTCGTCGAGGAATTGCACGCAGAAGGACGCGAGCGCCTCGAGGTTGGTATCGGTTGGTGACAGGGGGCGCGAGAGAGGCCCGATCGGCGTCGTTAGCTGCGCTGGCGAGCCGGTGTACACTGGAACGACGCACTGAGAGAAGAGGGCTCCGATCGGGAAGGGGGTCGCTTGGACCGTGAGAGTGACGGTTCGCTCTCCTGAGAACTCGATTTCTCGTAGAAATTGCGAGACGACACAGAGGAATAAAAACGTATCAGTACCGAGCACATCGAAGTCAAGGGCATGCCTGTCGACATCCCATAAGGACGTTCGCTGAAAGATTAAGCTCTGCCGGGAAAGAGTGCATTGCTCGATATCAAACCGATTCGCAGATTGCTTGACAGTCTGTCGCCAGGTAAGAGAGCCGTCAGTGGTGGGCACGGTAGAGTTGGGTCCGAACAAGACGGCGGGCCAACGCGATCGGCGCTGGAAATTCTGCATATCGTACGTGAAGACCGAGCGCGTCAGCCCTGTATACAACTGACCCTTGGTGCAGTCCGACGGCGAGGCGAGCTGAAGAACCAGCTTCCATTCGAGTCGCCGCGCGGGACGACCGTTAGGTAGGACAGACGTCTGGGACTGTTGGTTGTCCTGGCGGACCCCAACGGGCACGTCAACGGCATTCGTGGGGGGCGCGAGACGGGCCGCGAGGCCGGCGATCTCGGCACTACGTAGCGCGCGTTCGGCAAGTAGGCGGGCGAAAAAATCGGGGCCAATCATGCCGCGGTGGGCGAGAGCGCGGACACCAGCGTGGGCGAGGTCGGCGAGGCTGGCCGAAGGGCCTGGCAGGGCGGCAGCTAGATCGTCGCCGTTCACGTCGGCGGCGAAAAGGCGGCGCATCTCGCCATCCGTGAACATGGAGGCGAGGAGCCGACCGAGGTTGTCGAGGTCGCTTCCGGAGGGCATGCGGGGACCGTATCACGGGGCTAACCGGCACCAGGGCGCGTAGTGGACGACTTCGCGTACTTTTACAGGTTAGGCGGATTTGGGTCCAGAAGCGCCCCCCAAGTGGCCCGGGGCTCCGGCTCATTGGAGTCAAATAAATTCTTTCGCTCCGCACCTGTTTATAGCGGTTGGCCTGCGCGCGCCGTCTACCTCTGCGACTGCGCCGTCAAGCCGCTCGACCTCGACCGAACCCGGCGGCCCGGGCTCGCGCCCGGATCGGCGCTGACTCGCGCCGCCGCCCGCCCCGCCAATACAATCTTCCCAGTGGCGTAGCGAGCCACCTGGACGACGAGTTTGTGGCCGTGGACGGATCGGGGGTACGTCCGCCGGAGCCGCGCGGACGCCAGGCCGCGCCCGCGTCGGGGGCGTACCGCCGGATGGCCGGGCGCTCGGCTGCGGTCGACGTCAGCCTCGACCTCACCGCCCCCGCGTGAGCGAAAGGACTAATCCGGTTGCCAAATAGCATCCCAATTGACGCGCCTGACCGCGACGGGGCCTAAAACCTCATCGATTTCAAGCCTGTTCAACGTACCGCGATCGTGGAGGACATCAGCCAAACGGCGAAGTTGATCGTGGTTTGAAAGCAGATCGAGGGCGAGGTCCATGCATCGATGCATCAACGGCACCATCTTCACCTCATCCGGCTCAAGCTGGCGCAGGAGTTCGATCACGTTCTCCGTGTCTGTCTTTGCATTTCGGCTGTGTTCCCTAAAAATGCTGAACTCAGCAGCCCATCCGCCCAGAGTCATGACCACGACTTCGAGCGCGGTTGTGTACTCGACCTGGCAATCGGTAGGCATTGCGTCGTAGGTAACAACTCCCCCGCGATCTACGGTCTCATCGATGATGATGTCCATCGTCGCAAGTCGGAAAGGATCACCAAGCGTCAATGAAACTAAAGCATGGCCAGCTTCATGTAAGGCACGCCTCCAAGCATCCAGCGGGCGAGCGGCCGAGTTGGTCGGGATTTTCTCGAGCCCCCTTGGGATTTTGACTTCTGTCCAACGGACACTCGGGTGGTCAAAAGCCGTTGCAGGTTCACCTCGTGCTTTAGCACCGGCGCGTGAGCGATTAAGAAACTGTATCAGTTCATAACCGATCGATTCGAGGTCATCCCGAGGTATGGTAATCCGAACCAGAACATTGTCACGGGCGAGCGTCAGACCGACGTTGCTGTTATCCGCGATTCCAGCCAGGTGAACGAACTGGCTCCAAATTTCTGCCGCTTCTGGCCGATTATTCTTGAGGGTGCAGTTCACACCTTCGGTCACCAGCTCGAACGTGATGCTGGCACTGTCGTAAGTCAGAACCTTGAGCATGCGCGAGAATGTACCAGATCGGGGGCGTGGGCGCTCGGGGCGGCCCACCTCTCGGTTCTCGGTGGCATCTTGGGATCGGAGGTCGTCCACGACGCCCTGGCGACTCCACAGGCAGCCCGGAGCCGCCCTACCAGGTCCCTGCCGACCCAGCCGTGCGTCGACCCAGCCGCGGTGCCGGGACGCCGAACGGGGAGGTGGGGCGCCCGCGAGCGATAAAGATAGTCTCCGAGCGGCTGGGGGTGTTCATGTGCGCGATAAGGCGCCCGAACTGGCGCACCCTCTCGCGTTTCACACGGTGATGGCGGAGCCGCTTGCTATCCTAAGTGTGTGCCCGAGGCACAACGACAGAGACTCAGAACATGCCGACCAACGACCCGAAGAACCCCAGGCTAGTCCCCGCCTACCAGCAGGACGGATGGAACATCATGCGCCAGAACGTCGCCGAGACCCGGCAGCAGATCGGGCGGGCGAACACCCCTACTCCGCCTAGCCCGTCGAGCCCGACCCCGCCAGCAGGCGCCCCGAAGACACCCGCCAAGAAGTGACACGATGGAACCCCCCTCCCCCGAATTGCTGTCTCACCTGGAAGGCGAGTGCGAGCAGGCTTCGTTGCGCGTGAATGAGGTTTGCGCCCAACTCCGGGCGGATCCTGGACCAGATCCCGAGCGGGCCCTCACCGAAGTCTGCGCGCACCTCCTCAACCAGTGCGATCGGCTGAGTTTCTACCTGCTCCAGACACGCGATCATCCTCTGTACCGCCCGCGCTACCTCGTCGACTTCCAAGACTTCGTCGAGCACTGGCCGGAGTACACCGCGAACCCTTCGGGGTTCCCCTCTCTGGGACGGCTCGTCGAGCTCTGGATCGCTGACCCGCACACCGCCCTCTCGCAGAATCCACCCCGGGTGTCACGGCCGAGTCGGCTCAAGACCATCCAGAAGCTGCTCAGCTCGTGTTTCACCGAAATCGAGCTCAGGCAGTGGCTGATGGGCAACGAAGGGCTCGCAATGCTGAGCCCATTGATACCTGCTTCTCTCTCTCTTGACGCCATGGCCTTCGAGTTAGTGGCCACGGCCGACCGGCATGGACTCTTAAACGACGCATTTTTCGACGCACTCGAAACGGAGCGCCCCCAACGTTTGCGAGACATCGCACGAGTACGACAAGCGGGGTGAGCATGGTCGCCTCACCGCTAGCCGCGCTCACACATGCAACGCGCTGTCCGGTTGCGGGGCAGCGCGTCGGGCAAGACGTCGACGCTGCGTCGACCGTCTACCTCGACCTACCACGGCTGGTCTTGCCGCGGCTGGTGTTGCAGGACTTCGTCCGGGCGGCCCGGCCCTGCCCGGCACGGATGATGGTCTTGCTCGTCTTGTTGACGGCCTCGCGCAACGCCGTGTCGGCGATGTGCGAGTACCGCTGGGTCGTGCGGTAGTTCTTGTGGCCGAGCATCTTGCCGACGACCTCGAGCGGGACCCCGTCCATGATCGCGTCGCTGGCCAGCGAGTGCCGC
>Ga0075163_10014483_pt1 | contig 10176 bp, 7 predicted proteins | sample JI1023141ADNA_FD_71478 | JGI IMG/M metagenome (GOLD analysis project Ga0075163, IMG submission 71478) | Wastewater effluent complex algal communities from Wisconsin, to seasonally profile nutrient transformation and Carbon sequestration -... | ecosystem: Engineered > WWTP > Effluent > Algae... | reverse complement strand
CGCCGCCCTGGGCCATGATGGCATTCCCGTCACCGCCGTTTCCGCCGGTCGACGTAACGCCGCCGCCGCAGTCGGTCACGCCACCGGTACCCCGCGTCATGCCCGCGGGCAGGTTGCCCATGGTGCCGGCGTTGCCCGCCGTGCCCCCATCGCCGGCCTTCCCGGTCGCGCCCGCCCCCGCAACCACATCATTCCGCACCAGCTCGAGGAGCGCCGCTTCTTTTGCAAACACCGCGATGCTCGACGCGCCGTCGCCTTGAGCAGCCTCGGCCGTCCACTTGAAGTCTTGCGCCAAGAACGTTGCTCCCTTCCCTGCGACCAGCGCAGGCCCAATCGCCGGCGCGACTTCGCTCTTTCCACCCGCGTGCGCCCACGTGCCGCATGTGAACCCGCCAAACAGACTCACCCGTCCGCTGGCGTTCACCGCCTCCAGATACGGGCCCTGCCCGCACACGAACACAACCCCCTTCCCGCCCTGGGCCTTTTCCACGGCCTTCGCGAGGGTTTTGAGGGGACGTTCCTTCGTACCGTCCCCGCCTTCAACGGCGGCGCCATCCACGAAGATGCCGGTGTCGTTCGTCACGCACTGCGCGTCGTCCTTCGGATCCTTACCACTCGCGCACCCCGCGGGCGGTGCGTCGGATTGCGCATCCCCACCCCCGCCGCCGTCGGCAGTACCTGTGGGGGTCGGGGTCGCGGCGATGTTGTCGCCGCAGGCAGCGAGGCCAACCACGAGCGTCAGCGCGCATGTCCGTGCGGGCCTACGGAATCGCATAGCTCTCTCCTCCCGCACCTTTCGGACCATCGTTGGTGCCGGCAATGCCACCCTTGCCGCCTTCGCCAGGGCTGCCTGGCGTGAAGCTGACTTGTCCTTCGGGCTTGGTACCCTGGTACGCGATGCCCACGGAGACGCCGCCAGCGCCGCCACCGCCTGCTCCGCCGTCCCCTCCCTTGCCGCCTTCGCCACCGGCACAACCGCCAAGGCCACCTTGACCGCCGAATCCACCGCCGCCCCCCGTACCCCCCGTACCCCCCGTACCCCCCGTACCCCCCGTACCTACCTGCACTTTACACACACTCAGCGACACCGTTGAACCGATGCTGAGCAACGCGATGCTTGCGCCGCCGCCCGCGCCACCTTTGCCACCGCTACCGCCACACCCGCCACACCCCCCGCCGCCACCTGCGGAGGCGCCGTCACGACCGCCTCCGCCTCCGCCTCCTTGGCCAGCCATGCCGCTGGTTCCAGAGCCACCGCTTTGCGCAACCCAGGCGCCGTCCGTGAGTGAGCCGAGCGCCGTGCTACCGAGCTTCGGGGCTGCCGTCGCCGACGCGGCGTCCGCGCCTGTGTTCCCGGCGCCGTTGGGCTCCGCAGCGTTGCAGTTCGCAGCACCAAGCCCACCAAGACCGTCAACCGGGGTCGTGCCGCCAAGGGCCGGGGTGCCGCCGGCCCCACCGCCGGTTGGCGCGCCGCCGCCGCCGCCGCTCGTATTGCCGCCGACCGCGCACATGCAGGTCTTCGCGGGTCCCGGCGTCGTGCTCGGCTCTGCTTTGCTTCCGTTGATGGTTCCGCCAATGGCCGCAAGGTTGCTCACGATGCCCGTCGTACCACCGTCGCCAGCCTTCCCCTGCGCACCGTCTTTCGCCGTCAGGCTGACGCGACGGAGCGTCACGTTGCTCGACGTGTCCACCCGCGCCGCAATGCTGTTCGGCGCGGCCTCCGTGCCGGGCTTCGCCTCGAACGCTAGGTCGACGAGCACCACGCCGCCGCCCACCTTCTGGATATCCAGTGCGTAGCCCTCTTGGCTCGGTGCAATCTGCACAGGTGCGACGCCGGGCTTCCAGTCTGCGCAGGTGAAGCCGCCGTATACCGATGCCTTCACCTTCACCGTCAGCGTCTCCGCATATACCCCCTCGCACACGTACACCCGCTTGTTTCCAGCGGCCTCAACCGCCTTCGACACCGTCTTCAGTGGCGCAGACCTCGTGCCCGGATTCGTATCCGCGCCTTTGGCCGCGTCCACGAAAACGCCCACCCCGTCGTCCACGCACGCAGGTGAGTCCTTCGGGTCTTGCGTCAGGTCGCACCCAGGCGGCGCAACAACGTCCGCCTGCGCATCCCCGCCCCCGCCGCCGTCGGCAGCATCACACAAGCGCAACGAACAGTCGCCGTCGGATGACGTACTGCAGGCGAGACCGAGGGAGAGCAGGAGCCCAGCGGCTACGATAGGAGAGCGTTTCATAGTCATGCCTTTCAGAAGGTTCCAAAGAAAGTGAGGCTGCTGCCGGTCGGTGCCACGCGAACGTCGCGAAACACCTTCGGCCACACGAGGAAGGTAACGACGCCGCCCACGACCAGCACGCCGCCCGTGACGAAGCTGGCGATGCTGAGCGTATGGTCGCGTGACTGCGCGGCGAGTCGATCGCGCGTACCGGTGCAGCTTGCGTCGGCGGGGTTGGCGCATGCGCCTGGCCTGGCGAGCGCCTCGGCCTCGCTCTTTGCGCTGTTGGAAGACGCTGCGAACACGCCGCCGAGCACCAGGCCGGCGGCGCCCACACCGACCACCACTGCGGGCACGATGTAGCCCGCCGCGGGGCGAACCGCCTCGGTCCGCGGTGGAGGTGGAGGCGTCACCACCGCGCTCGTCGATGCCGTGGAGGTCGGCGCCGGTATCACCACCGTTGTGGGCGGATCGTTGAACTCCACGACGACGGTCTCGCCAGCGGCGCATGCGCTGCGACGGCTCTTGCTCGTGCCGTCGTGGAGCAGGTCCACTTGTTGCTCGCCGGGGAGCGTCTCCACGATGCTGCCCTGTAGCGTCGCTTCCTTGCCGTTTACGCGTACCGAGGTGCTCGCCGGAGCGCGAACGTCGAGCCGGCACACCTTCGCCTGGCAGCCCGCGAGGCGGTTCGTCGCCTCACGTCGATTCCTTGCTACGACCGGGCTATCGGGGAGACCGAGGAAGGCGCGCAGGTGGTGCATCGCTTCCAGCACGGCGCCGCTCTCCTCCTCTGCGAGCGCGAGGTTGAAGAGTGACGACGGCGTCGGGACCAGCATGTACGACTCCGTGAACTTGTCGCGAGCCTTCTTCCACTCTTTCGCTTCGATCGCGCGGCCGCCTTCAGCGAACGCGGCGTCCGCCTGTTCCTTCTTGGTGGGCGCGGCCGCCGCCCAATGCGTGGCGGCGCTGATGGCCAAAACAAGCGACAAACTGCGTGCGGGCGGTTTCATTCATTCACCTTGATCCAAGAACCCGAGGCGGCGGGCGCCGCGGAAGCCGCGGGCGCGGCGGTACGAACAGTCGAAGCACGTGGCGCAGGGGAAACCTGCGCGCTGGACGGCGGCGCCGACGAGGGTGCTGCGGCCGGCGACGACGCAGAGACCGAAGGCAACGGCGACGGAGGAGGAATCAGCGATTCGATCCCCCGAGGCGGCGAGGCCGCGCTGGTGACACCCGGCGTCGAGACGGGCGCCGCGGGCGAGCTCGCAGGCGTCACGGGCTCGGCGCTCCAGAGGCGCTTGGCCGCACTCCACACGACGACAAGAACGATGATCGCCATCGGCACGAGCAGGAGGAGCGCCCAAGAAATCGTCACGCGCTGACGAAAGCGCGCCGTGGGCGTCGGCCCTCGCTCGGTGGCGTCGCTTGGCGACTCGTCCTCGACCTCCCGCTCGCGCTGCTGCGCAGGGCGCCCCACCGGCACGATGGAAGCAAGCGGGATCGGCGCGTGCGTCGGCACCTGCGCCGCGATGGCGACTCGCTCGGCGATCTCGCGGCCTAGGCGCTCGCGTTGCTTGCGGCGCTCCTGTGCGACGATCACCCCCGACAGGAGCTCGCGGTTCGCCGTCGGCATCCGGATGCTCGGATCGGTCGCGTAGGCGGAGGTCCGCTGCGTCTGCGCGTCATCGGGGAGCGCATACTCGGGCGGGACGAGATCCTTCTCAGTGTCTCGTTTCATGAGGGCCTCAAAAGTCCACCGGCGGAAAGCCGGTCTTGGCTGCCTTGTTCGCTCGCTCCATCTCGGCGCACGACCGATGCAGGTCGTAGATGTAGCCATCCTTCAAGCACATGTGGGGGTTCGGCGGCGGGCCCTTCGGCGCGGGCGCCTTCGCGCTCGGCGCCGCGCGTGCGGTCGTCGCCAAAGGGGCTTGCGTCGCTGCGGTGACAACCGTGGCGGTTGGCGCGACCGTCGCAGACGGCTGCGATGGCTCTGGAGATGCCGGCGGCGGCGTTGCCTCTGTCTTCGCGGACAGCATCGGAGCGGGTTCGGCCGGCTTCGCGAGGGCAACGGTCCGCCCAGCCGCTGGCGGGAGCAGAACGCCGATGGTCACCATCCCGAGCGCCACGACAATCAACGCGGCGGCAACGATGGCCACCTCGAGCTTGGACGGTGGTCGGATTCGACCCCGCCAGAGCTTCCGGAGAGCCTCGCCTACCGCCAGCCTCGCGCGCGGATGCGGCGACCGCGTCGACGGCGTCACGCTGTCGAACGCTTGCGCCGGAGCGATGAGCGGCGCAGTCGCCACCGGCACGGGGTCCGCAAGGTTGGAACGAGGCTCCGGCTGCGTGTCGAAGTTCGGTCGGCGCGGCTGAAACGTGTCCGGTGGCGGCGGGCTGGTGGTCGGTGAGAGCGACCGGGGAGGCTCCTGAACGTCGGCCCCTGGCGCGTATGGCGCGCGTTTGGTCGCGTCGTGCGCCCGTGGCACGTTGACGTTGGGGGACATGGGCATCGTGCGTTGCGGGTCGCGCTTCGTGCGCGCTACCGGGTCCACCACCGAGGCCGGATGCGCGGCAGGGCTCGCAACTTGCGGAGGCAACGGGTAGGCGCCCGAGGCTTCGACGTCTGCGAGGCTTCCCGTGCGAAAGTCCTTCTCGCGCGCTTCGCTCTTCTCTGCCGCCACGATGAGCTTCGACAGCGGTGTTCGCTCCGTGGTCTTGGGATCGGTCGTCCGTTCGTTCTGGTATGTGATCGCGAGCACATCGTGAACGGCTTGGAGCAGGCGCCCGAAGTCCGCCGCACTCTCCGGCCGCTTCGCCGGGTCCTTCTCGAGGGCCGCGGCGATGAGCTGGTCGAGCGCCTCGGGTACGTTGGGGATGACCGACGACATCCTCGGGGCCCGCTCGAACCGGTGCAGGCGAATGAGGTCGGCGGCCTTCGAGGCACGAAAGACCGGGCGCCCCGTTGCCATTTCGAAGAGTACGCAGGCCAGCGCGTAGAGATCGCTCTGCGGCGACACTTGTCCGCCGTACTGCTCGGGCGCAGCGTAGCCATGGGTTCCGGAGAAGAAGTGCCCGGTATTGCGCTTCGGGTCCGGCGTCTTCGAAATGCCGAAGTCGAGGAGCTTGGTGTAGGACTGACCGTCCATGCTCGGGGAGATCCAGATGTTGGAGGGCTTGATGTCCCGGTGGATCACCTTGTTGGCGTGCGCGACCTTCAGGCCATGAAGCACCTCGATCGCGGTGACGATCGAAACGCGCATGCTGAGGCGATGGTTCTCGGACTGCCTGAGCAGCGAAGAGAGCGCGAGGCCCGCGAGCAGCTCCATGGTGAAGTAGGCGCGCTGCGGCTCCTCCGCGGTGATGCCGCCGTCGAAGACCATGGCGATGTACTGGCTCTGCAGCTTTCGCATGACGCGCGCCTCGCGGCGCTGCTCGTCCGCGGCCTCGGCGCTCGCTCCTATTTCGAGCGGCGGACCGAGCTTCATCGCCTGCATCTGGTCGAAGAACGGGCTGTAGACTTGATAGACGAGCCCCTGGCCGCCGCGGCCGATGGTGGCGACGTACTTGTACCCTGTCCCGGGGATCTGCTCCCCGTTGCGGTACTCTCGAACCCCAGCCTCAGGTTCCATCGCCCACCCGCTCTCTCGATTCGAGGCATTGGGCGGCCAGAATCTGCTCTCCGTCGCGGCGGTGTCGAATGGCGTGATTGGCTTGCATGTCCCCCGGCCCTACTGGTCGAACTTAGGCTTCGGCGCCAGGCGCACGTACCAGTCACCCCGGCGAGGTGTGAAACATACGACAGATTGCGCGCGATGTCCCATGGGATTGGTTGGCCTCATCGGCCGCTACGGCGCGAAGTTGCGGATTTTTGGCGCCACGGAAAAAAATAGTTGCGTGGTCCTCTCGGGCAGCTAGATTCACCGGGCGTTCACGGGGGAAACTTCGGGGGCGTCGGACCCGGCGACGTGCGCGGCCCCCCCTGCGTACCGCCGGGTTCGTTTTTTTCGCCTGCGCCCCCGCGGGGGAGGTGGCTAACATCGCCCGATGGGAATTCCTCGCAGCCTGGTCCGCCGCGCTGAATCGGCAAGCCTTCCGTCCCTCGGTAAGACGGAGCACACGCTGTTGGCCGAGGCGCTTCGACGGGGCGAGGCCACACGCAACGTGATGGAGGATGCGCTGGTGGACTACGGCCGCTGGCTACTCGTCAACGTCTTCGGCGACGACGCGAGCTTGGCGCTCGACGTGAAGAGCCGCAATCCGGTGTGGGTCGCGCTCCTGCACCGCGCGGGCGGCCCCACCCTGCGACTCTCGCGCCGCATGCTCTACGTGGGCCTGGAGATTGCCGCACGCGACAAGCGCATCAACGACGACGTGTGGAGGACGCTGGAGCCCGGTAGGAAGGAGCTGCTGCTCCCACTGCCCGACGAGACCGCCATGCGCAAGGCGGCCAAGCACGTGGTGGAGATGAAGCTCTCGCAGGACAAGACGCGGGAGTACGTCGCCACGCTCCGGACCACGGCCGGGGTCGAGCGCCAGGGGCGTGTCACGGTAGCGCGCATGGTGGGCCGAGTTCGGTCGTTTCGCGAGAGCGTCGCGGACGGCGCGGCCATGAAGAGCCTGAAGCGCCTCTCTACGGAAGCGTCGCCAGACGAGCGCCGCGTGCTCCTCGCCGAGATCGACGCGATCGCCACGTGGGTAACCGCCGCCAAGCGCGTCGTTCGGGGAAGTGGTCGCGGCGGCTGACCACCGACTGGTTGGGCTCGCGAGCGCTAAGCTTTCAAAACCACATTGGTTTGTCTCCGCTTCTGGCGCCAGAAGCGGCGTGTTCATCCAGAAGCGGCGTGTTCATGAGGCTTTGGTGAGCTACCGCGTGCTTCGGCCATCGCCCTGGAGGCTGACCGCCGGGCCGAGAAAATGCGGGGTTCGGCCCACCGCAACGTCGAGCACGGCCTTGCTGCGCGAGACCACTTCCCGCGCCTGGTACCAGCGCATGGCGGGATAGGTGTGGCGATCCGAGGCGACGCCCTCGGCTTCGATGCCTTCTTCCTTGGCGGTCCAGAGCACCCGCGGCAGGTGATACGCCTGCGAGACGAACACTGCCCGCGTGCCCCCGAACACGCGACGGGTCACCCTTCACGCCGCGTAGGGGAAGACGACAAAAGGCCAATCGCCCCGAAGACGCGACGGGCGCAGGACAGCTGTCGAACGAGGCCTCCAGAGGGACGCCGCGGGTGGATCGGCGTGGCGTCCTCGGCCCTCTTGGACCGCCCCGCTGGGCCTCGCCCGTCGTCCCGCGGGGGCGGCTAGACAGCGACGAGCGCCGCACGTACCCTCGCTTGATGACTCTCCTGGTGGGGACGGAGATGGACCTGGCGCGATGCCCCGCCCCGTTGGTTGCGAGCGATTCGATGCTGTCGGGTGCCTTTCACCCTGGGAGCACTGAGTCGCCGCCATCCTCCGAGTCAACAACACCGCCACGAACGCCGGACATCCAGGAGGAGAACAACCGATGCTGACGTACGATCAACTCAAGCAGTTTGTAGCCGGTGACATCGTCGCCATCCGCGGCACCGCAACACTGGAGCCTGCGGGGGGTCCAGGGGACAAGATCTTCCCGCCGACGCACGCCATCGAGAAGGCCAACACGAAGCAGGGTGCCAAGTACGCGTTCGAGACGCGGCGGTTGAACGGCGAGAACGTGACCTGCGTGCTCGTCGACTCGGTGCAGAGCCAGGCGAACCGGATGGAAGAGGCGCTCCAGGCGCTGTGGGACGAGAAGAAGATCGCGTTGCCGGTGGTGATCGTGGACTTCTCGAAGCACCCCACGGAGGAGGAGAACGGCGCCAAGAAGGACCTCGCCCCCGAGGTGGGCCGCGTCACCTCGCTCACCGCGCCTCACCGCATCGCGGACGCCCTACTGCGTGACAGCTTGCTCAACGGCCAGCTCTTCCGCCTCTCGGACATCGGCAAGTCGTTCACGGACGCGAGCACCAAGAACGCGACCGCGCTGTTCAAGGTGTGCCCGACGGGGCTTGTCTTCGGCTTGTGGGACAGCACCGGCCCGAAGGGCGGCCTCGGCGCTAAGTTCCAGCGCGTACTGGTCTCGGAAATAGTAGGCATCAACGCGGCCAAGGGGAGCAAGACGGGAAGCCGTCTCGATCCGATGAACATCAACAAGGACGCCGCGGTCATCTACAAGTCCGCCGACGCGGAGGAGGGCTGGACCGCAGACCCAGCGCGCGCAGAAATGAAGGGTGGCGAGCCGGTGAAGGTCGGCAGTGAGAAGAAGGCAGGTAGGCCGTCGGCAGTGAATCACGGCAACATCGCGCCCAGCATCGATGAAGTCGCTGGTGGGGTCACCATCGACTATGCCACTCACACCGTGGTGCTCTCGCTCGCTTCGTTGCGTCGGCTCGGGTTCCCAGTCGGTGCTGCTGAAGCTCGGACCGCGCTGGCCGCGCTCGGACTTCTCGCCGTACTCGCCTCGGAGAGTCGTGGCCACGACCTCCGCTCGCGCTGCCTGCTGGTCCCCAAGAAGGGCTTCGCGCTGAAGCTGGAAGCAGTTGGTCGCGACGGGAATACGACCGACCTCGTCCTCGACCTCGCGGCGGCCACGAAGCTCTACGCAGACGCTGTCGCGGCGCTGCCTGGTGGTGTGAAGTTCGAGAAGCCCGCTGGCGAAGCGCTCGCGGAGCTTACGCCATCAGCAAAGCTCGCTGACCTCGTGAAGAAGAGCCGCGAGCTGGCGGCGGCGGAATCCGACACTGCGGAGTCCTGATGCTCACCATCGAGGTCGAGCTCCTGACCGGTCGCTACGCGGCGACCGCGCACAACGATCGAGCACGCGCCGAGTGGCCGCCCCATCCCGCGCGCTTCTTCTCCGCGTTGGTCGCTGCGCTGCACGATCATGACGCCGTGGACCCAGCCGAGCGAGCCGCCCTCGTGTGGCTCGAGCAGCAGGACCCGCCCTCGCTGCGCGTCGACCCCGAGGCGAACGTCGGAAGGCGTGAAGTGCAGGACGTCTACGTGCCGGTCAACGACGTCACGCTGGGCGGGGACGACAAGATCCGCGAGGAGACGCTGAAACTCGACGAGCCCAGAGCGAGCGTTGCGGAGGCGGAGGGGCGCGTCGTTGTAGCGAGCGCTACGATCTCGGCAGCGACCTCGCCGACGGAAAGGAAGGCCGCTGAGAAGTCGCTCGCGAGCGAAACGAAGAAGTTGAACAAGGAAAGGGAGAAGCTGACGAAGGTCGAGGCAGCGTTCTCGGCGTTCGTTCGTGCGCAGCTCGCGATCGATCCTCAGCCGTCTGACAAGGCGTTTAAGACCGCGATCGCGCTCATGCCAGAGCGCCGCACGCGTCAGGTACGCACCTTCCCCGTCGTGGTTCCCGAAACTCCGACCTTCGCGTTCCTCTGGGCCAAAGCCGACCCCAAGGTTCATCGCGAAGCGCTTACGCGCCTCTGTGCCCGCGTGACGCGGCTTGGCCATTCGTCGTCGCTCGTGCGATGCGCACTGGTCGAGCGTGACCTGCTGCCGACACTCGTACCCAGCGATGATGGTGACGTCGTCCTTCGCGTCGTCGGGCCGGGACAGCTCGACCGCCTCGACCGAGCCTTCGAGCACCATCAGGGCGTACAGAGCCGTGTGTTGCCCGCTCGCCCGCAGCGGTACCGACCGGCATTCAAGACCACGACGAGGTCTCCGCAGGCCACGAGTGCGTTCTCTTCGAAGGACTGGATTATCTTCGAGCGCGTTGGCGGTTCACGGCCCGTCGGTTCGCGCAGCACCGACCTCGCCCGCGCGCTGCGCAGCGCGCTGCTCGAAGTGCATGGCAACCAGGATCTGCCACCGACGCTCTCGGGCCACGCAGAGAACGGCCCGACGCAACGGCCGCACGTCGCGTTCATCCCGCTACCGTTCGTGGGGCACGAGCACGCGGACGGGGCGCTCATGG
>Ga0075163_10014482_pt1 | contig 10176 bp, 9 predicted proteins | sample JI1023141ADNA_FD_71478 | JGI IMG/M metagenome (GOLD analysis project Ga0075163, IMG submission 71478) | Wastewater effluent complex algal communities from Wisconsin, to seasonally profile nutrient transformation and Carbon sequestration -... | ecosystem: Engineered > WWTP > Effluent > Algae... | reverse complement strand
GTTCCCGCCGAAATTGCATTCCAGAGGTAAAAGTCAGAGTACGGGCCTTCTGGAATGCTGTTTCGGCCCTCAGCCGCGTAGGTAGTCGAGCTGGGCCTGGGTCGACTTCTCGGCGGCGGGCCACAGCTTCTCGTCGACATCGGTATAGACGTGCGCGACGACCTGCTTTGCGGTGGCGTCCTCGCCGAGCAGCCGCAGGGCTCCGCGGACCTGTTCGAGGCGTTCCTCGCGGTGCGCCAGGTAGCCGGCGGTGATCTGCGCCAGGTCGGCGAGATCGGGCCCATGCCCGGGCAGCACGGTGCGCCGGCCCAGTCCCTTCAGGCGGCGCAGCGATTCCAGGTAGGCCGCCAGGCTGCCGTCCTCGTCGTCGATGACGGTGGTGCCGCGGCCCAGCACGGTATCGGCGGTCAGGACCGCGTCGTCGACCAGGAATGACAACGAGTCCGCGGTGTGTCCCGGGGTGGCCATCACCGTGATGCGCAGGCCGGCGGCGTCGATCACCTCACCGTCGGTCAGCGGACCGCCCATCCCCCGCAGGAAGCCACTGCCGACCGAACGGACCACCGCACCGGTGCGCTCGACCAGCATGTCGATACCGTCGGTGTGGTCACCGTGCTTGTGACTGACCAACACCAGCGCGATCTTCCCCAGCGCCGCAATCCGCTCGATGTGTGCGACGTCGTCGGGCCCGGGATCGACGATCACCATCTCGTCGCTGCGCGGACCGCGCAGCACCCAGGTGTTGGTGCCGTCCAGCGTCATGACGCCCGGGTTGTCGCACAGCAGGACCGAGGCCGATTCAGTCACCGGTCGCAGCACGCCGTACGCGGGGTGGGTCGTCACGCGACCTCCATCTCATGCTCGGCCGCTTACGCGACCTCGACGATCACTTCCACTTCCACCGGTGCATTGCGCGGCAGCTCGGACACCCCGACCGCGGATCGCGCGTGCGCTCCCGCGTCACCGAAGATCTCCCCGAGCAGCTCGGACGCACCGTTGATGACGCCGGGCTGTCCGTCGAAGCCGGGCGCCGAGGCCACGAAGCCGACCACCTTGACCACCTTGACCACCGAATCGATCCCCACCAGCGCGTGCACCGCGGCCAACGCGTTCAACCCGCATTGGCGGGCCAGGTCCCTGGCCTGCTCGGCGGTCACCTCGGCGCCGACCTTGCCGGTGGCCAGCAGTTCACCATCGGCGATCGGCAGCTGCCCGGCGGTGTAGACCAGGTTGCCGGTGCGCACCGCGGGGACGTAGGCCGCCAACGGCGCGACGACGGCGGGCAGTTCGATACCCAGCTCGGCGAGCTTCGACGCGACGGTCACTTCGGCCGCTTCAGATAGGCGACGTGCTGCTCGCCGGTGGGACCGGGCAGCACCGACACCAGTTCCCAGCCGTCGACGCCCCAGGTATCGAGGATCTGCTTGGTCGCATGCGTCAGCAACGGAACTGTGGCGTATTCCCAACGGGTTAACTCGCTCATGTGGGCGAGCTTATCCGGCCACGCGTCACGCATGGATAGCATGCAGGCGTGGAACACGAATCCGACGACCGCAAACCGGTCGGCTGGCCGTCGCGGCTGACCAAGGCGCGGCTGCACTTCGTCACCGGCAAGGGTGGCACCGGCAAGTCGACGATCGCGGCGGCGCTGGCATTGGCACTGGCCGCCGGCGGCCGCAAGGTGCTGCTGGTGGAGGTCGAAGGGCGCCAAGGCATCGCGCAACTGTTCGACGTACCGCCGCTTCCCTACCAGGAAGTGAAGATCGCGACCGCCGACGGCGGCGGGCAGGTCAATGCGCTCGCCATCGACACCGAGGCGGCGTTCCTGGAGTACCTGGACATGTTCTACAACCTGGGTATCGCCGGCCGGGCCATGCGCCGCATCGGCGCCGTCGAGTTCGCCACCACGATCGCACCGGGGCTGCGCGATGTGCTGCTCACCGGCAAGATCAAGGAAATCGTGGTCCGCGCGGACAAATCGGCCAAACCCGGCCAGACCACCTATGACGCCATCGTCGTCGATTCACCCCCGACGGGGCGCATCTCGCGCTTCCTCGATGTCACCAAGGCCGTGTCCGAGTTGGCCAAGGGCGGACCGGTGCACTCGCAGGCCGAGGGCGTGGTCAAGATCCTGCATTCGGACCTGACCGCCATCCACCTGGTGACCCTGCTGGAGGCCCTGCCCGTGCAGGAGACCATCGAGGCGATCAGCGAGCTGCGCGAACTCGACCTGCCGATCGGCAGCGTGATCGTCAACCGCAATATTCCCCGATATCTGTCCGCCGAGGACCTGAGCAAGGCCGCCGAAGGCGACATCGACGCCGACGCCGTGCGCGCCGGGCTGAGTGCTGCGGGTATCACGTTGTCGGACAACGATTTCGCGGGTCTGCTCACCGAGTCCATCCAGCACGCCACCCGGATCGCCGCGCGCACCGAGAGCGCCGAACTGCTCGAAGACCTCGACGTGGCCCGGCTGCAACTGCCCGCCATCGCCGACGGTGTCGACCTGGGAAGTCTGTACGAACTCGCCGAAGCACTTGCCGCCCAAGGAGTGAGGTAACCCGTGAGCACTACTCCGACGACCCTGGACCTGGGCGCCATCCTGGCCGACACCACCAACCGGGTCGTGGTGTGTTGCGGCGCCGGCGGCGTGGGCAAGACCACCACCGCCGCCGCGATGGCGCTGCGGGCCGCCGAACGCGGCCGCACCGTGGTGGTTCTGACCATCGACCCGGCCAAGCGGTTGGCCCAGGCGCTGGGCATCGAAAGTCTGGGCAACACCCCGCAGCGGGTTCCGCTGGCACCCGAGGCCACCGGCGAGCTGCACGCCATGATGCTCGACATGCGCCGCACCTTCGACGAAATGGTGCTGCAGTACTCGTCGGATTCCGAACGCGCAGAAGCGATTCTAGACAACCAGTTCTATCAGACGGTGGCGACCTCGCTGGCCGGCACGCAGGAGTACATGGCCATGGAGAAGCTCGGCCAGCTGCTGGCCGAGGACAAGTGGGACCTGATCGTGGTGGACACCCCACCCTCGCGCAACGCGCTGGATTTCCTCGACGCGCCGAAGCGGCTGGGCAGCTTCATGGACAGTCGGCTGTGGCGACTGCTGCTGGCACCCGGTCGGGGCATCGGCAAGCTGGTGACCGGTGCGGTCGGGTTGGCGATGAAGGCGCTCTCCACGGTGCTCGGATCCCAGATGTTGGCTGACGCAGCAGGTTTCGTACAGGCGCTGGACGCCACCTTCGACGGGTTCCGGCAGAAGGCGGACCGCACCTACGAGTTGCTCAAGCGTCGGGGCACCCAGTTCGTGGTGGTGTCGGCGGCCGAACCGGATGCACTGCGCGAGGCCTCGTTCTTCGTCGACCGGCTCTCGCAGGAGAAGATGCCGCTGGCCGGCCTGATCCTCAACCGCACCCACCCGACGTTGTGCAATCTGCCGGGCGAGCACGCCGCCGAGGCGGCCGATCAGCTCGACGCCACGCAGGGGCCGGGCGGACTGACGGCGGCGGTGCTGCGGGTGCACGCAGCGCGGGCGGCCACCGCCAAGCGGGAGGTTCGACTGCTGTCCCGGTTCACCGGGGCCAATCCGCATGTGGCGATCGTCGGGGTGCCGTCACTTCCATTCGACGTATCTGATCTGGAAGCGCTGCGCGCCATCGGCGATCAGCTCACGGGTGTCTGACTAGACGGCGCTGCGGTGCTTGCGCTGGGCGGCGAAGAAGTCCGCCCAGGACACCACCTCGGGATGCTGCTTGAGCAACGCGCGACGCTGACGTTCGGTCATCCCGCCCCAGACACCGAACTCGACCTTGTTGTCCAGGGCGTCGGCGCCGCATTCGGCGATCACGGGGCAATGCCGGCAGATGACTGCCGCCTTGCGCTGAGCGGCGCCGCGCACGAAGAGCTCATCGGGGTCGGCCTGCCGGCAGCGCGCCTGGGAAACCCACGCGATTCTGGCTTCGGCCTCGGCTCCGGGGGCGGCGGCGTGGAGTTGGGGGTTCACGCCAGTCCTGTGCATGGCGGATGATGTAACTGACACCAGCGTTCCCTTCGTCCGGACCACATAACACGTCGATGTAATCTGCGCCACATTGCGTCCAGAGTGTTACCTGAATCGCATTGTGTGTCCAAGCTAGGTGGTCAGTGGCCTTTTACGCAACAGTCAGATCACGCTTTTTTGGGACGACCGTGCCGTCAGAGCGCCGAAATCGACATTCGCCCGGCTCCCGGGCCCCGATTGGACCCGCTGGCTACTCTGTAACTCATGCCTGAGCAGCCCTCGCCACGTCCCCCGGTGGCGGTGACGGTCATCAAACTGATGTGGTGCTGCCTGCTGGCCGCGGTCATCGCCGCCGGTTTGATGTTCCCGGTCGTCGGCGGCATCGGCCTGATGTCCAACCGGGCCTCCGATGTGGTGGCCAACGGGTCGGCCCAGCTCGTCGAGGGCGACATCCCCGCGGTGTCCACGATGACCGACGCGCGCGGCAACCCGATCGCCTGGCTGTACACCCAGCGGCGCTTCGAGGTGCCGACCGAACAGATCGCCAACACCATGAAGCTGGCGATCGTCTCCATCGAGGACAAGCGGTTCGCCGAGCACAACGGCGTGGACTGGCAGGGCACCCTGACCGGTCTGTCCGGCTACCTGTCCGGGAACCTGGACACCCGCGGCGGTTCCACCATCGAGCAGCAGTACGTGAAGAACTACCAGTTGTTGGTGGTCGCGCAGACCGATGCGGAGAAGCGCGCGGCCATCGAGACCACCCCGGCGCGCAAGCTGCGTGAGATCCGGATGGCGCTGACGCTGGACAAGACATTGACCAAGCCGGAGATCCTGACCCGGTACCTCAACCTGGTCTCGTTCGGCAACGGCGCCTTCGGGGTCCAGGACGCTGCGCAGACCTACTTCGGCATCAACGCCTCCGAGCTGAACTGGCAGCAGGCCGCGCTGCTGGCCGGCATGGTCCAGTCCACCAGCGTGCTGAATCCCTACACCAACCCCGAGGGTGCGCTGGCCCGCCGGAACGTCGTGCTGGACACCATGATCGAGAACGTTCCGCAAGAAGCCGAGGCACTGCGGGCGGCCAAACAGGAACCACTCGGCGTGCTGCCGACCCCGAATGAGTTGCCCCGCGGCTGCATCGCGGCCGGTGATCGCGCGTTCTTCTGCGATTACGCACTGGACTACCTGGCCCGCGCCGGGATCAGCAAGGAACAGATCGCCAAGGGCGGCTATCTGATCAAGACCACGCTGGACCCGGACGTGCAGGCGAACATCAAATCGGCCGTGAACCAGTACGCGCCAGCGGATATCGAGGGTGTGGCCAGCGTGATGAGCGTGGTCCGGCCGGGCAAGGACGCCCACCCGGTGGTGGCGATGGCCAGTAACCGCACCTACGGCCTGAACACCGAGGCCGGCGAGACCATGCAGCCGCAGCCGTTCTCGCTGGCCGGAAACGGTGCGGGTTCGGTCTTCAAGATCTTCACCGTGGCCGCCGCCATGGAGATGGGGATGGGGATCAACACCCAACTTCCGGTGCCGCCCGCGTTCCAGGCCAAGGGACTGGGCAGCAGTAACTCGCCGGGTTGCCCGCCGGCCACCTGGTGTGTGCGCAACGCCGGCAACTACCAGGGCTCGATGAACGTCACCGATGCGCTGGCCACCTCGCCGAACACCGCCTTCGCGAAGCTGATCTCGCAGGTGGGTGTGCAGAAAGCCGTCGACATGTCGGTGCGCCTGGGACTGCGGTCCTACGCGCTGCCCGGCACCGCCCGCGACTACGACCCGGACAGCAACGAGAGTCTGGCCGACTTCGTGAAGCGGCAGAACATCGGCTCGTTCACCCTGGGCCCGATCGAGGTCAACGGCCTCGAGCTGTCCAACGTCGCCGCCACGATCGCCTCGGGCGGCACCTGGTGCCCACCGAACCCGATCTCTCAGGTGTTCGACCGCAACGGCACCGAGGTCGCGGTGACCACCGAGACCTGCGAGCAGGTCGTGCCCGAGGGCCTGGCCAACACCCTGGCCAATGCGCTGAGCAAGGACGACACCGGCGCGGGCACCGCGGCCGGGGCGGCCGGCTCGGTGGGCTGGAGCCTGCCGATGTCCGGTAAGACGGGCACCACCGAGTCGAACCGGTCCTCGGCCTTCCTCGGTTTCACCAGTGAGTTCGCCGCGGCCAACTACATCTATGACGACTCCACCAACCCGAGCGAACTCTGCTCGTTCCCGCTGCGCCAGTGCGGTTCGGGAAACCTGTTCGGCGGTAACGAGCCGGCCAGGACCTGGTTCGCGGCGATGAAACCGATCACCCCGGACACCGTCGTGCTGCCGCCGACCGATCCCCGCTACGTCGAGGGCGGCCCGGGGTCCCGGGTGCCCAGTGTCGCCGGCATGGGCCTCGATCTGGCCCGCCAGCGCCTGCGGGAGGCCGGATTCCAGGTCGCCGACGATCCGCAACCGGTCAACAGCACCTCCCCCGCCGGCTATGTGGTGGGCACCTCGCCGTCCGGGCAGACCATCCCGGGGTCGATCATCACCATCCAGACCAGTAACGGCATCGCGCCGCCCCCGCCGCCACCGCCGGTGGGGATCCCCGGGCTGCCGCCGCCGATCGGCGAGACCGTCATCCAGATTCCGGGTCTGCCGCCGATCACGGTGCCGGTGCTCGGCCCGCCGCCACCGCCGCCACCCCCGCCGGCACCGTGACCACGCAGTAAGCTGCTGACATGTCGCACCTGAAGAACACTGCCGCGATCGCCGCAGGCACGCTCGCCGCAGGGATCGGCTATGCGTCGTTGATCGAGCGCAACGCGTTCGCGCTTCGGGAAGTGACGATGCCGGTGCTGACACCGGGCTCGACCCCGCTGCGGGTGCTGCATCTTTCGGACCTGCACATGCTGCCGCGGCAGCGGCGCAAACAGGCCTGGCTGCGGGAACTGGCGACGTTGGCACCCGATTTCGTGGTCAACACCGGGGACAACCTGTCGCACCAGAAGGCGGTGCCCGCCGTCGTGCAGGCGCTCGGTGACCTGCTGTCGGTGCCCGGGGTGTTCGTGTTCGGCAGTAACGACTATTTCGCGCCGAAGCCGAAGAATCCGACGAACTACCTGTTCAACAAGAAGCGCCGGATCCACGGTGATCCACTGCCCTGGCAGGACCTGCGGGCCGCGTTCACCGAGCGCGGCTGGCTGGACATGACGCACACCCGCCGCGAATTCGACGTCGCCGGGCTGCGGATCGCCGCCGCCGGGGTCGACGATCCGCACCTGAAGCGGGACCGCTACGAGACCATCGCCGGCGCACCCAGCCCGACCGCGAACCTCTCCCTGGGCGTCACGCACTCGCCCGAACCATGGGTGCTGGACCGCTTCGCCGCGGACGGCTATCAGCTGGTGATGGCCGGGCATACGCACGGCGGCCAGCTGTGCCTGCCGTTCTACGGGGCCGTCGCGACCAACTGCGAACTGGACCGCACGCGCGCCAAGGGCCCGTCGCAGTGGGGCGCGGACATGAAGCTGCACGTGTCGGCGGGTATCGGGACGTCCCCGTACGCCCCGGTGCGGTTCTGCTGCCGGCCGGAAGCGACCCTGCTGACCTTGGTGGCCACCCCCACCAAGGGATCGGTGCTGGGTCGCCGTGCCGGACAGGCCCATCCGACCGTATCGGCACGGTGAACGCCGGCGGCGATATCGCCTGTGGCGGGCCACGGGACTGGGTGGACAATGCCGTCCGGCTGATCGAGGCCGACGCGCGGCGCAGCGCCGACACCCATCTGTTGCGGTATCCGCTGCCGTCATGGGCCGACGAGTTCGACGTACAGCTCTACCTCAAGGACGAGACGACGCACATCACCGGCAGCCTCAAACACCGGCTGGCGCGCTCCCTGTTCCTGTATGCGCTGTGCAACGGGTGGATCGGCGAAGGCACCACCGTCATCGAGGCGTCGTCGGGTTCCACCGCGGTGTCCGAGGCGTATTTCGCTGCGCTGCTGGGCCTGCCATTCATTGCCGTGATGCCCTCCTCGACCAGCCCGGCCAAGATCGCCCTCATCGAATCACAGGGCGGGCGTTGCCATTTCGTCACAGAGTCGGCACAGGTCTATGCCGAGGCCGAGCGGTTGGCTGAGCAGACCGGTGGGCATTACCTGGATCAGTTCACCCATGCCGAGCGGGCCACCGACTGGCGGGGCAACAACAACATTGCCGAGTCCATCTTCGACCAGATGTACCAGGAGGCGCACCCGGTGCCGGACTGGATCGTGGTCGGCGCCGGCACCGGCGGCACCAGCGCCACCATCGGCCGCTATCTGCGCTACCGCCGACACCGCACCCGGTTGTGCGTGGTGGACCCGGAGAACTCGGCCTTCTTTCCGTCCTACGCGCACCACGACCCGCATGTCCAAACCGGGGCGTCCTCCCGCATCGAGGGGATCGGGCGACCGCGGGTCGAGCCGTCGTTTCTGCCCGGGGTGGTGGACCGGATGATGATCGTCCCCGACTCCGCCTCGGTGGCCGCGGCCCAGCACGTCGGTGCCGTCCTGAACCGCCGTGTCGGTCCGTCCACGGGCACCAACATCTGGGGCGCGTTCAAGCTGTTGGCCGAGATGGTCGCCCAGCGGCGCGGCGGGTCGGTGGTGACCCTGCTGGCCGACAGCGGCGACCGCTACGCCGACACCTACTTCGACAGCGAGTGGCTGGCCAGCCACGGGTTGAACCCGTCCGAGTCGGCCTCGGTGCTGGCCCAATTCGAATCCTCGGGTCGCTGGGTCTGATCCTCGCGCCGGCCGCTGAGGTACAGCCACAGCGCGGCCAGAGCGAAGAATCCGATGTAGATCGCGGCTCCCAACCCGGTCATATCTGCCTCGCTTCATGTCATGGACCGCCCCCGACGGCGTCCTTGCCTCCTACAACACCACGGGGGTCCGACATGCTTCCCGCCAGGCGGTGGCCGTTTGGCTTTCCGATGCCCCGGTGCGATACGCTGTCGTGGCTTCACACGGGGTGTGGCGCAGCTTGGTAGCGTGCTTCGTTCGGGACGAAGAGGTCGTGGGTTCGAATCCCGCCACCCCGACTGGTGTGTTCGCAGGTAGAGGCCCTGACCGGGAATTCTGGTCGGGGCCTTCTTACTTCCCAGTCCGCAGCTGGTCCGCAGTGGATTCCAAAGACCGCATCCGCGCCGCATCTAGTGCAACCGAAACCTGCTCCAGGTCGTCCGGGAACAAGTCTGCATAGGTGTCCAGGGTCAGGACTGCGGACGCGTGCCCGAGCATCGTCTGGACGGCCTTGACGTTGGCCCCCGCGCTGATCGACAGCGACGCCGCCGTGTGGCGAAGGTCGTGCGGTGTCACGGTGGGGTACGCCGGGTCTGCTGCCTGGAGACGTTGGACGGCCACGTTGAAGACCCGCGGCCGCCACGTCGACACTCGCAGCAGTGCTCCTCCTGGCGATGTGAACACCAAGTCCTCACGCCGCTTACCCATCATGAGCACGGCCAGCGGCTCGGCCAGGAACGCCGGGAACGGCACCGAGCGACGTTCGTGGGATTTCGGCGACGACCACACCACACGTCCCTTCACCTCGGCGACCGCCTCACGGATATTCACCCTGCGACGCAGCATGTCGAATGACTCCACCCGCAGCGCTGCCATCTCGCCCCAGCGCAACCCGGTGTAGGCCAGAAATCGAACAACGATGGCGTACTCGCCGACCTCGCGGGCCAGAAGTTCCACCTGCCGGTGCGTCAGGTAGCCCCGTGCTCGGTGCTGTCGTCGCGGCGACTTCACTCCCATACACGGATTGCGGGGGATCCGTCGATCGTCGACGGCCATCTCCAGAATCTGTCTCAGGACGCTAAGCGCATTCTCGATGGTGGCCGGTTTGGCTCCACCCGCCGCCAATTGCTGCACCCACGCCCTGATATCCGACGATTGCACGTCGGCTACTGCGACCGCGGCCCACCGGCCTTCGACGTAGCCCGACCATGCGAACGCGCGTGTCGCAACCGTCGTCTCCTTCAAATGGCCCTGGGTACCAAGCCACTTGGCGTGCAATTCACGGACGGTAATGCGCCCGGCTTTTGGCGCGACATAGGTTCCTATCGTCTGCGCGGCTGTGATCTCGTTGAGAAAGGCCTGAGCGTCCACCTTGCGGTCGAACGAACGGGTGTTC
>Ga0075163_10014481_pt1 | contig 10176 bp, 10 predicted proteins | sample JI1023141ADNA_FD_71478 | JGI IMG/M metagenome (GOLD analysis project Ga0075163, IMG submission 71478) | Wastewater effluent complex algal communities from Wisconsin, to seasonally profile nutrient transformation and Carbon sequestration -... | ecosystem: Engineered > WWTP > Effluent > Algae... | reverse complement strand
GACGATCAGCCAGCGGGCGCCGTGGGCGGGGAGGTCGAGGCCGACCTCGCCGTCGCGCACGGTCAGGGCGCTGCCGTCGAGGGCGTCGTAGAGGCTCGCGTCGTGCGGGACGGCGATGACGGCACGGGCCGGCTTGGCGCCGCGGTGCTCGACGAAGACCGCGCGGACCCGGCCGTCGACGGTGAGCCAGGGCGTGACGACGATCCCGGCGGGGCGGAGCGCGTACCAGGCGTCGCGTGGGGCCAGGGCCGCGAGGTCGGCGGCCAGGCCGGGCAGATCGTCGAGGGACCCGGCGCGCATGAGGCCGAGGCGGCGCGGCGCGGCGCCGGCCAGGGGCTGATCGAGCTCGTCGCGGGTCGGGGTGTCGGGGCCGATCACGATGACCCGGCGCTCGGCCGACAGCGCGCGCAAGGTGTCCCAGGTCGCGGTCTCGATCCGCGCCAGGGTCGGATGGACGATCGCGCGGGCGCCGAGGCTCGCGGCCGGCGCGTCGGCGGCCACGGCGACGTAGCCGACCTGACCGAGCTCGAGGGCGGCGACCACCGCGTCGCGCCAGCGGCGGGCGCGCGCGGCGTCGGGATCGTCGGACAGCTCGGCGGCGCCACCCGGGCCGAGGGCCAGCAGCTCGAGGGCGGCCTCGGGCAGGGGCGCGACCAGCGACCGCGCGCGGCCGAAGGCAGCGTCGGCGCGCGGCACGATCAGCGCGACCTCGGCCTGGCGGTGGAGCGCCGGTAGATCGTGGCGCTCGAGAGCGGCGATCAGCCGCGCGACCCGGCGGCCCTCGGCGGTGACCGCGCCGTCGCCGTCGACCAGCCCGCCTAGCCAGCGATCGGTCGCGACGCCCATGGTCCAGGTCGCGCCGCGGGCACCGGCGGCCAGCGCGGCCAGGGTCACCGCGGCGCGTTCGTCGTCCGTCGTCGGCGCGAAGTGCGCGGCGTGGCCGGCCGGCAGGCGGACCAGGGCCGGGGCGCCAGCCATCGCCAGGCGGAGCGCGATCGGCGCGCGCGGGCCGGTGCCCGAGGCCAGGTCGAGCTGGCGCGGCCACGGCGTGGCGTCGTGATCGCCGCTGGGATCGACGGGTGGCGCGCCGCCGATCCGCGCCAGGCCGGCGAGGCCCACCTCGTCGAGGAGCGTCGACCACCGGCGCGCCGCCCGCCCGAGGGCGCCGGCGTTCCACCGGACCCAGGCCGCGGCCCGGGCGCCGTCGCCGTCGGACCACCGCCGCGGCGGCTCCTCATCGCGGTGGACCCGCCAGGCCGCGAGCGCGTCGGGGTGGTAGTCGACGTCGTAGGCGCCGCCGCGCACGGCGTGGGCCAGGCCGCCGTCGAGGCCAACCGCGACGATCGGCCCGTGGGGTGCGGTCCGCGGCGCCGCGACCTCGCCGACCGCGCGGTACCAGGTCGCGAGCTCGGCGGTGAAGCGGTCCGAGGCCAAGGACGGCAGCGGGAACGCGCGCGGCGCCAGCGGCAGCCAGGCCGGCGTGTCGCGGCTGGTCCGCGCCCACAGCGCGGCGTCCGCGACGATGCGGTCGGGCAGCGCCGCGTGGGTCTCGGTGAGCGAGGACAGCGGTCCGAGCTGCAAGACCGCGCCCAGGTCGGCGGCGGCCACGGCGTCGAGAAAGCCGCCGAGATCGCGGTCGCCCGCGAAGTCGTAGCGCCCGGCGTCGCGCTCGTGGATCGCCCACGGCACCGGCACCTCGACGAGCGTCAGGCCGAGCTCGCGCAGCGCCGCCAGGGCCCGCGGCCAGCGCCCGCGCGGCAGCCGCCAGTACGCGACGGTGGCGGCCCGCCACGGTCGGGCCGCGCCGTCGACTACCAGCCCGCGATCGTCGAACCAGGAACGGCGATGTGCTTCCACGTGCGATCCTCGAGGACGAAACGGGTGGGGCCGACGGCCAGCGGATGATCGGCGGGCATCGGCGCGCTGTCGCCGGTGCCGGCGGTGAGGTATTCGGGATCCCACGGCAAGAGCAGCGCGAAGCCGCCGCCGGGCGCGGGCGCCAGCCGCGGCATGATCGGGTGGTCGCAGGCGGCGCGGGCCGTGGCCGCGGCCACCACGTCGGCGACGGTCGCGCAGCCGCGCAGCTCGCCCAGCGTCCGGACCTGGGGCGGCGGCAAGGCCAGCGCCCCGGCCTCGGCCAGCGCCGCGGCCGGGGTCCGCCAGGCCTGGTCGACGGTCTCGGTGTCGTCGAAGCGCGGCTCCTGACCGGCCGGCAGCGCGGCGACGTAGAACCGCGCCGAGAACCGCTTGGGCTCGGCCGACGGCGTGATCCAGTGCGCGTAGTAGGTCAGGCGCTCGAGGGCGAGGGTCACCCCGGCCTCGGCCAGGAGCGCGGCGAAGTCGGCGCCGGCGAGCTGCCGGGCGCGCAGCGCGGCGAGGGTGTCGGGCGCGACCGGAGCATCGCCGAGCAGCACCCCGGCCTCCTCGAACAGCTCGCGGGCCGCGGTCACGCGCGGATCGCCGTCGCCGGGGTCGGCGGCGCCGCCCGGGAACACGAAGGCGCCGCCCATGAACGACGCGTTCTTGCGCCGGCGCAGCAGGAACACCTCGACCCCGGCCGCGCCGTCGCGCACGAGGATCACGGAGGCGGCGTCGCGCGGCGTCGGGAACACGCCTCGCTGTAGCACCGAGGGGCGGCGCGGCGCAACGGCGGTGTATACCCACGCCATGAGCGCCGCTCGCGTGTCCGTGGTCGTGCCGCTGGCCGTGGTCCTGGCCTGCGGCGGCGAGCGCAAGGCCGCGCCCGCTCCCCCGCCATCCGCGGTCGCCGTCGACGCCGCCGCGATGGTCGCGCCGCCGAGCGACGCGGCGAGCCCGGTCGACGCCGGCCTCGACCTGGGCTTCGTCCGCGGCGAGGTCATCACCGTCGGTCAGGTCGACGGCCACCAGCGCCCGCTGGTCCTCGACCCGACCACCGCGACCTGGCGCGCGGTCGGCGGCGGCGACGACGATCTGTTCCCGACCGGGCATCGCCTGCGCGGCGCGATCTTGTGCATCGCCGCCCACGGCCACGACGAGCACGATCACCTCGAGCAGTTCGCCCTGGTCCGCGGCGCCACCGTCGAGCGCTTCGGCCCGACCGCGCAGCTCGTCCGCAATCCGACCCTCGCCCCCGACGGCGGGCTGGTCTTCGAGGCCAACCTCGCCAGCTTCCGCGATCTGTTCGCCCTCGATCGCCGCGGCAAGCTCCGGCGCCTCACCGATCACCCGGCCGGGAACTTCGAGCCGGCGCTGTCGCCCGACGGGCGCACCGTGGCCTTCGCGTCGTCGCGTGACGGCAACGCCGAGCTGTACCTGCAGCCGTTGGCCGGCGGCGCGCCGACCCGCCTGACCGACGAGCGGCGCGACGACTGGGGCCCGGCCTGGTCGCCCGACGGCGCGCGCCTGGCCTTCCTGTCCGATCGCGACGGACGCGAGCGGGTCTACCTGATGGCCGCCGACGGCACCGGCGCGGCCCGGGTCACCAGCCACCGCGACAACGGCGGCGAGGCCGAGCCGCGGTGGTCCCCCGACGGTAGCCGGCTGGCGCTCCTGCGCGGCTTCGGCGCCGACCTGGTGATCGACGTGGTCGAGGTCGCGACCGGCGCGGTCCGCACGGTGACGCCGACCGGCAGTAACGACGTCGCCTACGCCTGGAGCCCCGACGGTGGGCACCTGGCGGTCGCCCGCCGCGTCGGCCGCGCGCGCCGGCTGGTCTTCGTCCGGGTTTCGGACGGCCTGGAGGTCGCGGCGGTGGCCAGCGACAGCGAGCTGGTCCGCTGGCTGCCGGCGCCGTGATCGGCGGCGCTCAGGTGAGCCCGGCCAGGCCGGGGGTCGCCAGCCGCAGGTCGGCCGGCACCTCCAGGCCGAACTGCTCCGCCAGGACCGCCCGCAGCTCGGCCCAGGTGGCGAGCTCGGTGGTGGCCGCGGTGCCGTCCTTGCTCCGTCGGGTCAACACTCGATCGACCAGGGTCAGGCGCCCGGTCGGCGTGGCCCGCGCCGCGATCAGTCGATCGCGGAAGTGCGAGCGCGGGTGCTGGCTGGTGTACCAGTTGCCGACGATCCGATCGATCTCGGGCATCTCCTCGAGCGTGAACTCGCACACGTCGCGCCAGGCCTCGCCCAGCTTGATCTGATGGAACAGCCGGGCCTCGGGGCCGCGCCGCTCGAGGCCGTCCCACCGGCCGTCGGCGACCAGCCGGCGCGGCTCGTGGGCGGTCGCCTGCTCGACGTCGAGAGTCAGGCGCAGGCTCGAGGTCAACGACCACGCGCCGATCCCGACGTCGCACAGGTACGGGCCGTCATCGGTGTCGACCCGGACGAAGACGTGGGTGCGGGCCGGCGTGAAGTCGCGCGCCCGATCGATGCGAACCCGGGCCGACAGCGGCCGCACCGCGAAGCCGAGCGCCGCCAGCACGTGGAGCAAGAGCGAGTTCTGCTCGAAGCAATAGCCGCCGCGCCGCGCGCCGATCAGCTTGGCCTCGACCGCGCCCGGGTCGAGGTCGACGCCGCGGCCGAGCAAGACGTCGAGGTTCTCGAAGGGGATCGCGCTGACGTGGGCCAGGGCCAGGGCGTCGAGGGTCGCGACGGTCGGCGCGGTCGGGCCGGCGTAGCCGATCCGGGCGAAGTAGGCGGCGAGGTCGGGGCGGTAGGTCACGTCAGGCCGACGGTAGCTCGCCGGGCGGCAGCGCGGTGGCGCGGTCGATCTTGTCCAGGCGGAACTGGCGATCCTCGCCGAGCTCGAGGTCGACGCAGTTGAGGAGCGTCACGCTGCGATCGAAGACCAGGCTGCGGATGCGGATCAGGCGCGTGACGAAGGTGTACGGGTTCTTCTGGTAGACGATCCGCAGCGCGCGATCCTCGAACCACGCGGTCTCGATCGCCCGGCGCACCGCCGGCGCGATCGGCAGGGCCGGCACGCCGATGAACTGCAGGGCGTCGAGCAGGCCGAGCAGCTCGCGCTGGGCCGAGGTCGACAGCGCGCCGCGGATCTTGTCGAGGGCGCCGGCCAGGGTCTCGGTGAACGGCAAGAGCCGCTGGCTGGTCGCCATCTGGCCGAGCGCCACCACCAGGGCGGCCTCGCGGGCGGTCAGGTTGATCGGCGGGAGCTGGTAGCTCTTGTCGAGGGCGTAGCCGCCGCCCCGGCCGCGGTCGGCGCGCAGCGGCAGCCCGCCGTCCTGGAGCGTCGCCAGGTCGCGGTAGATCGTGCGGACCGTGACCCCGAAGCGCTCGGCCAAGGTCTCGGCGGTGACCCCGGTCCGACGGGCGCGCAGGGCCTCGGCCAGGGCGAACAGGCGGGCCTTGCGGTTCATGGTGCGGCGCCAGTGTACCTGAGGTCGATGTAACCTGACATAAGGCTGTCAAAAAGGTGTGCGACCACGGCACCATGTCCAACGCCAAGCCCCAGGAAGCTCGTCCCTTCAACGCCATCAACTGGTTCGAGATCCCGACCCGCGATATGGATAGCGCGGTCCGGTTCTACGAGACCACCCTCGGCCGGACCCTGCGCCGCGAGGTGTTCGGTGGCCAGCCCCACGCGGTGTTCCCGTCGAAGTGTCCGGCCGGCAGCAGCTCGGTGGCCGGCGCGATCGTCGCCACCGCGCCGCACCTGACCCCGGGCGCGGCCGGCACCGTGGTCTACCTCGACTGCCCCGACGGTGTGACCGCGGCCCTGGCGCGCGCCACCGCCGCCGGCGCCAAGGTGGTGCTGCCGCACCTGGCGATCGGCGACAACGGCTTCATCGCCATCGTCGACGATCCCGAGGGCAACCGGGTCGGCCTCCACGCGATGATCGCGTAGCCAGCCGCGGCGCGTTCACCCCAGGGCGGCGCGCAGGCCGTCGGGCGTGAACCCGACGATCAGCGTGTCGCCGATGCGGAGCGCCGGGGCCCGCAGCCGACCGGTGGGCCCCAGCACCAGGGCCCGGAGCTCGTCGTCGCTTGGCCCGCTGGCCAGCTCGACGGTCACGGTCTTCTTGCCCTTGGCGACGACCAGGCGCTTGGCCCGGCGCACCAGGGCCAGGGCGGCCTCGGCCTCGATGGGTTGCTTGTCGGCGCGGACGGTCTCGGTGACGGCGAGCTGGTTGGTCGCAAGAAACTCCTGCGATCGGGTGCAGCTCGTTCAACCGTTGCGGTGGAAGTACCAATCGATCGGGCGCGGCATGGGCGGTGGATACCACGCCTTGCGCGGCGGTGGTGACGGCGGGCAGACTGCCGCGATGACGACGCGCGATCCGATCGGGGTGCGGCTGGGGGCGGCCGCGCTGTCCCTCGCGGTGCCTGGCACCGGGCAGCTCCTGCGCGGCCGGCTGCGCCGCGGCCTGGCCTGGTTCGCGGCCTGCGGGGTGCTCTGGTACCTCTTGCCCTGGACCGGGCCGATCGGGCTGCTCATCGCCCTCGGCGTGCGCGTCCTCGCGGTCGCGGTCGACGCCGCGGTGATCGCCGGCGGTCCGCGCCTGTCGGCCGGTCGGCTCATCGGCCTGTGCCTGGCGATGGCGGCGACCATGATCGCGCTGGGCCTGGTGTTCAAGGCCCGCTTGATGCGCGGCTACCGGGTGCCGTCGACCAGCATGGCGCCGACCTTCGCGATCGGCGACCTGTTCTACGCCGACCTGCGCGATCGCCGCGGGGCGCTGGGCGCGCCGATCGTCTTTCTCCACCCGGAGGCCAACGTCGAGTTCATCAACCGGGTGGTCGCGGTCGCCGGCGATCGGGTGGCGATCCGCGACGGGGTCCTGTGGCGCAACGGCGCCGCGGTGCCGACCGGGCCGGCCGCCCCGTGTCGCTACGACGATCGCCGCCAAGACCGCTGGGAGGTCGCGACCGCGACCTGTCGCGAGGAGCGCCTGGGCGGGCGGCGCTACCAGGTGGTGTTCGACGCGCGCCAGCAGTTTCCGGCGCCCGACGACGCCGCGGTCGACGGCGTCGCCGCCCACGAGGTCGTGGTCCCGCCCGGCCACGTCTTCGTCATGGGCGACAACCGCCCCGACAGCAACGACTCGCGGTACTGGGGCCCGCTGCCCACCGATCGGATCGTCGGCACCGCGCTCTACGTCTGGCTGTCCCAGGGCCCCGACGGCGTGCGCTGGTCGCGGCTCGGCACGCGGTACTAGACGCGCGGCCGGCCGGTCGGCACACTGGCCGCATGCGCGCAGCCAAGTCCCCGGTCGCGGTGTCGCCGACGGAGCGCTCGACGTGGCTGCGCTCGCTGCGTGACGCATCGCCCTACGACGTGCCCCGCGGGTGTCGCTGGGCCGTGACCTACGTCGGTGATCTGTCGCTGCAGATCAAGCGCCTGCGCGAGACCGGCGACGAGTTGACCGCGCGGATGACCGAGCTGGAGTTCCGCCACCGCTTCCCCCGGCCGGGCCGCTACTGGCTCGAGCCCCTCGATCAGCGCGGCAAGCGCTGCAAGGGCACGAGCTACGCCTACTACGATCGCGCCGAGTAAGGGAGATCGGCCGAGTTGTTCTTTCGCGGGCCCCAAAGCGCGGTCACCGCATCTGCAGCTCCATCCGCTCGAGCTCGCGGGCCTGATCGCGCAGCGCCGCCGCCAGCTCGAAGTCGAGGTCGTCGGCCGCGGTCCGCATCGCCGAGCGCAGCTTGTCGATCGCGGTCCGCAGCGAGCCCAGGTCGTCGATGGCCCCGACCTTGGCGACCCCCGACGCGGTGGCGATCGCCTTGGCGCTCTTGCCCTTCTTGGGCAACGGCTCGGCCACGGTGACGTCGAGGATGGCCCGGGTCACGGTGCGCGGGGTGATGCCGTGGCGGCGGTTGTGGGCCTCCTGCAGCGCGCGCCGCCGCTCGGTCTCGGCCACCGCGTGGGCGATCGAGTCGGTCCGCTTGTCGGCGTAGAGGATCACCTTGCCGTCGACGTTGCGGGCGGCCCGGCCGATGGTCTGGATGAGCGACCGGGTCGAGCGCAGGAAGCCCTCCTTGTCGGCGTCGAGGATCGCGACCAGCGACACCTCGGGCAGGTCGAGGCCCTCGCGCAGGAGGTTGATGCCGATCAGCACGTCGAACTCGCCGCGCCGCAGGTCGCGGATGATCTGGATGCGCTCGAGGGTGTCGACGTCGGAGTGCAGGTACTTCACCCGGACCCCGGCCTCGGCGTAGTACTCGGTCAGGTCCTCGGCCATCCGCTTGGTCAGGGTCGTGACCAGGACCCGATGGCCCGACGCGACCCGGGCCCGGATCTCGCCCAGCAGGTGATCGACCTGGTGGGCCACCGGCCGCACCTCGATCACCGGATCGAGCAGCCCGGTGGGCCGGATGATCTGCTCGATCACCACGCCCTGGGCCTCGGCCAGCTCCCAGTCGGCCGGGGTCGCCGAGACGTAGATCGCCTGGCCGACCCGGGCCCGCCACTCGTCGAACCGCAGCGGCCGGTTGTCGAGGGCGCTGGGCAGGCGGAAGCCGTAGTCGACCAGGGTCTCCTTGCGCGACCGGTCGCCGGCGTACATGCCGCCGATCTGCGGCACGGTCTGGTGCGACTCGTCGACGAACAACAGGAAGTCGCGCGGGAAGTAGTCGATGAGCGTGGTCGGCGGCGCGCCGGCGGCCCGGCCTGCCAGGTGGCGCGAGTAGTTCTCGATGCCGGAGCAGAAGCCCATCTGCTCGAGCGACTCGAGGTCGTACATCGTGCGCTGCTCGAGACGCTGGCGCTCGAGCAGCTTGCCGGCCGCGGCCAGCTCGTCGAGGCGGCCGCGCAGCTCGACCCGGATGTCGGCGATCGCCCGCTTGAGCTGATCGGCCGGGGTGGCGTAGTGCGAGGCCGGGAAGACCGTCACCTCGTCGAGGCGGCGCTTGCTGGTGGCGCGCAGCGCGTCGAACTCGTGGAGGGCCTCGATCTCGTCGCCCCACAGCTCGACCCGGATCGCGGTGTCGGCCTCGTAGGCCGGGAAGATCTCGAGCACGTCGCCGCGGACCCGGAAGGTGCCGCGGTGGAAGTCGAGGTCGTTGCGCTCGTACTGCAGCTCGACCAGCCGGCGCAAGATGGCGTCGCGCGGCGTCGACGCGCCGACCTTGAGCTCGAGGGTCATCGCGGCGTAGGACTCGCGGGCGCCGATGCCGTAGATGCACGACACCGAGGCGACGATGATCACGTCGCGCCGCGACAGGAGCGCGAAGGTCGCGGCGTGGCGCATCCGATCGATCTCTTCGTTGATGATCGAGTCCTTCTCGATGAAGGTGTCGGTGGTCGGGACGTAGGCCTCGGGCTGGTAGTAGTCGTAGTAGCTGACGAAGTAGTGGACGGCGTTGTCGGGGAACAGCTCCTTCAGCTCGCCGTAGAGCTGGGCGGCCAGGATCTTGTTGTGGACCATGATCAAGGTCGGCCGCTGGGTCGCGGCGATGACGTTGGCCACGGTGTAGGTCTTGCCCGACCCGGTGATCCCGAGCAGGACCTGGGCGGCGTCGCCGCGGTGCAGACCGTCGACCAGGTCGGCGATCGCCTTGGGCTGGTCCCCGGCCGGCGGGAACGGGCTGCGCAACTGGAAGAGCGGCTTCGACGCGGCCATCGCCGGGCAGTCTAGCCCCCTTCGTGACCAGGGCCTGTCAGGTTTGGCCGGCCGGGGCAGGGTGGGCGGCCAGGGCGTCCCAGCACGCGGCCTCGGCGGTGGCCAGGGTCGCCGGCGACAGCTCGAGGCGCCCCGCCCAGCCGGCGCGCATCATCCGGGTGAAGGCGCCGAACACCAGCTCCATGAACAGGTACGGATCGCCGGGCCTGATCACTCCCGCGGCCTGGGCGGCGCGGATGAACCCGGCGCCGAACTCGTGCATCCCGGTGTCGACGCGGAGGCTCTCGCCGTCGAGGTAGCCCTCGTGGTGGTGGAGCTCGAGGAAGGCGAAGGCGTCGCGGTGCTCGGCCGCGAACGTGGCCATGACCCGCCAGATCCCCGCGAACTGAGCCCGCGGCGAGGCGCCGGGCGGAAACGCCGCGTAGACCCGGCGGGCGACCTCGTCCTTCCACCGCCGGTAGAGCACGTTGACCAGGGCGACCTTGCTCGGGAAGTAGTGGTAGATCGTGCCGGCGGCGACGTTGGCGGCGCGGGCGATCTCGGGGACCGCGGTGCCGTCGTAGCCGCGCTCGACGAAGAGCCGGAGGGCCGCGGCCAGGATCGCGTCGTACTTCTCGTGGCCGCCGGCCGGGGGACGTCCCATACCGAATGAATGTTCGGTTTTTTCGCGTGGATGTCA
>Ga0075163_10014480_pt1 | contig 10176 bp, 8 predicted proteins | sample JI1023141ADNA_FD_71478 | JGI IMG/M metagenome (GOLD analysis project Ga0075163, IMG submission 71478) | Wastewater effluent complex algal communities from Wisconsin, to seasonally profile nutrient transformation and Carbon sequestration -... | ecosystem: Engineered > WWTP > Effluent > Algae... | reverse complement strand
ACAAGGCACAAACCATTTCCCAAATCAATCACAGAAGCGTCATCGTTTTTATCATTGCCTACAATGAGACGCGGATCTGCAGGTAAGTCATCATTAGACTTAAGAATATCTTTCAAAACGGCTGGTGAAATTTTACATCCACATCCTGCGCCTTTGCTATAAGAAGTTAATTTGACCGCTTGCTCGTTTTCGTTCGTCATGATTTCAAAAGTTCACTTTTTGCTTTGATTAAATCCTGGATAAAACTGCTGGTGATATTGCCACTGATTTCGATCACATGTTGAATCTTGCTGCCATGTTGATTGCGCGAATGCGTGTACGTCTTGTCATAGTAGTCCAACAACGGCACGACCCAGCCTTTTAGATCATCGGCCATCAAACAATCGACACTCTGCTTTACGTTCTCTCCTCCCATGCGTTTGCGAACACTGAGTGTTTTTTCTAATAATTCTTCTTTAGAAAAATTTCCATATTCATTCAAGATTCTTGTTGCACGTTCATCCTGACTTCTCTCCAAACCTAGCATCGGGGCAACGTGCATGTTGTCGTAAAATAAATCTGGAATGCGCATTCTTCCAATAAATCTACTCTCATCCTCAACCCATAAAGCAGCATCGTTGGAGGCGTGCAGTTGCCATCCTAAAATATTTTCGAAGTGCTCCTGTGTAGGCTGTTCTAACTGACCAAGAGCACCAAAAGCTGATCCCTTGTGATGAGCAATACCTTCGAGATCCAGAATATTTTCGCCAGCCATTTGAAGCTGTTGCAAGACTTCTGTTTTGCCTGTGCCTGTTTTACCAGAAAGAATTACAATTTCTCTTTTTCTGGAAAACTCCTCCAAACACAAATGCCTGTAGGACTTATAACCACCAATCAGCAAATACACATCAAATCCTGCAAGATTGAGCAGCCAAGCCATAATGTTGCTTCTCATTCCACCTCGCCAACAATAAACCAATATCCTTCTATCTGTAGCAAGATTTTCTGCCTGCTTCACATAATCAACAAACTTGTGTCCTACCAATTCCAACCCTTTCTTCACCGCTTCATGTTGACCTCGTTGCTTATAAGTAATACCAACATTATGGCGCTCTTCATTGTTGAGTAAGCTCAGATTTTGAGCTCCCGGTATATGACCCTGAAAATATTCACCAGGACTTCTTGCATCCACAACAACGATCTGGTGTTGTTTCATCAAAGCAATGAAGTCATTGATTTCTGTTTGGTGTATCAAATTCAACGGGGGTATTTGGAGCTGAAATTTTTGATTCAAAAAAAGCCGTTCCACCGGAGCGGAACGGCTCATGATATTTTCTGACTAATGCTTATCTGCCATCGCCATCTAACAAATTTCCTAGTCCACCAAGAATACTTCCTTCTTCTTTTCTTCTACCTCCACCATATGAAATGATGCGAGAAGCCAAACGGGAAATTGGCAAAGTTTGCAGCCATACAGTGCCTGGGCCACGCAGCGAGGCGAAGAAAAATCCTTCACCACCAAACAATGTGTTCTTGATGCCACCGACAAATTGAATGTCAAAATCAACATCTTTGGTATACGCGACAACACATCCTGTATCTATTCTCAATACTTCGCCCGGCTGAAGTTGACGCTCAATGATATGACCGCCAGCATGACAAAAAGCAAATCCATCACCTTCTATTTTTTGCATGATGAATCCTTCACCACCAAACAAACCTGTTCCTAATTTTCTTTGTAATTCAATACCAACAGAAACGCCTTTTGCAGCGCAAAGGAATGAATCTTTTTGACAGATAATTTTGCCCCCACGTTGTTGTAAGTCGAGGGCAATAATTTTTCCAGGATACGGAGATGCAAAAGCAACTTTTGCTTTGCCTTGACCAGTGTGTGTGAAAGCCGTCATAAACAAACTTTCACCAGTGAGTAATCTTTTTCCTGCGCCGACTAGTTTATTAAAAAATCCACCACCACCGCTGTTGCTTCCATCACCGAATATCGTTTCCATCTGGATGCCTTGGTCCATATACATAAACGAACCGGCTTCCGCAACGACTGTTTCCTGCGGATCCAATTCAATTTCTACACATTGCATTTCTTCGCCGAAAACGCGATAGTCAATTTCATGATTTGATCTCATTTTAATAGTTTATTTAGAAGGATCAAAAGTAAACCACGCGCTGAGGTAAAACCCATAATTCATGGCAGAAATTGATGCGTTTTGATTTTTTGGAATTCTTTGAGTTGGGTATAAAACAAACCAGTCATCCATAGAAAAAAATAAATCCTCATTCTTCAATTACAGAAAAATGAGGATTAATATCGTTTTGAGCGCAAGCGTTAGAATTACTCCTCCACGTAGATCTCGAAATCCGTAAGCTGCACAAACTGTTCGATACGTTCGTTGATTTCTTCTCTTGTCAATTCCAGAAGTCGATCAGGACCGAATTTTTCGCACGTGAAAGAAGCCATTGCCGAGCCTATAATGACAGCACGCTTCATGTTTTCAAAGGAGATGTTCTGACTTTGGGCTAAATAACCAATGAAGCCACCAGCGAAGGTGTCGCCTGCGCCAGTTGGGTCAACCACCTCTTCCAAGGGTAAAGCAGGTGCGAAGAACACATTGTGTTGGTCGAACAGAAGAGCGCCATGTTCGCCTTTTTTGATGATGAGGTATTTTGGACCAAGTGCTAGAATCTTTTTGGCCGCTTTTACAAGCGAATATTCATTCGCCATTTGACGAGCTTCTTCATCATTGATGGTCAAGACATCCACTTTGGCGATCACTTTCATCAAATCATCCCAGGCAATGTTCATCCAAAAATTCATGGTATCCATGACAACAAGTCTTGGACGAACACGGATTTGATCGATGACACGCATTTGAACTGCAGGTGCAAGATTTCCAAGCATGAGAAAATCGCATTCCTGATAAGCTTCAGGTAAAATCGGATCGAAATCCGCCAATACGTTGAGGTCCGTAATAAGTGTGTCTCTAGAGTTCAGGTCATAATGATATTTCCCTGACCAAAAGAAAGATTTTTCTCCCTTTTTGATTTGAAGACCCTCTTGGTCAATGCCTTTGGACTTCATTGTTTCAAGCATCTCCGTTGGAAAATCATCTCCAACAACCGACACTAGACCAGAGTTTTTCACAAAGTGAGATGCTGATAAAGTGATATATGTGGCTGCTCCGCCAATCACTTTGTCCTTTTTAGCAAAAGGAGTTTCAATAGAATCGAAGGCAACTGTGCCGACTGCAACCAAGTTCATAGGATAAAAAAATTTTTGCCAAAGATATTGTCATTAGCTAAAGTCGACGTAATATTGCACCCCTTTTGAAAAGAAAAGCTGATTTTAGCGCTCTCAAAGCCTAGTTTTGGCCACTTTCAAAGAGATTTGACATATTGCCTCAGAAATACACCATGAATCGGTGTTCTACTCCTAAGTTCGGAATGAGCAGGAGAGCTGAAATTGAAGAAATTGATTGAAACAGTTCATCACTGTTTGATTCAAATTCCTCAGTAGCTCAGCTGGTTAGAGCACATGACTGTTAATCATGGGGTCCCTGGTTCGAGCCCAGGCTGGGGAGCGAAAGCCGTCACTTTGTGGCGGCTTTTTTCGTAATACACGATAACGCACTAACCATGAGCCATGTTTATATCCTTTTTTCAAAGAAAATCGACAAGTACTATATCGGTTTCACAACTGAATCGGGATCAGGTCCAAAAGTTGTGGATTAGAAAAAATCACGCATAAATTTCTGTTGGCTGAAAAACAACTACTCACTAAACGAAAAATACTCCATCGGATTAACCGGCACTCCGCCTTCCCAAAGCTCAAAATGTAGGTGTGGTCCTTCGCTATGATCGCCAGAGTCGCCAATAAACGCGATGGATTCTCCTGCCTTGACCATATCGCCAACTTTCCGCAGAAGCACAGAATTATGCTTGTAGACTGAAATGATATTGTTTGCGTGCTGTATTTGCAGCACGTTGCCGCCATCCGCAGTAAATGATGACACGATGACGGTGCCATCCAAAACTGCTTTCACTGGATCATCTTTAGGGCCCACCAGATCTATACCATAATGGCCTTCCTTGGGATTGAAATCATTGGATATCGTGCCATTCACAGGTTTGAACATCAGATACCCCTTTCTTTTGGCCTTTCCTTCGTCTTCTGTTTGCAGATTGAACCTGTCCTGCTCCGATACTTTCTGGCGCAAGGCATCGTCAACGTCCGAAACCTGATAGTTCAAATTGGCCTGCTCCACTACTTTTTGTCCGGTATCTGCACTATTGGTGAGGGTTCCTCCACCCAAAACAATACGCACATCATTGAGATAGCGCTCATTCTTGCGCGTCACCTCTAACAAAGAATCGACACGTATGCGCGCCAGTCGCGCTTCTTCACGAAACTCTGTATTGGCGTAATCAGGTATGACGTAGTTCTTCAATGGGGTATATGCCACCAATAAATAAATCAATGTTCCGAAAACGATCAGCAATCCGCCGAACATGACGATTAGGTTGAGGGGCGTCAGAGAATAACTGAACTTCTCTTCAAAGGTATTTTCGTTCAAAACCGTAAGCCTGAAGCGGCTTTTGAGCTTCTTCAGGAGCTTTTTTCTTTTGGGTTGTGGAACAGCTACCATGGTTATTTCGGCCAAACTTCGGTCAGGAAGTCCATAAACCGGCAAAAATGAAATATTTTTGACGCTTTCCTGTTAACCTCAGGCATAAAAAATACCTTTTGTGAAATTCTCTTCTATCCTTCGAACATTTCTACTAGCTCTTGTAGTGCTTTGTCTTTGGGCTTGCTCTAATAAAAAGGATAGCACGGTATCTCGTGTCTATCACAACATGACAGCGCACTACAATGGCTACTTCAATGCCGACGAGCTGGTGGCGAAAGGCGCCAAAACAATCACCACGGCGCACAAAGAAGACTATGACAAAATCTTGCCCGTTTTTATCTATGGCACAGAAGAACAGGCAAAGGCAGCATATCCTGACATGGAAAAAGCCATTGCCAAATGCGAAAAGGTAATAAACAAACACACCATCAAGGACGATAGCAACAAGGGCAAGAAAAAACCTGAGTTCAATAAATGGATTGACGAAAACTACATGGTGGTTGGTCGCTCATACTTCTACAAAAGAAATTATTACAAAGCAGCAGACGTTTTTCAGTACGTCAACAGAAAATTCAAGAAGCCTGAGGTTATGGTCAGCACTAACTCTTGGTTGGCAAAAACCTATATTCAACAGGAAGAATACAGCAAGGCAGTTCAAGCACTAACCAGAGCAGAAAACGACGTTGACAAGGAAGAAGTAAGTGATGACCTCAAAGCAGAATATCACATGGTGTTTGCTGATGCTCTGCTCCATCAGAAAAAATTGGAAAAGGCTGCCGAAGAGATGGAAAAAGCTATTTCTTTCATCAGAAAAAAGAAAGATAAAGCAAGACCCAATTACATACTAGCCCAGATTTATCAAGAACTCAACCGTAGCAGCGATGCGATGACAAGCTTTGAAAATGTTATCCACTCAAGACCGGTTTACGAGCTCGAATTCTATGCCCGCATCAATAAAGCCTTATCATATAGTCGCACTGGTGGAAGTTCAGAGCAGATTCAAAAAGAGCTTTTGAAAATGCTCAAGGATGATAAAAACATAGACTACCGCGATCAGATATACTATGCGTTGGGTGATATAGCATGGGAAGAACAACGCAGAGCCGATGCAATCGATTTCTACGAAAAATCAATTTCAGCAAACACAACAAACCCTCGTCAAAAAGCAAAAGCATTTCTCCGCCTTGCAGATCTCTATTTTGATGAAAGACAATATGCCAATGCGCAGGTCTATTATGATAGCACTCTGACCAAAATCGACGCCGATCACGAGCGATACAACATCATTAAAACTCGTGCAGAAAGTCTTACAGAGCTTGTGGCAAGTTTGAATGCTATTACTCTTTTTGATAGTCTTACGGTGATTTGTTCAATGACTCCGAAAGACAGAGACAAAAAACTGCAAGAAATTTCAAAACAAATCGCTGCGCAAAAAGAACAACAACGTATCGAAGACGAACGTCGCGCTGAGTTAGCCAAAGCAGCAGCAGCAGCGGATGCAGTAAGTGGTGCGTTCTGGTGCTACAACGAAAACTTGCGTGAAAAAGGCAAGTCGAATTTTTCCACCGAATGGGGTGATCGACCATTAAAAGACTATTGGAGACTTCAATCCAAATTGGCTGAAGACTTCGGGCCGGGTGAAGAAGTGATTGAAAATAGCCCTGCACTCGATGACAGCACCGCAACCACTGCCGATGACAAATACAAAGCGCCTACCGCTGATGAATTAAAAGCGGAATTGCCTTGTGATGATGATGGCAAAATGAAAACCATCGAATCGAGCGCCGCTGAAGGCTACTACAATGCCGGTGTGATCTACAAGGAAAAACTTGATGATGACGACAACGCCATCAGCACTTGGGAAGAATTGATCGCCAACATGGGCGACAGCGACTATCACCCAACAACGTATTATCAATTGTTCCGCACATGGCTCGCCAAAGAGTCTACTAAAGGTTTTGTGAAAAATCCTTTCTGTGAAAGTTGCAACTCAAAATATTGGGGTGATGAAATTAAAAGTCGTTATCCGGGCTCTGATTGGGCCATGCTCGTTGACAATCCTGGATATCTGGATGTGCAGGACATGAAAAACGGGAAAGAGAATGAAGCGTATCAGTTGGCTTATAATATGTACGCAATGCGCAATTACTCGGAGTCAAAAGTGTATTGCGATAGCATCATCAAAACTGAACCGGAAAATCATCTCTTGTGTAAATACAAACTACTTCGTGCTGTATGCGTTGGTTACTCAGACGCGCATTATGGCGTTAAGGAAAATTATCAAAATGAGTTGAACGCTCTTGTACAAACATGCGCAGGTACAGAAGAAGCAACGCGCGCTCAGCAGTTGCTCCAAGCTATCAATCAATCTTCATCGGAGAACATCAACACAGAAATTCGCACTGATGAAAGCACAGGGTCTGACAATCAAATCAAGGTAGATACCACCGCTGTTAATCCTGATATTGAGCCCACGGTGGACGATGGTCCTTTCAAATTTGACCCAAACGCAGAACACTATTTCGCCATTATCCTGCCCGTAAAAAACTCTGACGTGAACAAAGCGAAAGCATCTGTTTCTGACTTCAACAATTTGTTTTTTACTTCCTCTCAACTGAAGGTGACCAACAATCTTCTGGATAAAGACAATCACCTTGTGTTGGTTAAATCATTCAAGAAGCCTGAGGACTCTAAAAACTACATGTCTGCATTTAGGTCTGATCAAGATAAACTTGCTGAGATCAATAGTTCAGGTTACAGAACTTTCCTTATTTCAAAACAGAATTATATAGCTTTGTTCAAGAATAAAGATCTTGAGTTCTATGTTGATTTCTACATGAGAAATTACGAGCAGCCTTGATCGCGTTAACAAGCAACACCCTATTCCATGTTCAATAAAAACCGTATGGCAAAAAACACAGAGAACATTCCAGATATGGGCATCAACAGAATCGTTGAGGGCACTAGCATCGAAGGAGAAATAAAGTGCGAAAGCAATATTCGCATCGACGGTTCATTTGTCGGTAATCTTTCCACAAAAGGCCGATTGGTGGTAGGTCCACAAGGACGTATCGAAGGGACAGTAAATTGCCAGAATGCTGAAATTGAAGGTTTGGTGAAAGGGAAAGTCTTCGTGCAACAATTGCTTTCTCTTAAAGGAACTGCCAAAGTAGAGGGTGATATATTCACTGATAAACTTGCTGTAGAACCCGGATCATCATTCACCGGTGCTTGCAATATGGGAGCTAAAGTGAAGGAGCTAAAGAAAGAATCTTATGGAGATCAATCAGGAGCCATCGCCGGAGCAGCAGCAGGATCAATCGCAGGAGCGTCGTCGTCATTCTAATTCATTTCTGCGATATACCTCTATGGCCTCGCAAATGGCCATCACCATCTTTTTGGGTGTTTGGGGTGGTATCCAACTAGACAAACATTTTCCTCAAGGAATTCCAATATTTACTTTGGTACTTTCGCTGCTTGGAGTTGTGCTAGCAGTTTATCTTGTTATCAAAGACTTCATCCGAAAAAAATAATTTTGCTTCATGAACTCTCGCGCTTTTCTTATACCTCTCACCATAGCAACTGTGCTGTTATTTATTGTTGCCATTGCTATTCTATTTCTAGTAAAAAAAGAACTTCCGCCTGTTGTGTGGGCACTTATACCACTCTATGGCATAGTGACATTTTTCTTATATCAAATGCTCTGCAACGCCAGTAAAAAATCACCGGCACGTTTTGTCGCATCAGTAAATGGTTCGGTGCTCATCAAATTGTTCATGTCGGCTATCATTGTTGGCGTGTACTTTTTTCTGGGTCTGCCTGGCAAAAAAGCGTTGGCTCTTGCCGTGATGGGAATATATGCCGTTTACACTACCGTGCTGATTCGCGCACTTATCCCAATCATGCGCAATAAAAAGTCTTGAGCAACGCCATGAAAGATGCCTATCATGTCATTGGGCTGATGAGCGGAACTTCCCTCGATGGCCTTGATATCGCCGAATGTAAATTTCATTTCGATGGAAAATGGCATTTCGAAATTATCGATGCAGTAACAATTGCATACGATGAACATTGGCAAGATCGCCTAAAAAACTGCCACCTCATGAGTGGACTAGAATTGGCTCAAACTAATGTTGACCTAGGAAAACTTCATGGTAATCTCGTAAACTCATATATCCGCAATCGACGAATAAAACCGGACTTCATCTCATCTCACGGTCATACTGTTTTTCATCAACCTGAAAATAGCCTGACGCTTCAGATCGCAAGTCCACCGCATATCGCTGCAAGCACAGGAAAAACAGTTGTTGCGGATTTCAGAACACTTGATGTTGCCCTTTCAGGTCAAGGTGCGCCTTTGGTGCCTATCGGCGACCTTTTGCTTTTTCCCGACTACGAGTTTTGCCTAAATCTTGGCGGTATTGCCAATGTTTCTATCAAAGAAAAAAATGGAAACGCCATTCAGGCATTTGATATCTGTCCTTGCAATATGCCCTTGAATTTTATCACACGACAACTCGGATTCGAATACGATGACGGCGGTGAATTCGCAGCGCAAGGCAAAATCATTCCGCAAATGTTGAATGAACTCAATAAGCTATCATACTATAAAAGTTCCCCACCTAAATCTCTTGGGCGTGAGTTTTTTGATGCGTCATTTATGCCTGTGCTGGAAGATTATCAAAGAAAGCACATAGATGTTCTTGCCACTTTGTGTGAACATATTGCACAACAAATCGCATCATCATTGCCAGATGATCCGCATAAAAAAATGCTAGTTACCGGCGGTGGTGCATTCAACAAACATCTTATTTCGCTTTTGCGCTCAAAAATGCAAACAGAAATAATCGTTCCTGACAATCTTCTTATTCAATTCAAAGAAGCGCTGATATTCGCCTTTCTAGGCGTGCTTCGTGTGCGTGAGCAAAACAACTGTCTTCGCTCAGTCACAGGAACAGCATATGATCACGTCGGTGGCGCAATTTATTATCATCGAGTAAATCCTTAAACTTACATTCGCAACCTCAACATTCGATATGAAAGACCTCTTGCATAAATATGAATCTAAAAAACCAGAAATTGTTTTCGAATGGAAAGATCCATTTAGCGAAGCAGAAGGCTGGGTAGTTATCAACTCGTTGCGCGGCGGTGCTGCCGGTGGTGGCACAAGAATGCGCGCTGGTCTCGACAAAAGAGAAGTTGAGTCGCTCGCCAAAACAATGGAAATTAAATTCACCGTTAGTGGTCCTCAAATTGGCGGTGCCAAAAGCGGTATCAACTTCGATCCGCGTGATCCGCGCAAACACGAAGTGCTAGAGCGCTGGTACGCCGCAGTTACTCCTTTGCTGAAGCACTACTACGGCACTGGTGGTGACTTAAACGTAGACGAAATTCACGAGGTCATTCCTATCACTGAAGAGAATGGTATATGGCATCCTCAAGAAGGTGTTTTCAACGGACATTTCGGGCCGACAGAAGCACAAAAAGTTAAACGAATCGGTAACCTCAGACTAGGTGTAATAAAAGTACTCGAGGACGAAAATTTTTCACCCGATCT
>Ga0075163_10014479_pt1 | contig 10177 bp, 10 predicted proteins | sample JI1023141ADNA_FD_71478 | JGI IMG/M metagenome (GOLD analysis project Ga0075163, IMG submission 71478) | Wastewater effluent complex algal communities from Wisconsin, to seasonally profile nutrient transformation and Carbon sequestration -... | ecosystem: Engineered > WWTP > Effluent > Algae... | reverse complement strand
GCCAGAAACGGCAGGCAAACAACAAACACGACGATCAGCGCCGTCGTGAGAAGCAGGCGCTCCCGTGCGGTCCGGCCTCTCAGCCAGTTGAGCAAGGTCTGCATCATGGAACAACCATCGTCACGGCGACGCTGACCCGGCCCTGCTCTGTCTGCGTCTGACCAATCTCGACGTCGGAGTCTGCTTTTTTTAGCTCGACGATCGCGGCCTCAAGAGATGCTGGCTGCGCGCCAGAGAAGCGCATCGACACCCGTCGCCCGGGTGCGGTGTGGCGCATCTCATCGAGCTGAACGTCCGGATGAGCCAACAGGAGGTCGACGACTGGGTAACTGGCCGCGATGACTGGATTCCGCGCCGGCTTCTGCGCCGCATTCAAGGCTGCGGTCACCTGCGCTCGCAGGTTGACGATCCGTTTGACATCTGGGCGAACCTTGCGGAACTCCTGTTCGGCCGCAGCAAGCACGACCTTTGCTGATTGCCGGTCGCGCCAGCCATCGGAAACCAGAAGCGCTACCTGCACCGCCACCACCGCGACAACAAGCACACACGCCGCCGCCCAGGCCCGGCCTTGCCCCTTGTTGCCGGCGGATGGCGCAACATCCCCCTGCTGGAGATCCGGGGCATAGGCTGGCGGGTTGATCGCCGCCCCGGCCAAAGTCAGCATCAGGTCTGGTCCCGCAACGCGATTCAGGTGTGCGTCGCCGCCGGACAGCGCCGCTGCCACGTCATCGAGCCCGTCTCCTTCAAGGTAGACGTCGCGAACTTCATCCCGCATCCGCGAGAACCACGCCTTGACCAACAGAGGCGCCAGCGCTGTCTCGATGGAAAATCCGCCAGACTGTCCGCCCGCCACCATGACATAGCCGCCATTCTCAAAGACTCTCGCGCGACCGGCAGCGACCGCCACCAGCGTACTGTCCAGGAAGATCGAACGGGGGGAAATGCCGGAGTTGCGGCATCGTTGGATCCAGGCCTGCAGGCGCCGCCGATCAATCGCGGCGACCAGGCGCCGGCCAGCGGTATTGAAAGCGGTGCCGACAGCATGGAACACCTGCGCGGGATCCATTGCTAGCTCACCCTCGAAGACAAAGCTGGCGGCGCCTCGCGCCTGCGCATCGGTTTTGGCCGGCAGATCAACCGCGCGGAGCTGGGCCTCCAGCGCGGGAATCACCAGAACAGCATAGGCGTCACGCTCCTTCAGGGAGCCGCCATTCGCGCCGAGAACACCCCGCGCCACCTCTGCCAGATCGTTCCGCCGCACCCTGATCCAGGACAGCGGCGCTTCCGGTGCGGCGCCGCCGAACACGACAAGTATGGTGGAGCTCATAGCGCGCGCTCCCTGACACTGGCGCCGAACACACGCCGGACAACACGACCATGACCGCTGTTCGCGCGGACAAGCGCTGTACTTGTTTCAGATACGTCTTGGAAGGTCACTGCGGCGCCGACAACATACCATTCCGATGTTCGCCCCATCTGCGCTTTGGTCTCATCCGACAGGCCCAGGCCGATGAGACGCGGATGGTTCAGGAACGCATCAATCAGTGTCCAGCCGTCCGCTGGCCGATCAGCTATTACTTGCTCAGCAGCGGCCAACGACAGGCTACGCCCGACCATCGCCGCAAGAAGCTGCGCCTGATCGGGCCTGAGCGTCTCCACGTTGATGGCATTCGGGGCCTCGGTCGGACGGACACACACCAGCCTGCCAATGCGGCTGACGACATCGGCATCAAAGCCAAGCACATGCGAGAGGTCGCTCGTGTCGAGGATCAGCGTATTGGGCGGCCGGAACGCAGCGTCCTCGCCACCATAACTCAACCCTTCCGCACCACCGGGGAGAGGCTGTTCGTCGTTGTCGATCCAGTCCGCAAGCGCTGCAGCAAGCGTCTGGCTGCTCTGGACGCCGGACAGTTCCAGCAGCAACGCGAAACGTGCAATGCCTTCCGGACTGGCCAACAACCTCCCCTCTTCCGAACGGACTGTAACGCTGTTGAGATTGAAGCAGTTGGACCCATCCCAGACGGTGATCTGGATGGCGCCCCCGTCCACCGGCAACGTCACCGGGCGGTCCAAGGACGCGGCAATCTCGCCTGCACTGGTCTCGCCTACGGCGGTCGCGCGATCGATGAGGGAAGTGGCGTAGGCTTCCGCACCGAGAAGGTGCCAGCGCGTCTGCTCCATCTGTTCGAGGTTTGCCGTGCGTCTGACACTAAAGCGGGCCGCTTCCACGACCGCAATCGCCAGGGCGCTCAGCATCGCGACCATCATCACGACGGTGATCAACGCAGCACCACTTTCCGGGGACGAGGGAACAGTGTGGTCCGGGCGTCTCATCTCAGCCCCACGAAGGCAGAAAGGCGCACATCGCCATAACGCGGAATGTTGGCGAGTATGGCGACTGCCTGCGGGGCCGCGCTTGCCTGGGCGGGCCAGGTCTCCCGCCACGCCAGGCCGTCAAAAAACTCAAACCGCACATCGCGCGCGCCTTCAAGAAGACGCCGCTGGCCCATCCGTGCGTTTGGCCCCGGCAACAACGCATCGCGCGTCCGGCGCACAAGGCGGCCCTCTTCGTCGACTTGGTACTCAACCGCCAGCAGCGAGGTCGCAACCGTCGAATCTGCTTCAAGCGCACCGACGCCGCGAAACAACACCATGTGGCGGTCTGCCTCCACTCCAGCCCCGACGCCCTCGAATCCGCCGAAGGCCGCGCCGGGCGCATTGGCGGGCCGGGAAACAACTTGTGCCACATCGGCGGCCAGCATCGCCCGCGCTGTCTGCAGCTCGCGCAATGACGCCTCAGCGGCGGCGACCCGGCTTTGCGTATCGACGCTTTGCTTGAGCAGGGTGACGCAGCCAGCCGCCAGCAGGGCGAACACGAACAGGGAGACCATTGCCTCAACAAGCGTAAAGCCGGATTGACCGTGCGCAGGCGAAATCATCGCGCGCCCCCAATCTTGCGGAAAGCACTGACCCGCGCGGAGGGTTCTTCGGCGCTTGCCGCAAAGGCCTGCGCTTCGATCCGCAAGATCGCAGGATCGCTGGTGGATGTCACATCAAGCCGCCAGCGCCAGGTCCTGCCGCCGAGATCGACATTTCCTTCCGCCAGACCAAGATCCGGCGCATCAACCCGGGCCATCGCTTCGACTAGCCGGTTATCGGCGACAATGCCGGCCAGCGTCCGGGATTCAACCCGCGAAAACGTCTGCACCGACTGGGTCTGCATCTGAACCAACGCAACTCCGGCTAACGCAAAGACAAACAGCGCAACCAGCGTTTCGGTAATGGTGAAGCCGGAGTCGCCGGCCTCGCCGTCACTTTGCCGGGTCGACATGGATCACCCCCGCGCTGTCAATCTGCACCACCCAACCCGCATTGGCGCCCACAAGCTCCAAGCGAGCGGGATTTGCGCCGCCAACGGGATCAAATATGACCACGCGCTCTGTCGCCGTGGCGTCGTCCGAGGCGCCCACATCGCGCGGCGTCAAACCGTCCGGCCATGGGCGGAAGGTAAAGACATCGCTGCCGGGAAAAGCCGCCCAGCCCCCCGTCTCCAGGCGTTCAAAGCCATAGCCTTCGGACGAAATCGAAAGCGCAATCTTCCGGTTGATCAGAATGCTCTCGTCGCTCGCTGCTCCAAGTCGCGCAGCGAATTGCCGAACCGCCTGATGCTGGGTGCGCGTTGGGCTCGGCGCAATCAGCATGGCGGCGCCCGCGACCATGCTGGCGATGAGCAGGGCCACCAGAACCTCGACCAGCGAAACGCCGGCAGAGGCGCTCCAGCGTCTACTTCCAGTTGCCGATATCGGCATCGAGTGCTTCCCCGCCAATCTGTCCATCGGCGCCTAGCGAATAGAGGTCGTAGGCGCCGTGCTCGCCGGGAGCGACATACTGATACGGCCGGTTCCAGGGATCGTTGGGCAACCGACGAATGAAGGCGTCACGCGGCGCTCCATCGGCGCCCTTTGTTTCCGCCAGAATGTCGATACCCTCATCCGTGCTCGGCAGCCGCCCATGCTCCAGCCGGAAAAGCTCGAGGGCCTGTTCGAGCGTCGCAATATCGGCTCCGGCCTTCTGAACTCTGGCGCGGTCCTGACTTGGCAACACGTTTATCACGACGATAGCGGTGATAAGCCCCATGATGGCGATCACGACCATCATCTCGACCAGGGTCACGCCCGCTTGCGGGTCAAGCTGACCCTCGAGAACGACCGGCCGGCGATTTCGAAGTGAGCGGATCAATCGGTTTCTCCCTATGCGCCAACGAGCTGGTTCAACTGAAGGATGGGCAGCATGATCGCAAGAATGATGCTCGCCACGACGCCCCCCATCACGAGAATGATGATCGGCTCGACGAGGCTTAGCGCTGCCTGGATAAAGCTCTCGAATTCCTGATCGAGGTGATCGGCTGCCCGGTCCAGCATCTGCGGCAGCTCGCCGGAATTCTCGCCGCCGACGGCCATGTAGACAGCCAGCGACGGAACCAGCCCGCTGCGCTTCATCGCATGCGACAATGGCTCGCCTTCCTCGATGCGGTCTCCCATGGCTGCGATCGCCCGCGACATCTCAAGGTTCGGAACCGAGTCCCGGGATGCGCGCACGCTCTCCAGCACCGGAAGTCCGCTCGCGGTCATCACGCCGACCGACCGGATGAACCGGCTGGCATTCACCGCCCTCACCCATCGGCCGATGACAGGAGCAAACAGCATTGCCCGATCAAAACGCAACCGGACAGCTCGCTGCTGGAAGGCGGTGCGGATAAAGAGACCGGCGCCGACGAGGCCGACCAGTATAAACGGCCAGAACTGCGTCAGGAATCCTGACACGCCGATCAGGATCCGCGTAATCAGCGGCAGATTTCCCTTCAGGTGCCGGAATTGCTCCACCAGCGTCGGCACAACGAAAATCATCAGTGCGGTCACGACGCTCATGGCAATCAACAGCAGCGCGGCGGGATAAACCATCGCCGTCGTGATCTTGGAGCGCAGCGCCTGATCCCGGCCGAGATGATCGGCCAGTCGCTTCAGCACCGTGCCGAGCTGTCCTGCCCTCTCGCCGCCTGCGACTGCGGCGCGAAACGCGCCGGGGAAGCTCGTCTTGTAGCGGCCCATGGCGTCCGACAGGCGCATCCCCTCCTGCACGCCGTCGCGCAGATCGTGCATCACCTTGCGGGCCGCCGCGTTGTCCTGCTGCGCGGCGACAATTCCCAGCGCTTCATCCACTGCGACGGCGGCATCGATCAGGGTCGCCAGCTGTCGGATCACCAGCATCCGGTCCTTGTGGCGCAGCTTTGCGCGGTTAGCGACGAATGCGCCGCTCTCCTTCTTGCGGACACGGGCGTTCGTGTCGGCGGCAATCCTGACCGGCAGGAGATTCTTGGACTTCAGCGCCGACCGCGCGGCAACCTCGCTCGCGGCCTCGATGCCGCCAGTCATCTCGCGCCCGTCGACGTCGATTGCTGTGTACGAATAGCGGGCCATAGCTAGTCCGTTTGCCCGTTTCCGACGCTGCGAAGGACGTCGCTGAGGGAGGTGACGCCCGCTGCGGCGCACTTCAATCCGCTCGCGAGCAGTGGATCCGAATCCCGGAACGCGTACTCTGCGATATCCTGCTCGCTCGCAGTCCTGTGGATCATTCGCCGGATCTCGTCATCGAGAACCACGCTTTCGTAGAGGCCGATCCGCCCGACATATCCGGAGCCGCCGCACGACGGGCAGCCACGCGGCTCAAAGGCTTTCGGATCAACGCCAATAGCGTCAAACAGGGCTGTTTCGTGCGCACCAAGCACCGCCGTCTGCTTGCACGCGTCGCACAGCCGCCGCACAAGGCGCTGCGCCAGGATCAGCCGCACGGTCGACGCCAGGAGATATGGCTCGACACCCATGTCCCTCAGCCGCGTGATCGCAGCAACGGCGCCATTGGTGTGGACGGTTGAGAAGACGAGGTGCCCGGTCAGGCTGGCCTGAACCGCTATCTGCGCGGTCTCGGCGTCGCGTATCTCTCCAACCATGACGACATTGGGATCCTGCCGCAGGATCGCCCGCAGGCCTGCTGCAAACGTCAGTCCGATACGCGGGTTGACCTGCGTCTGGCCGATCCCGTCAACGGCGTACTCCACCGGATCTTCAACCGTGAGTATATTGCGCGTGCGGTCATTCAGCATGTTGAGCGCAGCATAAAGCGTCGTCGTCTTGCCCGATCCGGTCGGGCCCGTAACGAGGACGATGCCGTTTGGCGCCTCAAGCACGGACCGGAAACGCTCGAGAATGCGCGGCGGCATGCCGAGCGATTCCAGGCTTCGCAATCCTTGGTCCTTGTCCAGGATGCGCATCACGACCCGCTCGCCGTGCCGCGATGGCAGCGTCGAGACGCGAACGTCAACCGAGCGTCCGCCGAGCGACAGCGACATGCGCCCATCCTGCGGCAGGCGCTTTTCGGCAATATCAAGCCGCGCCATGACCTTGATGCGCGAAACCAGGCGGCTCTTGGCGCGAGCCGGCGCCTGCAACAGGTCGCGCATCACGCCGTCAATGCGCAAACGGACCGAAACGCCCGTTTCGTATGGCTCGATGTGGATATCCGAAGCGCCCTGCGTGATGGCTTCTGAAATGAGGCCATTGATCAGGCGAATGACGGGGGCGTCATCCTGGCTGTCGAGCAGGTCGGCCGTGGCGCCTGCTTCTTCAGAGAGGGCGTCAAGCGACGTCTCGGCGTCGAAGCCGCTTGCGATGGAACGGGTGGCTTCGCTGGTAACCGCGTATTGTTGTGACAAGGCTTCGTCGAACGCCTCGCGGGAAAGATCAATCACCTCGATCCCGGGTCCCAGAATGCGCCGCAATTCGAGCAACGCCAGAACATCAGCGCCCTCGCGCAGACCAACGCGCCATGGCGCTTCTGCGGACAGCAGCACCATTCCGTGTGTCTTCGCGAACGCGTAGTCGAGATTAGTCCGCTCCGCCGAAACCGTGGCGACGGCACTCATGGCGTAACCGGCGCAATCGCGGGCTGTACCGCCGCCAGCTTCGGCGCCGCGGCTGCAACGGCCGGCGCTTCGGCGACCGGCTTGGCCGCGGGGGCTGGCGCGGGCGGCGCGGGCTCAAAAAAATCGCGCTCGATCTGCTCGCGCAGCGCCGGATCCAGCCCCTGGAAGCCCTGCACTGACTGGAACTGGCGCGTGGTGACCGCTCGCGCCTGATCGGGCGTGCTGACAATCGTCGGCCGAAGGAAAACCATCAGGTTGGTGCGCGAACGGGATTTGCCTTCCGACCGGAAGGCGCGGCCGACGAACGGCAGGTCCATAAGACCGGGAACACCCTTCACCGTGCTCTGGACATCTTCCTGGATCAGTCCGCCCAGAACGATGATCTGCCCGGGATCAGCCTGCACGACGGTGTTGATCTCGCGCTTGTTGGTGATCAGGTCGGTCGACGTCGGCGTCACCGGACCAAAGATGCTGGAGACTTCCTGACGGATGGTGAGGCGAATTGCGCCGCCCTCGCTTATCTGCGGCGTCACCTCAAGCTGGACGCCAACATCCTCGCGCTGCACCGTCCGGAACGGATTCTGGTTGTTCGACCCCAGCGCCTCGCCGGTCGTGATCGGAATCTGTTGGCCGACCAGGATCGAAGCCTTCTCATTGTCGAGCGTCAGAACAGACGGCGTCGACAGGACATTGCTGCCCTGATCGCGGCCCAGTGCGTTCACCAGCAGTCCGAGAATGGACCCATCGTCGCGCTGACCGCCAATCCCGAACAGGCCGCCATTCACGCCAAGCAGCGAGGACACGACTGCCTGTTGCAAATCGTCGAGCGCCGGGTTGGACGTGTCAGAGCCGGAATCGCCGGTCGTCCGGCGGATGGCCAGCGCACCCGTCGCGGCCAGCAGGTTCGGGGCCGAGTTGGAGTAGCTGGTCGACAGGAACGGCACCGCATTGTCGCCGCTGCCGGCGAGCAGAAATTGCAGGCCAAGCTCCTGCGCAGCCGCGTCGGAAACCTCGACGATCACGGCTTCGACCAGCACTTGCTGACGGCGTGTATCCAGCGAGCGCACAACTTGGGCGAGCGCCTCCTGGGTATCGGGATCCGCGCTGATGATCAGTGAGTTGGTGCCCGGATGGCTCGCGATGTTGGCGCGCCGGTTGGCCGCGGGCGCCCCCGCAGCTCCCGCCGGTGCGTCCATTGATGCGGATATCTGCTGCAGGATCGGCAGGACTTCTTCGGCCGATGCAAAACGCAGCGGAATGACGCTGACGCCGCGCCTGAAGCTGTTCTGGACGTCCAGTTCATGCACGAGCGGCATGTAACGATCGATCACGCTGGGTTCGCCGCGCAGCACCACGGTATTGCTGGTCGGGATCGCCACAACCTGGATCGCTGTCATCTGGTCAGCGGAAATCACGTCCTTCAACGTGGCGGCCATGTCGCCTGCGGACATGTTTTCGAGATGGATCGTGCGGAGCGTTGTGCGGTCTCGGTCGAGACGGCCGATGATTTCGCGTACGCGGCTGACCGTGGAGCCGAAGTCGACAACCACCAGCGCGTTGCCGCGGCGTATTGTGGTCACGGATCCCCGCGCCGAAAGGATCGGCTTCACGGCGTTGGCGACGCTTTCGGCTTCCGCGAAGTTGAGCGGAAAAACCTGCGTGACATACTGATCAGAATACCCGGCGGCGCCACCGCCTGCCGTGGGATCGCGGGCCGCGACTTCGTCCGGAACAATGCGGTAGGCGCCTGTTGCCGTCGGCGTCGCAGCATAGCCGTTGACCCGAAGCGTCGACATGAAGACGTCGAACAGTTCTTTCTCGGACAGCGACTCGGTCGCGATCACCGTCACTTTGCCGGTGACGCGCGGGTCAATGATGAAGGTGCGTCCCGTGACGTTCGCCACATCTTCGATGAAGGCGCGGATATCAACCTCGCGCAGGGTGACAGCCCCGCTCGGCGCGGTCTCGGGCGGCGTCTGGCCCATGACTGGGCCGGAGGTGGCCAGCGTTGCGCCCGCAAGGCCGCATGCGATGGCGAGCGCCAAACGACTGGACGATTTCATGAGGGCATGCCGCTCGACAGTGTGAGAACTTTACGCTCGCCAGAGCCGCGCTCGACCGCAATCGAAATGCGACCCGATGAGGCCGCCGCCAGAACTGCAGCAGGGTCACCGGGAGGATTGCCATTGACGGCGACGATCAGGTCGCCGACCTGCAGGCCCGCATCGGTTGCGATCTTCGGAGGGGTTGTCGCGACGCGCCAAGCATATACTTGGCCATTCCGCATTTCGGCCTGAGACATCGTGGCCATCAGCCATTGGGCGTTGGTGCTGGCGTCCGATCGCACATTCATCTGCGCGGCAGAGGACGTTTCAGGCAGGCTGTACTTGCTTGTTGTTGCTGTTGCAGTTGCTGTAGCCGTCGCCCCTGCTGTCGCAGTCGCATTGCTTGCCAACACAAGCTCGGCCACCGGATATTCGGATCGCCCCATCAGCGCCAGGGCAAAGGAGCCAGAAGCCGCAGCCGGCTCCACTGCCAGAACCTGCGTCCCGCCATCGAATGCGAGCACAATCCGGTCCCCACGAACTTCACTGAGGACGACGCCCTCGACGACTTCATGGCCGACCAGGAAAGGGCGCTGGCTCCCGTCGGGGAAGCTGATGATTGCCCCGCTCTGCTCGGCGAGATCGGCAATCCGCACGCCAGCAACCTTGATTCCGGCGATGGCAGCAGATTGCGCGCCGGCACGGACACCTTCAGCCTGCGACGCAGGGGCGAAGGGCGATCGCAAGGGACGCTCAGCGGCGGTGGCGCCATTATCCGAAACGAGGGCTAGCGATACACGCTCCGCCCCCCCCGGTGAAACCGCACTCCAACCCAGCTGAACACAACCAAACGCGACGCCGGCAAGCAGCAGAACCTCGCCGCCAGGCCGCACAAGATCAACCGCGCGCACCGGCAACCGCAACTCGCGGCCGGACGCCAAATTCTTGAAATGTTTCATGTCAGGCCTCGGAACCGACGGGCTGCCGTCATCCGTATCGGCGTCACATCACAATTGGATGACAGCGATGGTGCTTACATGTCGCGGACTGGGGGTTGGACGTTAGTCGCCGCAAGCCGTGGCAGAAATGTCAGACGCCGGCCTCGCGAACGAGGCCGGCGCTCAACCTCAGAAGTCGGTCGACAGGCTGACCG
>Ga0075163_10014477_pt1 | contig 10178 bp, 12 predicted proteins | sample JI1023141ADNA_FD_71478 | JGI IMG/M metagenome (GOLD analysis project Ga0075163, IMG submission 71478) | Wastewater effluent complex algal communities from Wisconsin, to seasonally profile nutrient transformation and Carbon sequestration -... | ecosystem: Engineered > WWTP > Effluent > Algae... | reverse complement strand
CGCACTCATTCACGCTATCATGTTCGAACATCAACACGAATCCGTTGTCGGCAGCGTTCTTCAGGAATTTGCCTTTTTCTTCCATGGTGATTAACGGTCTCGTATCGTAACCCATCACATAAGGAAGAGGAATGTGTCCGGCGCTGGGCAACAGGTCGGCCATGTAACAAACTGTTTTCCCTTTGTAAGGAATGTGTGGCAACATCATACTATCAGTATGTCCATCTACAAAAAGGACATCGAAGCCGAGTGGCGTAGGACCAAAATCTCCGGTGCGTTCAATGAATTTCAGTTGACCACTTTCCTGAATGGGTAAAATGTTTTCTGAAAGAAAACTCGCTTTTTCTCTGGCGTTGGGTTTTGTCGCCCACTCCCAATGACGTTCGTTCGTCCAGTATGTCGCATTTGCAAATGCCGGACGAAATCCGTCTTTTGATTCGTTGTATTCAATCGAACCACCGCAGTGATCAAAGTGCAAGTGGGTCAGAAACACGTCGGTGATATCGTTGCGATGAAAACCAAGAGCTGCAAGAGATTTATCGAGACTGCCATCCCCATGCAGATAATAATGCGAAAAGAATTTTTCGCTCTGTTTGTTGCCAATACCGGTATCTATCAGGATGAGCTTGTTTCCGTCTTCAACCAGCAGACAACGCATGGCCCATGTACACATGTTGTTGTCGTCAGCAGGATTTGTTTTGTGCCAAATAGATTTCGGAACAACTCCGAACATAGCGCCTCCGTCGAGCTTAAAGAGGCCGGTATCAATGCTGTGCAGTTTCATTGGGGTAAAATTACCTGCTGATTGATAGTTTTCGAAATTTATTTGGTTCTTGGTTGTAAATAAGAGATACAGGTAAATTTTTATATGGGAAAAACCCATGTGAAGAGTCGTAGAATTTTAACCGAAAAGTAATATTTAGGGATTTTGGTGAAGTGTTTTCACTGTAATTGAAAGAAAGCAATATGGCGCATGATCATTTCAATGCCTTGAAATGATCATGCGCCACAATGAGATCCTGCGATAACACTCAAAATTTTTCGCAGAATTCTAATGAAACAACTTTGCGGTTAAGAATCATACGTATCACAAAATGTCCTTAATCGAATTGAAATGTTCGCTCTAGACTACTTTAATCCGAATTTTTAGCACGGCATTGACTTTGGAAACTATTTGATTTATTTCAATAGTTTATCTATAAGTCAGTTGATTGTTTGCTATGGTATAAAAACTCTTTTTGTCATCAGGTCTACACCATTCTCCGAGAGTCTTCCAACATATACACCGCCAGGAAGATCCGTCAATGAAATACTGGTATTGTTTTCTTTCACCATTTCAGAAAAAATAATACGACCAGATAGATCTACCAATTCGAACAGAATGGCATTTTCGATTCCTGTAAACTGAATTTGGTTGTCGTTGCTTAATGTCCAATTGAGTGCGCTTGTTGCGTCTATTTCTTCCTGACCAATTGTTGCGCATTCGCCGGCTGTAGAATAAAGTATGCTTGTCGACTGCTGACTGTGCAGGGTAAGTGTTCCGTCTGGACAGATGGAATAAATGAGCGGGTAATAATTCACTTCCCACGCATTGATAATTGCTGTGAGTTCGGCTCCTTCGGGATTAAAGACAGGATATGAAAGTCCTTCGAGCCAATTGCCTTGTGTGTTTCCACTAATGCCAAGGTATTCGTTGAGTCCGTTGTTATAGTCTACTTCGATTCCAAATACGATGACATCTTGTGAAGTGGTACCATTTTGACCGTGCATCAAATGCAGATTTTCAAAATGACCTTGGTTGTGGTATGCCCAGCATGAAGGACAATGCGCCGCCCAAAAGTCTATATAAACTATTTTTCCTTCTGCGAGGTAATCATATAAATGGTGAGTATTGCCATCAATATCCGTGAGTGTAAAATCCGGAGCCATAGAACCGGAAGGTAGCTGAGCAAATGACTTTGGCGATACCAAGATCATCAAGATAACAAGAGTAGTGAGGTGTTTCATATTGGATGTTTTTCAATTGGACGGATAGAATTGTATTTCCTGACAATATAAAAATAATATTTTTGTTTTCGCACTCGGTCTATTTGCAAGTCACCTTAATTTGCTCGCCGTTGGATAATCAATTGAATAAATCAAAACAGGAAGTAATTTCTGAATGGGTGATGTCTTTCAGCGACCGCCTCTATAGTCGTGCGTTGTTTCAGACCAAGAGTGTTGTGGCTGCAGAAGATATTGTTCAGGACACTTTTTTAGCTGCTTTTCAAGGTTTCGAGAAATTCGATAAGCGCAGCAAGCCGGATACATGGTTGTTTGCTATACTCAACAATAAAATTATCGATCATCATCGAAAAATGTCGAAATCGGCGAGCATTGATAGTGTCTCAGGGCTAAAAGCTGAACGAACCGAAAGTGACTTTTTCAACGAGCATGGGGAATGGCGAAAGGAGACCGTGCCGCTGGAATGGCATGACAGTGACGAACAAGTTCTCGATAATCCCGAATTTGTTGAGGTTCTGACGAATTGTTTGGGAAAACTACCGGCTACATGGCATAGCGCTGTGCTGATGAAATATATGGATGGTACAAATCCTGAAATAATTTGTCAGGAATTGGAAATCACTTCGTCTAACTATTGGCAAGTGTTGCATAGAGCGAAACTTCAGCTTAGAAAATGTATTGAAGTAAATTGGTTTAACTCAGATAGGATATGAAAAAACATCTTACTCATTTTGTTCTGCTTTCATGTTCTCGCGCTTCTTTGTTGATCGAGAAAAAGTCGGCTTCTCCGCTGGGTGTTGTTGAGCGTGTACAATTGAAATGGCACCTTGCGATTTGTGATGGATGTAAAAAGTATGAGGAGCAAAGCATTCAAATCAATTCATGGCTGAAATCGCTCAACGAACGAACAACAATTAATGTTCATTCAAACGTCGAACTAAAGGATCGCTTGATCTCGACAATAAAAAATAAAAACTAGTTTGTCAGGATATCGAACGTATCGCGTCTAATGATAAAATATATCATTTTATGCGTACAATTCCAATTTTGTTTTTGTTCTTTTTTTACTTCACGGATGTCGTGAATGCCCAATGGCAGTTGAGAAAACAGGAGTTTAATCATGATGGGGCATTGGCTCTTCAGGGGTATGATCCTGTTGCTTATTTCACACAAGGAAAAGCAGTCAAAGGTTCGTCTGCATATTCTTGTAATGTTGATGGTTTGATTTACCATTGTTCGTCTGAACAGAACAAACAGCTTCTATTAAAAAATCCGGCCCAATACGAACCGCAGTATGGCGGCTGGTGCGCTTATGCCATGGGCAACACAGGTGAGAAGGTTGAAATTAATCCGGAGACTTTCAAAATATTGAATGGTAAGCTTTATCTTTTTTATAACGCGTACTTCAACAATACTTTGAACGATTGGAACAAGAACGAGCAAGCATTGAACAAGCAAGCTGATTTGAACTGGAAAAAATATTTTAATAATTAAGCAATGAAAAATCCAATTCTACACTGGGCTTTGCGATTGATACCGGCCATCATTTTACTTCAGACACTGTTCTTCAAATTTTCTGCGAATGAAGAGTCTGTCTATATTTTTTCAACACTTGGTATTGAGCCATGGGGCAGAATTTTTTCCGGCGTCGTCGAATTGATCGCGGCTATTTTGATCATCATTCCTTCAGCTACAGCTCTTGGTGCTTTAACAGCAGCGGGTGTGATGTCCGGGGCATTGTTGTCGCATTTTTTCGTGCTGGGTATTGAAGTTAAGGGTGACGGAGGTTTGTTGTTCGTACTCGCATTGGTTACTTTGATCTGCTCTGCTATTTTGATATGGTTGAATAAGTCTCAATTGGTCAAACTGCCGCTCATTGGCGGTTGGTTTGAGCGCAAATAATGGCTTTTCGAGTCCTTTATATCGGCTTATTATTTTTTTACGGCATGGCTATGTTGTCATGTCGAGTGAATATGTCCACGGAAAGGAAAACATTATCATCGCTTGAGAAGCGTGGCTTCATTATCAAACCATTTGATGTTGAAGTCAACAACATGAACGTGCATGGTGCGGCCTTTGGCGATTCATCGAAAAAGCCGCTCGTGTTTGTGCATGGATCACCAGGAGGATGGACCGATTATGCTGATTTTTTGATTGATTCTACACTCCTTCAAAACTTTTATGTGATTTGTTTTGATCGTCCGGGTTTTGGAGGCAGCAGCCCGGGTGTTCCTATGCGTATCCACGATCAGGCGGATGTTCTGGCTTTGGCTTATCATCATCTGAAGCCCGAGCAAAAAGCGGTCTGGGTTGGACATTCATTGGGTGGGCCGCTGGTTGTGTTTTTGGCTATGCAAAAGCCACAAGTTGTTAGTGGCCTCGCTTTACTTGCGGCATCTGTTAGTCCTGATTTGGAGAAACCGGAACATTGGCGTTTCATTTTCGAAAAGCCATTCTTCAAGTGGTTATTGCCTTCCAAACTATACGTGAGCAATCGGGAAATTAAAATGTTTAAGACTGATGTTCAACCATTGGCCGATCCGTGGAATACTGTAATTATGCCGACGCTTATCATTCACGGAAAGGAGGATCCGTTGGTACCTTTCGCCAATAGCGAATTTGCAATGAAAAGCCTGCCTGCTTCTGCCGATGCGAGAAAGGTTGAAATTTCCGGTGCAAACCATTTCATACCGTGGAATCAGTTTGAAGTGGTAAGGGATCAGTTGATCATCTTTTTTGCGCAAAGCAAATAGAGTGGCTCTTTAATCCTCAGATTTGAAATTTTATTTGAAATTTTTGTCAGGTTTAATATCCGTCTGCGACAAATAAATAAAAAAGGAAGGTTGAACGCCATTTTGAAAATATTTCTGAAAGCAGCTGCAATTAGTTTTGTCGGTGGATTACCGCTTGGTTCATTGAATATTACTGCGTTTCAGATAGCGGGATTTTCAATGCTCGCTGCTTTGATTTTTTGTGTGGCTGTTGTGATCGTGGAGATGGGGGTGGTTCGCATTTCTTTAATTTTCAATGACAGGGTTCATGTGTCGGACAAATTGTTGAAGTATTTGGCACCGGTCGGAATTCTGGTGTTGTTTACCATGGCTGTATATAGCATGTTCTTCAGCTCTGGTGAAATTTCCGGTGTTTCTGGTTTCGCTATTTCAATTGGCGGCGCGTTTTTATCCGGCCTCATATTGAGCCTCACAAATCCTCTCCAATATCCCTATTGGATGGCATGGAACAAAGTGTTTTTCGGTAAATCTGAAGGTGAAAAAAACAACAAAACTTTTTTCTTTTATGTGTTGGGCATTGGATTCGGCACATCCGTGGCATTGGCATGTTTTGTTTTTTTAGGGGCTTACTCTATTGGCAAATGGGGCATGTTGCTTATGTATGTTCCAATTGTTGCCGGTGTGGTTTACTCTCTAACCGCATGCTGGTTTTCTTATCGGTACATTCTTTCTTTTAGGATTAATAAATAGTATTTGTCTTATGATTTCAGCTACAACAGCAACTCTTGAGGAATTAATTGAAGTGATGAATTCACTGCCTGCAGAGGTCTACACCAGACCCTGTGATGTAGTCGGTGGTGCTACAATAGGTCAACATGTGCGCCATACCATCGAACTGTATCAATGCTTGTTGTCGGGATATACAACGGGGGATATTTGTTATGACAAAAGGGCAAGAGATAAGAAGATCGAGAATGATGTTGATTTTGCTTTGCATTGTCTGCATGAAATTTCTGGAGCAATCGGCAAGCCAGACAAAGATTTGAATGTGTCTTATGAAATCGATCAACGGGGTGTACAATTGCGTTCCAATTATTACCGCGAAGTGATGTACAATCTCGAACACACCATCCACCATCAGGCTTTAATTCGTGTTGCAATCGAATCGCTGACTTCAATTAAATTGCCTGTATCTTTTGGTGTTGCTCCTTCTACTTTAAAATACAGAGCAACATGTGCACAGTAACTGTCATACGCTCTGATGATGGCTTTATTGTCACGTCCAACAGGGATGAAAATCCCGAACGGGCAGTGCATCACGAGCCGGTGACTGACAAGTTAAACAATACACTGTTGTTGTTTCCTAAAGATCCTTTTGCAGGTGGCTCTTGGTTTGTTGCTAACGAACACAAAGCCATTGGCGTTTTGCTGAATGGTGCTTTTGAAAATCATGTTCGCTTGAAAGAGTATAGACTAAGCCGCGGCTTAATTCTCCTGCAGGTGATGAGTAATACAAATCCTGAAGTTGCGCTGCATGACATCGACCTTGACTTGATTGAGCCTTTTACTTTGGTACTATTGATTGAACATCGGCTTTTGGCCTTCAGATGGGACGGGAACGAAAAACACTTCCAAAATCTAGATCCAAATCTGCCGCATATTTATTCGTCTGTCACGCTGTATAATCAAGCAGTCAGGACCAAACGTGAACAATTGTTCTCCGATTTTCTGGCACAGAATAAAATGATTGATCAACACGCTATGATCAAATTTCATAGCATGGATCTGGGTGATAAGATGAATGGTTTCGTTATGCAACGTTCGGAAATGCTCAGGACTTTGAGCACAACACAAGCAGTGGTTTCAGGAAACTCGACGCAAATGAATCACTATGATATGCTCAATAATGAACGTTACAACGTGTCCATCGAATATGCTACTTCTAATCAATCACTAAATTGAATTGGATTAAACTTTTTATACATCGGATGATGAATTGGGAGTATTGGCCCATGCAAGCCATTTACTTGCCCTTGATGCCGGTGTGGTTTTATTATGCAATCCGTTCAAGGAGTTTATTCTTTTTCTCTGCTTCAAATCCGGGTATTGCATTTGGCGGTATGGGCATGGAATCCAAAATGGATATCTATAAAAAAATGCAGCGTGACTTAATTCCCGAAACGGTATTCATCGAACAGGGTTTAGATCAAAAGCAAATTGAAACTTTATTGAAAAATTCGGGCATTGCTTTTCCCTGTATCGTGAAACCGGATATTGGAATGAAGGCATTGGCGGTAGAGAAGATATTTTCTTCTGAAACGTTGTTGAATTATGCGAAAAAATTAAACCGCGATTTTTTGATACAGGAACTCATCACGTTCGAGCAGGAAATTGGTGTTTTTTATTCTCGCATGCCAGGTCATCAATCAGGAGTGGTCACAGGCGTCGTTTACAAAGAATTTCTTAAAGTCACCGGTGATGGTCGGCACACACTAGGTGAGTTAATCATGATGAATGCAAGGTCTGCCTTTCAATGGAAATTCCTTGAAAAAAAATATGGCAACAAAATGCAGGATGTATTGCCCCATGGAGAAAACCTCACGCTTGTGCCATTTGGCAGCCATACGCGCGGAGCGAAGTTTTTGGATATAACGAATAGTGTCGACCAGCGATTGCACGAAATCATTGATAAGGTGTGCGTCAATATTGATGGTTTTTATTTCGGACGATTGGATATTCGTTTTGAAAGTTGGGAGAGCTTTCTTGAAAGACACGAGTTCAAAATCATTGAGGTGAATGGTGCAGGAAGTGAACCAACACACATGTATGATCCCCGTCATTCACTCTGGTTTGCATGGAGTGAAATTGCAGGGCATTGGAAATTGTTGTATGAAACGGCAAAAGAAAACCACCGCCGTGGACATGCTTATTCCTCGTTTTCGGAAGGTTTGTGGATGATTAAACAATCCAAAAAATTAGAGAAAAACTTATATCAGATTACCTCATGAAAAAGGTTGTACTAATTCTGGTTATGGCTTGCTGCATGGGATTCGTTCATGCCCAATCAGAAGTAAATCAGAACAAGTTGGGATTTGGATTGCAGGTTTATCCTGCGGGTTTGATTCCAACGGCTCAATTCATTTGGCAATTGAATGATCAGGATGCGATATTTCTTCGCGCCGGTTATAATCTCGCCGACCGAAAAGATTTCAGCCCTGTGAATGACAATGAAAAGGGTGGAGGACCGGGTGGCACAATTGGCTATAAAAGAACTTGGGCACTCGCTAAAGGCGCTTTTTACGGTGGTTTGCAAATGGATATCTGGCAAATGAGTATCGACTGGATGGACGATGGAGAAACGAACTCACCAAGGAAGGGCGTCACGGATATCACTGTTATTCAACCATGGTTTGACGTTGGATATCAACTCCCGATCGGAAGATCAGCATCAGCGATTTTTGGTGGCCTGGGCTTTGGTCGCGAGATCAATGTCATCACTAAAGGCGACGAGGTGGCGCAAGGATGGATGGGCAGCTTGAACATCGGCATATTGTTCGCTCTTTGATTTATCAGAGTCATCGATCTGAGCAGGTTTTCGGGTTTTTTCTATTATTTCGGTAATAGTTCCAAAGGTTTCATCTAAAATTAATGTAGTTCTAGCTGAAACCGATGCATATTGCGACGTGATGTCAACCAAATCATTGATAACCTGTTTGTCTGTTTTTCTGTGTGAATTGGCCTTTGGCCAGGCATATTCCTTTTACCCCGGTAATGAATATAACGGTGTATTGGAAATGGATATGTACACGGAACACTACGTCTACGTGGGGCATGATAGTCCGGATACGGCCTATATCACATGGCGCATCGTGGAAAATACTTGCAACGAGGGCTGGGATTTCCAAATGTGCGATTGGCAACATTGTTATGATGGCATGCCCAACACGGCCGAAATGAATGGCGTTCCCGCCGGTGGTCAAGGCTACCTCAAATTGCTCGTCAATCCTTTTGATATCGCTGGATCGGGTCTGGTGCATTTCTGGGTTTATCCAACGGACCTCATCGACGATCGTCAAGACGTGACCTTTTATTTCAACACGTCATTTACTTCTACCGGAGAACAAATCGCAACCGCTGAACAGGTCTACATCTCAAATGAAACCATTCATATCATCTCTCAAGAAAGCAGCCTAAATGTGATCTACGATATGACAGGAAAGGTGGTCATGCAGTTTACAAATGATCATGGACACGACATGCACGATGTCGCATCATTGTCTTCCGGACTGTATATCCTCAAAACCGCAACAGGGAAATCAATTCATTTTTTGAAACCATAACTCAACTTCGATTTTTTTTACATGAAAAAAATTTACGCATTTATCACGGGACTTTTCATCTGCGCCGTGTCGTCTTCTTTTGCTCAATCGTCAATCGAATTCGTTGATCAGATCGATGGGGCTGTTTATGTCAATTGCAATATCACATCTTACGATTTTGATGTAGATGATATTTATACAGCTATTCACCTGCACGATGGCACACCGCTGTTGCAGGCGGGTTCTCCTGATGTAGAAAAACTCACTACGGCTATCATCGTCGATGATACGCGCGATATGCAAGTGGAAATTCTGCACGCGGCGTTCGAAGAATTTACCAATGTGTATATGCATCCTTCCAAAGGAAATTTGCTGCGCACGATCGACCCGAATACAGTGCCTTACAATGAGGGTGCGGTATATAGCAACAATAATTTTTTCCCTGGTGCACTTGCCGGATTGGGTGATCCTTTTATCCAACACCAGTATCGCGGTCAAAGCCTGCACTTTTTTCCTGTGCAATACAATCCAATAACACATGTGCTGCGCATTTATTCAAACATCGAAGTCGCTATTGTACCGACGGATGTCATGGGCGAAAATCCACTGCCTGCAAATGTTTCTCAAAAAACAAATGCGACGTTTCGTGAGGTCTATGCGGATCATTTCCTCAATTACACTGACAACAGCGATAGATACGATCAGATCGGTGAGATTGGAAATATGCTTGTGATCACCGACGCTGAGTACCTCGAAGAGCTTGAGCCATGGATTCAATGGAAAAGAGAAAAGGGCATTGAAGTAGAAGTGGTGGATGTTGCCGGAATCAATTCGATCAACGCCATTTCTACTTATGTAGAAAACTATTACAACGACAACGGTCTTACTTACCTCGTATTGGTTGGCGATGAAAATCAGATTCCGGTGCAGTTGGTCAACAACAGCGGCGGACAAGGCTATTGCGATGCGTGTTATGGTTATATCAGCGGCAATGACAATTACTCAGAGATATTCATTGGTCACTTGTTGGTGCACACCGACAACGAATTGCCTGGACTCATCAATAAAATTCTGGAGTACGAAAAGACGCCTGCAACCGGCACCGATTGGTTTTCTAAAGCGA
>Ga0075163_10014476_pt1 | contig 10178 bp, 11 predicted proteins | sample JI1023141ADNA_FD_71478 | JGI IMG/M metagenome (GOLD analysis project Ga0075163, IMG submission 71478) | Wastewater effluent complex algal communities from Wisconsin, to seasonally profile nutrient transformation and Carbon sequestration -... | ecosystem: Engineered > WWTP > Effluent > Algae... | reverse complement strand
ACGCTCGACACGGGCCGGCTTCCCGAAGAAGCGATCGCGTACGCCTACGACCGCATCGACAACCTCACGAGCACCGTCAGCTCGCGCGGCTCGCAGAGCGCCGCCCACGTCGGCGAGCTCCGCTACGGCGAGCGGGGCGCGGGGCCGCACGCGGTGTCCACCGTCGGCACCGATCCCTACGGCTATGACGCCGCCGGGCAGGTCGTCGAGCGCCTCGGCCTGAGACACGAGTGGGACTACCAAGGGCGACTCGCGCGTTCGGCGCGTATCGAGAGCGGCGACGAAGTCACCCGCACTGCGTACGGCGCAGACTGGACGCGCACCGAACAGGCTGGGCAAGGCCACGCCAGCGAGTACGTCGCGCCCGACTACGAAGTGCGCGACGGAATCGCGACGATCTACGTCAGGCAAGGCGAGCGCACCGTCGCGCGCATCGAGCGCAGCACCGAGAGCGCGAAGGAGATGAGCGATATTGCGCCTGCGATTCCTGGAGGGAGCAACGACCTCGTCGCCGCCCCGGACGGACACATTGACGCGGCCGATGCCTGGCTCGGCCAGGCGAAGGCAACCGGGATCGCGGACGTCGCGGCTTCAGGTCCGACACCGAGCGGACCGCAGAACGATCTCGAGATCGTTCTCGCCGCAGCAGCGCGACGGCGCTTGATCGGTGACGACACGGAAGACGTCACGTTCGAGCACACTGACCACCTCGGCACGGTGACGGCCGAGAGCGACGAAGCCGGCGTCGAGACCCAGCGAGCGCTCTCCTATCCGTACGGCACGCCCCGCTACGAAGAGGGAACCGGCTGGTCCCGGCACGGGTACACCGGGATGGAGCGAGATGCCGGGACCGGACTGCAGCTCCATGGGGCGAGGTGGCTTGACACTCGCGTCGGGCGGTGGGCTTCTTCAGACTCGTCATTCGCCGAGCTCACCGCGAATTCCGTGCTCGACGGTGACACGGCGGCGCAAGCGGCTTCAACATACTCGTACGTTCTAGGTCGCGTGACTCGGGCGATGGACCTCAACGGCTTCGAACTCACAGAGCAGGAAAAGCGGTGGACCGGGGCCCTGTTGACAGGCGTCGGAGTACTCGCCGGAGGCGCTGCCGCTGTTGTCTTGGGTGGGCCTGTCTTGCTCGGCGTGGGCGCTGTATTGGCGGCTGGCGGCCTTTATGCGGCCGGCACTTCCATCTACAATGCCGTGGCCGGGGAGGAGACGACTCTAGGTGACGTACTCTTGTCGTTCGGCACGGCAGCGGCTGCCGTCGGCGTGTCGGCGTTGGTGGGCGCCGTTCTCGGCGAAGGCCTAATGGCCGGCGTCGCTGCATCCTCGAATCCTGCGTACTCCGCCGCGGTCGCGCTCTCGACGGGGGTGATCGCGGGCGCAGCCGGAAACGGGGTCACGGCAGCTCCTGGATTGGCAATCGAATCAGCTCATCGATTCAGAGCCTGGCTCCGCGACAATCCGCTTCCTTCGGTTAGTCCGCTGGACGGACCGACAGACGCGCCATCGCCGTCCGGCTCGTCAGTCGTCGCGACCGGCGGAACGGGCGGGAGTGGGTCGGTGCCTACTATGGCGATTCAGTTCGGCAGCGAACCGCCCCACCACGCTCCGGCGGGAATTCCATTTGTATCGGGCCGAGTTGCCGGTCCCACTGGTCCGCCAGGCGCGTCAATGTATTCATCTATTCAGGAGAGCGCGCTCGCAGACTAGCTCCGAGTTTGTTCGTGGATTTTGGTGTCTGAGTCTTGAGGGTAATCGTTTGTCGCAGAACTTTCTAGGACAGCTACTTGAATCAATTCTCCCGGCGCTTACTGCGACGTGCATCGTCTTGATGGTCGGAAGGAAGCTGACTCGTCGAGTACGCGGCTCCTCCGCCCGCGAGGGTCGTGTCTCAGTCCGCGGCTATGGTGCGTGGCGAGGTCATCGTCTCCTCAGCTTCGCCACGATCTCGGTACTTATATTCATGACTGTATTCACTCTCGTCGTCCCATTTTTCGGATGGAACGAGCCATCTCGATGGACGCTTCTGATGCTTTTCCCCCCGCTGTTTGCGCACGTAAAAATGGCCGATGCCATAGTGCGATCATTCGGGATTCTGAGGGCTCCTGCGATCGCCCGTTCGATTGTCTTCGTTGACATCACTCTGGTGGCCTTGGCGATGTTCGCGCCAGCGTGTGTCGTTGTTCTTGCCGCCGTCGATTGGCGGCTGGCGACTGCGTATCCGATTGCGTTCGCGTTCGTTGCGAATTGCTTCTCGAAGCTTGTTGAGTTCTTCGTCAGCGCACGCCGCGAAACGGCGAACGCCCTCGACCTCGACGACTTAAGACGCTCAAATTTCGCGGTCTTGAACACGACCATCGTTCTCGACGAAACGCTGGCGGTGGCTGATCGTAAGCGGATTATCGTTGTCCGGGCGCAAGATGCGTCGAACGTCGAGGCGCTTTCAAGTAGACGACATCATTCGCTATCGTTCGCTGTCGGGCTGGTGTTCGTGGTCTCGGCGATCGCGTTGGTCGCGGTTTCGATCGGCCGAACGCTAGGTACAAGCATCGAGCGCTTCTTCGTCCTTTCATCGTTCAGTTCGTTCTTCGTCTACGCTCTAGGATGGAATCGTCCGCCGTCGCTCGTCGTCGTGCCAACCAGTTCATCTCCAGGCGAAGTTGAGAACGACGGGGATGTCGCCGAGTTGATTCGTGAAGTCGCAAGCTGGCGACTGTTCCGCGCGCCACCTGAGGAGCGAAATCTCGGTCCGCGAAATTCCTAGCGCCGCCAACTACGCCTCCGGCGGCCCCGGCAACTGTGCCGGCTCTCCCGCTCCGGCCGCCCCCGCTCCGCCACCTGCCGCAATCTGCCTCCGCTCCTGCCGCAGCAACATCCTCCCGTACACGAACCCGGCCACGCGCGTCCCGAACGTGAAGAAGAACTGCGGCGTGAAGAACGAGACGATCTTCCCGGCGGCGACCATCCAGAGGTAGAGGTCCTCCTGGCCGTCGGTCCAGGTCAGCTCGAGCTTGGTGCGGACGTTCGTCGGCAGCGTCGCGACGGTGATGAACCGTAAGTACCAGCCGTAGCCCGTCTGTCGGAAATCCGGGATCCGCGCCGAAATCGCCTGCATGAACGAGAAGCAGAAGCGAGAGGCGGCCGCGCTCCGAGCGGCCATGGAAAAGGCGGGCCGCGGGCCCAACGGGCAGATCGCCGCCGCGGTGAAGGAGCGGGTGGCGACGTGGGTCGCCGCGCGGGTCGCCGAGGAGATCCAGCAGCGAACATTGGCGTCGGCGCTCGGGCTGCACGAGTCGACGATCTCGTCGTGGATGCGTTCCCGCCGGAAGCGACGCGCGGCCGAGGCGACTGCGTCGGGCACCGACGTCGTCGCCGCGGCGCCGGGGGCGATGGTCGAGATGAACGTAACGCGCCGATCGTCGCGTCCTCGTTCGCGTGCGTCGCATCCGCTCGTAGAAGGCGCGCGTCGGGGGCGCGGCGACGATCGCGAGTTCGTGCTCGTCGCTCCGAGCGGGGTCCGCATCGAAGGACTCGACGTCGCGAGCGTCGTGGAGATTCTCCGGGGCCTGCGATGATCGGACTTCGCCTCGTCCGTCGCGTCTTCGTCTACGCACACGCGACCGACATGAGGAAGTCGTTCGACACGCTCGGCGGTCTCGCGCGCGAGGCGATGGGTCGCGATCCGGTGAGCGGCGAGATCTACGTGTTCGTCGGCCGCTGCGGTCGTCGAGCGAAGCTGCTCTGGTGGGACGGCTCGGGGACGTGCGTTCTCGCGAAGCGCCTGGGTGTCGGTCGGTTTGTCCGGCCGTGGCGCCTTCCGTCGACGGCGACGCTGGAGTGGACGGAGAGCGAGCTGATGCTCTTCCTCGAGGGCAGCGAACACGTCGGCCATCGCCGGCTGTCGCCGACCGCGTGGACGCGTCCGACGGATCGATGACGGACTGAGAATCGTCCGTCGGAATGGGCGCAGAATCAGATCTCGATCCTACTCCGACCCCTTGTCTCGCGATCGAACGTGCCTATCGTTGTCGTCGTGAAGCGGCGCGACTGGATGAAGGAGACCGACCTCGAGCTGATGCGCGCGACGCTGATCGCGCAGCAGGGCTCGCTCGCGATGCTGCTCGCCGAGCGTGCTCGCGATCGCGAGCTCCTGAAGAAGCTCATGGCGCAGATCGAGGAGCTCCGATGCAAAGGGGACACGAAGTACCTCTTCGCGATCGAGGAGCTCGAACGTCAGGTGGCGAAACTCCAGAAGCGGCTGTTCGCCCCGTCGTCTGAGAAGCGAACGGAGGACGACGGGAGCGACACGGGCGCGGACACACGGAAGCGGAAGCGTCCGCTCAAGATCGACCGCAGCGGTCTCCCGACGGTCCCTCGCCTTCATCGTCTCGATGCGGCGGACTGCGTCTGCAAGACGTGCCACGGCGCGCTCGAGGAATGGGTCGGTCAGTTCGAGACGTCGGAGGAAGTGCACCGGATTCCGGAGCAGTTCCTTCGCATCCTGCACCTGCTGCAGAAGTACCGCTGCGCGAACGGATGCGGGATCGAGACCGCGCCTCTGCCCGACAAGCTCCATGATCGTGCGCAGTACTCGATCGACTTCGCCGCCGACATCGCGGCCGACAAGTACGACCTGCATCTGCCGCTCGAGCGTCAGGCGAAGGAGATGACCCGCGCCGGTCTGCGCATCGATTCGCAGACGCTCTTCGACCTGCTCGTCTCGCTCTGCGACGCGACCCGCGGCTCGCTCGATGCACTGCGCACCGTGGTCCGCAACGAACCCGTGCTCGGCGCCGACGAGACCCGGTGGCCGGTGCACGGCGAGCCGACGCGGGCGAGCGCGTGGCACGCATGGGTCCTCGGCGGACCGAACGCGGTGGTGTACGAGATCTTCGACGGTCGCGGTCTCGACGCAGCGCGGAAGCTGGTCGGCACGTTCGCGGGGACGCTCGTCGTCGACCGCTACCGCGTCTACCAGGACCTCGCGAAGGAGCGCCCCGACCTCCTGCTCGCGTTCTGTTGGGCCCACGTGCGTCGCGATTTCCTCGATCTCGAGGCGTCGTACCCCAAGGAGGTCGACGCGGCGTTGTTCTGGATCCGTTGGATCTTCGGAGTCGAGCGCTACGCGAAGGACGAAGCGCTCTCGGACGATGCGCGGCTCGTGCTGCGTCGAACGTTTTCTCGCGTCGCCGTCGACGAAGTGCGTCGCCTCCTCGAGCGCGCCGCCACGAAGCACTCGCCGGACTCTGGAATCGCGAAGCTCGGCGTGTCGCTCGCGACGGCTTGGCCCGGGCTCGAGCGATTCCTCGACGACCCGCGCGTCCCTCCGCACAACAACGGGAGCGAGGGCTTCCTTCGGGGACTCGTCGTCGGCCGGAAGAATCACTACGGTTCACGCTCGAAGCGTGGAACCGAGGTCGCGGCGCATCTCTACTCGCTCGTCGAGTCGGCGAAGCTCGCTGGCCTCGTGCCGCGCGAGTTCCTCAAGGTCGCCGTGCTCGCACCACGACGCGGCCTGCCGCCGCCGATCCCCTCGGACCTCGTCGACCCGGTGCGACGAGCGATCTACGAGCCGCTCCTCGAAGAGATCGCCCGAAGTCGACAGCGAGACCTCGCCGATCTCGCCGACGCCATCGTGAACGCCTACGTCGAAGCCGGCGCCATCACCGCCGCCGACGAAACCTGAGCCGACCGGAGCGAACCGGCGAGAGCGGAAGCCCTCGTCGGACGGGAGGCATTCCGTCAAGACGGGCTACGGCTGGTACTTACATCGGATCGCACGTCGCGTTCGTCGCGCAGTTCCTCGGAAGGCGCCTCGCGTACACGTACGAGTTCATCGAACTCGCCGCCGGCGAGCGACTGGTGATGCGAACCGCCGAGGGCCCGTTCCCGATGGAGACGACGTACACCTGGGAGTCGGTCGTCGGAGATCAGACCCGGATGACTTTGCGGAATCGCGGCGAGCCGTCGGGCTTCGCGAGGTTGGCGGGCCCCTTCATGGCGAGCGCGATTCGGCGCGCGAATCAGAAGGACCTGGAGCGACTCAAGTCGGTCCTCGAGGCCGCCCAACGCTCGTAGGCCTCGCGATCCGGTTCGGCCTCGCGAAGAGCGGCCCGATCTCGGCGACGATGCGTTCCCTGGCGAAACGATGCGCGGGGTCGTTCTTGTGCCTTTCGTGGAAGAGGAGGCCGAGCCGGACCTGAGGGAGCGGGATCGGAGCGTCGCGTACGACCAGATCCAACATGCCCACGACGTCGTCGACGATCGGGGTCGGCGCGTTCATGAGCAGGTCGCCGTTCCGGAGCGCGAGCAGCCCCGCGAGGAACGAGGGCGCCTCGAACCCGACGAATCGCGCCACGCCCGCGCGAGCGATCGCGTCCTCGATCGGATTCGGACGTCCGTTCCCGATTCGCACCACGACGTGTGGATATGCGATCCAGCGCGCGGTCGTTAGACGCGCTCCGAGCGCCGGATGGCCGCGTCGACCGACGACCGCGAAGCGGAGCCGACCGAGCGGCCGCACGATCACGGACGGACCGCCGAAGTCGACCGGCGCGATCGCGATCGATCCGGGGGTCGACGCGAGCCAGGCGCCGAGATCCGCCGGGACGGACGTGAGTCGGACGGTCGCATGGGGTGCCGAGCGCCGGAGTACGTCGACGAAGCGATGCGCGAACGACATGAGCGGATCCGGGAGCGCGAGCGCCGTGATGAAGCGAGCGTGCGCCGGATCGAAGGCGCCGGCTCCGCGCACTGCCTGCTCGAGGGTCCGGAGTGCGGTCGCGAGCGGCTCTGCGATCGCCTCGGCGCGTGGCGTCGGGACCAGGATCCCGCCACCGCGGACGAAGAGCGGATCGCCGAACGTCTTTCGGAGCGACGCGAGACGGTGGCTCATCGAGGACTGGGTGATCCCCATCCGCTTCGCGGCGCGGGTGACGTGCCGCTCTTCGACGAGCGCGTGCAACGCGAGCAGGTTCACCAGGTCGAGACGGTCGATCATCATCGAACGGTACCATGATGCATATGGAGAACATGCATTGGGCGCACGTTCGTAGCCCGGCCAGGCTGACGACATGCACACCTCCACGACTTCACGGCGCTCGATCGGCGAGCGCGTCCCGCCCTTCTCGCTCGAGACTCTCTCTCACGGACGCATCCGGGTCCCGGACGGCCGCTACACGCACCTCCAGTTCCGCCGGTTCGCGGGCTGTCCGGTGTGCAATCTCCACCTCCGGACGTTCTCCGCGCACCTCCCACGCCTCGACGCGGTCGGCGTGCGGACGATCGCGTTCTTCCACTCGAGCGAAGCGTCGATGAGGCCCTACCAGGGAGAGCTCCCGCTCGCGGTGGTCCCGGATCCGGATCGCCGTTGGTACGAAGCGTTCGGCGTCGAAGAGAGCACGCTCTCGGTCGCACACCCGAGCGCGATGTGGGCCGGACTCAAAGGTCTCGCGACCGTCCCTTCGAGCCCGATCGTCGGCGAAGGTGGGCATTCGGGACTCCCGGCGGATTTCCTGATCGACGCGACCGGCGCGATCGTGGCGGTCCGCTACGGCTCACACGCGAATGACCAGTGGTCCGTCGACGAGGTGATCGCGCTCGCGGGGGGCGGACGAGCGGGCGGGGCTCGGTAGAGCATCAGACGAGCGTCCTCACCTCATCCCCGCGCCTCACCCCACCGCCTCAGGAGATCGATCTCGACCGAACGATCAGCTCCCCCGCGAGCCACTCACCGACGACGTGATCCTCACGCACTCGCTTCGTCGTCGTTGTAGCCTCGAACCCCCGATGCCCGGCCGAATCCACCCGAAGTCGCTCCCGCGCTACACCGCCAGCCCGGTCGAGCCGCGGGTCTACGAAGCGATGCGCGCCGCGCTGCCGGACGGTTGGGAGGGCTGGCACTCGCTGCGGTTCGCCTACGGTCCGAGCCGACTCTTGAAGGAGATCGACTTCGTCGTGCTCGTGCCGCGACGCGGTCTGTTCCTGATCGAGGTGAAGGGCGGGCAGTGGACGCGCGAGGACGGCCAGTGGTTCCACGACGGACGTCGATGCGGCGCCGACGGGCCGCTCGAGCAGGTCCTCGACGCGCAGTCGAAGCTGCGGCACGAGCTCGCGGCCCAACTCGGCGTCGATGCGGTCCCGAACACGCAGCCCGTGCTCCTCTTCCCCGACGTGCACAGCGCGCAGCGCCCGACCGGGAGCGACCTCGAAGGACGCGTGCTCACGGGACACGACCTTCCGCATCTCCAGCTCGTGCTCGAATCGCTCGCGCGGACGTTCTTCGATCACGAGCGCCCCGAGCTCCCCTGGCCGCGCGTCGCTCAGGTGCTGCACAGGCTGTGGGGAGAGACCTGGACACCCGCGCTCTCGGCCGGCAAGCGGGTGGAGATCCGCGAACGCGAGCTCGTCGCGCTCGATCGCGACCAGCTCGCCGTACTCCAGCTCTTCGAGAGCAACCCGCGCGTCTTCGTCCACGGCGGAGCCGGGACCGGCAAGACGCTGCTCGCCCGCGAGGTCGCGCGGCGCTGGTCCACCGCGGACGCGCCGGCCCTCGTCCTGTGCTGGACCCGCGCGCTCGGCAGCGCCCTGCGAGCCGACGGCCTGGATGCGCACGGCGTGCGCGAGTACGCGCTCGCGATGGTTCGCCAGGCCGGGCTCGAACCCGCCGTCGGCGGCGACTCGTCCGCGTTCCGCGACGACGATTGGGACCTCGTCGTGCTCCAGGCCGAGACCGATGCGCTGCCGATGATCCGAGGCGTCGCGCGGCCGCTCGTCGTCGACGAGGCGCAGGACTTCCGGCCCTCCGACTGGTCGTTCGTGCGCGCGCTCGCGGGAGAATCGCTCTGGGTGTTCGGGGACGACGCGCAGCGCTTCTGGAGCGATCGGAGCGCGCCGGACGACCTCGACCTGTTCCGGGTGAATCTCACCGAGGCCTATCGATGCCCGAGGGCGATCCAGGCCTTCGTGGACGCGCACGGCGGGCGCGACGACGCCCCCGCAGAGCCGAGCGAGGCGCTCCAGGTCGTCGCGACCGACGAGCCGCTCGAGGCGATCGGGCGGCAGCTCGGCAAGTGGCTCGCGCAAGGCGTCGATCCCGGCGACGTCGCCGTCCTCACACTGGCCGGTCGCGACTCGAGCGCCCTCGTCCGGCGCGACGCGATCGGGAGCGTGCACGTCGTCTCCGCGGACGACGCCGCCGCCGACCGACACGTCGTGCTCGACACCTTCCTCCGCTTCAAGGGGCTCGAGCGCCCGCTCGTGATCGTCGCCGAGCTCGACCGCGTGCGGAGCGGCTACGACGTCCGCATGCGGATCGCCGCGAGCCGCGCGACCGTCGGCCTCGTCGTCGTCGCGTCGCCGAGCACGATCGCGTCCGACGCGCGCCTCCGCGCCCGCCGCGACGATTGACGTGGAACCATATGGCAACCAAAATGGTTGCGTGGCCTCGATCACGCTGAAGAATCTGTCGGACGATCTGCTGGATGAGCTGCGCGACGCGGCCGCGCGCGATCGTCGCAGCCTGACGCAGGAGATCATCCACCTGCTCGAAGCCGGGCTCCGCGAGCGCCCCAAGCGTGTCGTTCAGCCCGACGTACAGGCGCAGGTCGCCGCGTGGCGCGAGCTCGCAGGCGTCTGGGAGTCGGATGTCGACGAAGCGACCGAGGTCGCGCGCATCCTCGACGCGCGCACGAACGGCCGAAAAGTCGACCTGTGAAGCTGCTCGACACGGATACCTGCATCGCGATCCTCCGCGGCCACGAGGCGGTCCTCGAGCGGCGCGCGGCGACGGACGACGACGTGGTGACCACGTGGATCACCGCGGCCGAGCTCCGCTACGGCGCGGCGAAGTCGGTCGCGCCGGAGAAGAACCACGCTCTCGTCACGAAGTTCCTCGCGACGCTTCCGGTGCTGGGTCTCGACGCCGCGTCGGCGCAGATCTTCGGCGAAGCCAAGGCGCTCTTGGAGAAGAGGGGACGAAGACTCGCAGACGCGGATCTGCTCATCGGAGCGATCGCGTCGGCGCACCGGGCCACGGTCGTCACCGGCCACTCGAAGCACTACGCGCGCTTCCCCGGCGTGACGCTCGAGGATTGGATGCGCGGGTGACTTTGCCGCGGCCCTCCATCGAACGGAACACCGACCTCCGCGCTCACGGGCGCGGCTCCAGCGAA
>Ga0075163_10014475_pt1 | contig 10179 bp, 9 predicted proteins | sample JI1023141ADNA_FD_71478 | JGI IMG/M metagenome (GOLD analysis project Ga0075163, IMG submission 71478) | Wastewater effluent complex algal communities from Wisconsin, to seasonally profile nutrient transformation and Carbon sequestration -... | ecosystem: Engineered > WWTP > Effluent > Algae... | reverse complement strand
CGCGTCGGTGGGCTCGATCTCGACCAGTTGAGGCTTCGAACTCAAGGCGTTGTCGAGAATTGTCGCGCCGTCGTCGCCGCCGACGCGCTTCCAATAGCAGCGACTGCCCTCCATAGGGCCCGGCGAGGCATATGTGCCGGGTTCGATATCGGTGCCGACCGCGTACGTCCCGTCGTGATCCATCGCGGTCGCGGGTGAAGGCGGAGCCGTGGGACTCGGTGCCGGTGAAATCGAAGCGGGGGGAGAAGGCGCCGGAGGAACAGGCGCGGGCGGATCAGCCGTCGCAATCGAAGCCGTCGCCATACCCAATGCAGCGGCTGTCGCAACACCGGCAAAGACGACTCTCAAGCACGCCACCGCACCGAGAGTACCGAGGCGTCGACGGTCAGGCGGTCTTGCCGAGCAGCGGCAGCAGAAAACGACGCCGGTCCAGAATCTCGTCGTCGAAATCGTGCAAAGCCTGAGCAACCGAGGAAACAACGGGCAGCTGCACGCCGTTGGAAACCGCCAAAGCCCTGGCCACGGTGTCGCCGACAATCAATGCCCAGTCGACGTCCGCCGTCCCGCACGCATCGTCGAGGTCTTGCAGCAATTCCATGGCTTCTGGCGCGAATTCGGTGACCTCGCTCAAATCGAGGACGATCGGCTTGTCGGGAAGCACGAACCGCTTGGCAACAGTGCCGGCCGCCTCGATATTCGAGGAATCAAGACGACCGCTTATCGTGACAACGGTTGCGACGTGCCGGCAGTGCGCGCGAATTCGTGCGCCCCCTTGATCGACAACAGGGCTGCCGTAGCGGGAGGTAAAGCTAGTAACCGGATTGCTAGCCATGTGCGAACCTCTTCCCGATCTCTACACCGCAGCCGGAACGGCCACTCGAAGTAATGTCAAATTTAGGCCGCAAATCTAAGGTCACCGGGAGTGGGGAATAAATCTCCTTTAAGACTCACGTCGGCCTGGCTGCGGCAATGAACGGCGAACTCGCGCACAGCCTCGGACAGTGCGTGCCTGGCTATACTCCGCGGCATGAAACACACGCTTCAAAAATGGTGCGTAGCCGGTGCGGCCGTAGTGGCCCTGAGCGCCGTGCCCGCGGTGTTGGAGACTTTGACGCCGAGCGGCACCGCAAGCGCCGACGTGTGCGCAAGCGCCGGCCGGCGAATCTCGGTGAGCGGGTGCGCGGATCTGGGAGATGTGGTGGCACCCTTCGTACCACCGCCGGCCTACTACGCGCCCATGCCCGAGGACTACCCACCGCCCGGTGCGGGCGTCAGCGCCTGCGTCGGCTGGAACGGCAGATGGATCAGCGCCAACACCTGCAACTGAAGCCCGGATCTTGAATCTCGGACCGATGACGACTGTGGGGGCCGTGCACGGAAACTCGAGGTTTCCTGTGCACAGCCCCCACAGTCGTTTGACGAATTCAGCCTCTAGGCGAGGTCGAAACGATCGTTGTTCATCACCGACGCCCATGCCGCGGCGAAGTCGCGAACGAACTTCTCCTTAGCGTCGTCCTGCGCATAGACCTCAGCCAGCGCCCGCAGGACTGAGTTCGAGCCGAACACCAGATCGTTGGCGGTGGCGGTCCACTTGGCCTCACCCGAACCGCGGTCGACACCGTCGTAGACGTTCTCGGCAGACTTCGACGGCTTCCACTCCGTGCTCATGTCGAGCAGGTTGACGAAGAAGTCGTTGGTCAGCACGCCCGGGCGGTCGGTGAACACACCGTGCGCCGCTCCGTTGACGTTGTTGCCGAGCACCCGAAGACCACCGATAAGGGCGGTCAACTGCGGCGCGGTGAGATTCAACATGTAGGCGCGGTCGACGAGCAGGCGCTCGACCTGAGCCTTCTCACCGGCCCGGATGTAATTGCGGAAACCGTCGGCCCGCGGTTCGAGAACCGCGAACGAATCGACATCGGTCTGATCCTGGGTCGCGTCGGTGCGGCCCGGAGCGAACGGAACCGCAACCTCGAAGCCGGCGTCCTTCGCCGCCTTCTCGACCGCAGCCGTACCCGCGAGCACGATGACGTCGGCCAGCGAGACCTGCTTGCCGCCCGCGCTGTTGAAGTCCTGCTGGATCTGCTCCAGAGCGCTCAGCACCGTTGCCAGCTCGGCCGGCTCGTTGACGTCCCAATCCTTTTGCGGCGCAAGGCGAATCCGGGCGCCATTGGCACCGCCGCGCTTGTCGGTGCCACGGAAGCTGGCAGCCGACGCCCAGGCCGTCTTCACCAGCTGGGAAACCGACAACCCTGACGCCAGCACCTTCTCCTTGAGCGACGCGATGTCGGACTCATCGATCGGAGCGCCGGTGGCGGCAGGGACCGGGTCCTGCCACAGCTGAGGTGCAGGAATCTCCGAACCCAGATAACGCGAGACCGGACCCATGTCGCGGTGCAACAGCTTGAACCACGCCTTCGCGAACGCGTCGGCCAGCTCCTCGGGATGGTCCAGCCAGCGGCGGGTGATTGCGCCGTACGCCGGATCCATCCGCATCGAGAGGTCGGTGGTCAGCATCGAAGGATGCGTCTTGCCCGATCCGAACGACTCGGGAACCGTCTTCTCCCAGGCGCCGTCCTTGGGCTTCCACTGGTAGGAGCCGGCGGGGCTCTTGGTCAGTTCCCACTCCACGCCGTAGAGGATCTCCAGGAAGCTGTTGTCCCACTTGGTGGGGGTGTGGGTCCAGATGACCTCCGGTCCACCCGTGATCGCGTCGATGCCCTTGCCCGAGCGGAACGTGCTGATCCAGCCCAGACCCTGCTGCTCCATCGGGGCGCCCTCAGGCTCATGGCCGACGTACTCGGGTTCGCCGGCGCCGTGAGTCTTTCCGAAGGTGTGGCCACCGACGATCAGCGCGGCGGTCTCCTCGTCGTTCATCGCCATCCGGCCAAACGTCTCGCGGATGTCCCTTGCAGCCAGCAACGGATCCGGATTGCCTTCGGGGCCCTCGGGATTGACGTAGATCAGGCCCATCGTGGTTGCACCGAACGGATTGTCCAGCTCGCTTTCACGGGTGCTCGAATAGCGGCGGTCAGTACCCAGCCAGGTGTCTTCGAAGCCCCAGAGAGTCTCCTCCGGCTCCCAGATGTCATCACGGCCGAACCCGAAGCCGAATGTCTTGAATCCCATCGACTCCAGCGCCACGTTGCCGGCGAACACCAGGAGGTCGGCCCAGCTGATCTTGCTGCCGTACTTCTGCTTGACAGGCCACAGCAGGCGGCGCGCCTTGTCCAGGTTCGCATTGTCCGGCCAGCTGTTGAGCGGGGCGAAACGCTGGGCGCCCTGACCACCGCCGCCGCGGCCGTCGTGAATGCGGTAAGTGCCGGCCGCATGCCAGCTCATCCGGATGAAAAGCGGACCGTAGTGCCCGAAGTCGGCCGGCCACCAGTCCTGCGAGGTAGTCATGACCTCCTGCAGGTCACGCTTCAGCGCGTCAACGTCGAGCTTCTTGAACTCTTCCTTGTAGTCGAAGTCCACGCCCAGCGGATTCGTCTTCTCCGAATGCGCGGCGAGCACCATGACGTCGACCTGGTTGGGCCACCAGTCCTGATTTGTCTTCGGCGCGTAACCATCGGCTCCCGAGCCACCGAAATTCGTCTCGACCCAGCGTGCGCCGGGGCTATGGCGCTCAGGGGTAACTGGGCATTCACTGTCGCTGGCTGACACAGCATTCCTTCCAATTGTTGGTGAAAACTTGTTGTCTGAAATCTAGAGCCACGATCACGGTCGCGATCGCGAAGTCTCCTCTTGTTCACGAAGACAGTTAGGACATTGACCCCAGTAGATGACTTCCGCCTCATCCAGAACGAAGCCGTGGTCATCAGCCGCGGTCAAACACGGAGTTTCGCCTACCGCGCAATCGACGTCCGCTATGTCGCCACAGCCACGACAGACGACATGATGATGGTTGTCGCCCACCCGCGCCTCGTACCGGGCCACCGAGCCGGAGGGCTGGATGCGACGCACAAGATTCACCGCCGTCAATGCGTGCAACACGTCATAGACCGCCTGACGGGAGACGTCCGGCAGCTCGGTTCGAATCGTGCCGAAAACCGTATCGGTATCGGCGTGCGGATTGGCGTGCACGGCTTCGAGAACGGCCAGTCGGGGGCGGGTCACCCGGAGGTCGGCATTTCGCAACATCTCCGCGAAATCCGACGTCGAGCCCACGTTGCAAATACTCGTCCCGTTTCTGGACTGAGTCAAGTTTTTGTGTCAAGAACGTGCCGCGTAGGGTTCGGAGAGTTCACGTCGCTTAGGCCACATAGGGAGCATTGTCGTGCCGCTCAATACGGTCGCGCTGGAGTTTGTGCCGCCCAACACAGACCGCAGCGCCGACGAAGTGCTGGAAGAAGCCCACAAAGTCGCGCGCTTCTCGGCGGAGACGGGCCTCACCGGCCGAATCGGCCACGTCATGATCCCCGGGATGATCGCCGAGGACGACGACCGTCCTGTCGAGATGAAGCCGAAGCTCGATGTCTTGGACTACTGGACGCGCATCGCCCCCGAGCTTCCCGGAATCAGGGGTCTGTGCACTCAGGTCACCGCGTTCATGGACCAGCCCTCCTTGCGCGAGCGACTCACCGAACTACTCGCCGCGGACATGGAAGGCATCGTCTTCGTAGGCGTACCCCGCACCATGAGCGACGGCGAGGGCACCGGAGTGGCACCCACCGACGCGTTGGCGCTCTATCGCGACCTGGTACCCAATCGTGGCGCGATCCTGATCCCAACACGCGACGGCGAGCCCGCCCGGTTCGACTACAAGTGCAATCAAGGCGCCACCTACGGGATGACCCAACTGCTCTACTCGGATGCGATCGTGGGCTTCCTGAGCGAGTTCGCACGCAACACCGACCATCGGCCGGAAATCCTGCTGTCGTTCGGGTTCGTGCCGAAGGTCGAAACCCGCATCGGGCTCATCAACTGGCTGATTCAGGACCCCGGCAACGCCGCAGTGGCCAGGGAACAAGAATTCGTCAAGACACTCGCCGGCCTTGAGCCCGCAGAACGCCAACAACTCATGGTCGATCTCTACAAGAGAGTCCTCGACGGCGTCGCCGATTTGGGCTTCCCCCTGAGCATTCACTTCGAGGCGACGTACGGATTCTCCCGTCCCGCAGTGGACACGCTGGCCGCGATGCTCGACTACTGGTCACCTTCGCCGGCGTGAAATCGCTGATCGACTTCGACGGCGCGGCCGTCTTCGCAATCCCCGTTCTGGGCGGCGGAGTGCATGAGGGGATGCTGATCGAAGGCCCACAGGGGTGGGGCGAGTTCAGTCCCGCGCCTGGTTGCGACTCGGAGGAGACGGCTCGGTGGCTGATGGCCGCCATGGAACCCGGCACGGTCGGCTGGCCCGATCCCGTGCGGGGGCGGGTGCCCGTCGCCGTTGCGGTGCCCGCGGTCGATCCGCGCGAGGCTCACGAGATCGTCAGGTCATCCGGATGCCTGAGCGCTGACGTGCAGGTGGCCCATTCCGATTCCGTTTCTGATGACATTGCGCGGCTCGAAGCCGTCCGGGATGCCCTGGGACCCGATGGTGTCGTGCGTTGCGACGCCGGCGCCAGGTGGGACATCTCAGCCGCAGTGACCGCAATACCGTTGCTGGACAAGGCCGCCGGGGGTCTGGGGTATGTCGAGCGGCCGTGCGCGGCAATCGACGACATTGCGCAGGTGCGGCGACGGGTCGACGTCCGCGTCGCCATGCGGGCCGCCGTCGGCACCTCGATTGCCGAAGCCGCCGACCTCTGCATCCTCAGTGCCGGCCCCCTCGGGGGCGTGCGCCGCGCGCTGCGGGTAGCCGAAATGTGTGGCAAACCGTGCATCGTCACAACGACTCGGGTGACCAGCGTCGGCATGGCCGGCGAGTTGGCGTTGGCCGGTGTACTCGGCGAACTCGATTTCGCATGCGGGCTGGGCACTATTAGTGCGCTCGAGGGTGACGTGGTCCGCGACGGACGGTCGCTGATGCCGGTTGACGGCTACCTTCCGGTTTCGCCGATGCCGCCCGGGCCCGACCCGGCAGCAGTTGCCCGGTTCGCCCTCACCGACCAGGCCCGGATCGCTCGTTGGCGCGACCTCCTGCGGGCAGCGCAGCGCTGACCGCTCTGGTGACGGCGCGCCTCAACGCGGACGCGCCGGGGAACGCTTTTGCGACCTTCGACGAATCCAGTTGCAGCGCTTCACCTTCGGCGATCCGGCCCGCGCGAAGCACTGTGCCGTAGACCCCGAGGCAACGACGCGAGTGCGCCGCTACGGTGCGAGTGATTCGCGGGTCTCGGTCAAGGCCGGGCTGTTCGAGCGACGGCATCACGCAGCGGATGGTGGGGATGAGGGGCTGCAACTGCGCGCCGGGCAGGCGGAGCACACCGCCACACCAATCCCATTCAACGTGTTCGCCGGAGCCAGGGGAGTCCACGAGAATGGTCGGTCGAAAGCGACGCACATCGAAGTCGGCACCCGGCGCCCGCGTCGCCATTGCCGCCAGCGTCTGCTCGGTGAGAACGTGCACGGGATAGGCATCGACGTAGCTGCCTACCGGCGTGGCATACCTACTCAGCTCCGCGAGCTTCTTGACCGGGAACACCGACATGTCAGGCAGCGGTTCGTCGGCCGCGAGACCGAATGTCTCGCGCAGATCCGCCTTGGTGGCTATCGGTCCGCGGTAGCGGTCGCGCCGGTTCACAGGCGGGAGTGGCTCAAGGGTGACTTCGTGATCCAGGAACGACGACAACTCGGTATGAACAGCCGGGTCGGAACTCGACACCTGGGTGCCATCGGGGAACTCGATGACAACCTCGGGCGCCCTGCCAGGGCCGGCGTCCGGGGGCGGAACTCCCGCATAGCGGGCCGAACACATCAACAGCCGGGGATGACGCTTGGCGCCAGTCGTGACGTCGAGTTGCACGTCGCGTACCGCCCACGTGCGATCGGTGTGCAGGCCGAACTCGCTGAGATCCGCCGCCGAGACTCGCTCTCCCGACATCGACTTCACGGGATAACGCCAGATGGACGAAATTCGACCGACCTCGGCCACGCCGCGATCAGTCACGCGTCACAGCCTACTCGTCATTTGGCCGGGTCCGGAGGCCGGTGCGACCATTGAGCGGTGTACGAAAACGCCGTCGGTTGGGACTCAGGCCATGACCCGCACGATGTGGGGACCCGCATCGACCCAGTGCTCGCCAGGAGCTGGCTGCTGACCAACGGGTCTCAGCATGACCGGTTCGGTGCCGCGGCACGATCGCGAGCGGACATCGTCGTCCTCGACATCGAGGACGCGGTGGCGCCGAAGGACAAAGCGGTTGCCCGAGAAGGCGTCGTGAGCTGGCTGGCAGCCGGAAATACGGACTGGGTGCGCATCAATGGATTCGGCACACCCTGGTGGGCCGACGATCTGGCGGCATTACATGGGACGCCGGTCGGGGGAGTGATGCTAGCAATGGTCGAGTCCGTCGACCACGTCACCGAAACGGCTAAGCGACTGCCGGGGCTGCCAATCGTCGCACTCGTGGAAACCGCGCGCGGACTCGAACGCATCACCGAAATCGCTGCGGCCAAGGGCACTTTCAGACTCGCGTTCGGTATCGGCGACTTTCGTCGTGACACCGGATTCGGCGAGCATCCCGCCACGCTGGCATATGCCAGGTCACGTTTCACGATCGCCGCAAAGGCGGCTCACCTACCGGGGCCGATCGACGGGCCGACCGTGGGATCCAGCGCCCGCAAACTCAGCGAAGCCACCGCGGTCTCAGCCGAATTCGGCATGACCGGCAAGATCTGCCTCACCCCTGATCAGTGCCCGACCGTCAACGAGGGGTTGTCCCCCTCTCAGGAGGAAATCGCCTGGGCGAAGGAGTTCTTCGCCGAATACGAGCGCGACGGCGGCGAGATCCGCAACGGCTCGGATCTGCCCCGGATCGCACGGGCCAACAAGATTCTGGACCTGGCCCGCGCCTACGGCATCGAGGTATCAGAGTTCGACGACCAGGAGGTCCACTTGCCTGCGCCGTCGGACACCTACCACTACTGAGGGCCACTACTTCTGGGCCACTACTTCTGGGCCACGAAATCGACGCCATGGCTGTGAATTTGAGGCAACCACAGCCATGGCGTCGATTTCGCAGGCGGAAGCTATCCCGTCACATGCCGATCCGCGACGGTGAACGCCTGGTCGAGAATGGCCAGGCCCTCAGCCACTTCAGCGTCAGTGACGTTGCACGAGGGCACAGCGTGAATCCGGTTGTAGTTCGCGAACGGCAACATGCCGTTGGCTTTGCACGCGGCAATAACCTCGTTCATCGCGGGGCTTGAACCGCCATAGGGCGCCAGCGGCTCACGCGTCTGCTGGTTGGCAACCAGTTCGATGGCCCAGAACACGCCGAGACCGCGGACCTCACCGATCGAGGGATGCCGCGCCGCAAGCTCACGGAGGCCGGGACCGAGCACATCCTGACCAATCCGGGCTGCGTTGGCCACCATCCCCTCGTCTTCCATCACATTGATGGTCGCAACGGCGGCGCCACAGGCGAGCGGGTGACCCGAGTACGTCAAGCCGCCCGGGTACGCCCGATCAGCGAATGTCGAGTAGATCTCGTCATTGATGGCCACACCACCCAGCGGCACATAGCCCGAGGTAACACCCTTGGCGAAGGTCATCAGATCCGGCACAACGTCAAAATTGTCGATGGCGAACCACTTTCCGGTGCGGCCGAAGCCCGCCATCACCTCATCGGCGATGAAGACAATTCCGTAGCGGTCGCAGATCTCGCGCACACCGGCCATGTATCCGGGCGGCGGCACCATGATGCCGGCGGTGCCGGGAACCGACTCCAGGATGATGGCCGCAATGGTGGACGAGCCTTCGTGCTGGATGAGGCGATCCAGATAGTCGAGCGCACGCTCGGTCTCCTGCTGCTCGTTCTCCGCGTGGAACGACGAGCGGTACAGGAACGGGCCATTGAAATGGACGACGCCGCTGCTGGCGTAGTCATTCGGATACCGGCGGGTGTCGCCGGTCAGGTTGATCGCGGTGTCGGTGCCACCGTGGTAGGAGCGGTAGCGCGAAAGCACCTTGTAGCGGCCGGTGTGCAACCGTGCCATCCGCACCGCGTGCTCAACGGCGTCGGCTCCACCGTTGGTGAAGAACACCCGATTGAGATCGCCCGGCGTGCGCTCGGCGATGAGACGAGCGGCCTCGGAGCGGGCGGAATTGACGTGCTGCGGCGCGATGGTGCATAGCTTGGCCGCCTGCTCGGCAATGGCCGCAACAACTTTCGGGTGCTGGTGTCCGATGTTCGTGAACACCAACTGGCCCGAGAAGTCGAGGAGCTTGTTGCCTTCGCCATCCCAGACGTAGGAGCCGCCAGAGGCGACGATGGTCATCGGCTTGATCTGAGCCTGAGCCGACCACGAATGGAATACGTGCTTGCGGTCCAGCTCGTAGGCGCGAGCGCCCTCGGCGATCGCGGTGTCGAGGTCCTGGCCGCTGGGCAGCACCGGTGAGGTGACGGTCATGGGGTGAATTCCTCTCGAAGCTCTTGGACGCTCAGTTGTTCTGGGGGAAGCCTAGATTGATGCCGCCGTGGCTGGCATCTCGCCACCTGGTTGTGACGACCTTGCCTCTGGTGAAGAAGTGCACGCCCTCAGTGCCATGGGCATGGGTGTCGCCGAACAGCGAACTCTTCCAGCCGCCGAAGCTGTAGTAGGCGGTGGGAACCGGAATCGGGACGTTGATGCCGACCATGCCGACCTCGACCTCGTTCTGGAACCTGCGTGCCGCGCCGCCGTCGTTCGTGAAAATCGCGGTGCCGTTTCCGAATGCACTGGAGTTGACGAGGTCCAGCGCGTCGTCATAGGAGTCGACCCGGACTACTGACAGCACCGGGCCGAAGATCTCGTCGGTGTAGACGCTCATGTCCGTGGTCACGTTGTCGATGAGAGTGGGGCCGAGCCAGAACCCGTCGTCGTCGCCGTCTACCTCGATATTGCGGCCGTCGACCACGATGGTCGCGCCGTCGGCCTCGCCGGCGTCGATGTACGACGACACGCGATCCCGATGCGCCCCGGTGACCAGGGGACCCATATCGGTGTCGCGGGTGCCATCACCGGTCTTCAATGTCCTTGTGCGGTCGGCGATCTTGGCGACCAACTCATCGGCGATGTCACCGACGGCGA
>Ga0075163_10014474_pt1 | contig 10179 bp, 8 predicted proteins | sample JI1023141ADNA_FD_71478 | JGI IMG/M metagenome (GOLD analysis project Ga0075163, IMG submission 71478) | Wastewater effluent complex algal communities from Wisconsin, to seasonally profile nutrient transformation and Carbon sequestration -... | ecosystem: Engineered > WWTP > Effluent > Algae... | reverse complement strand
CGGAGGCGGCGGTGGTGGTCACCGGCACCGTGCCCAGCCGGGCGAGCCGGGCTTCTGGGCCACCGTGCGCCGCATCTCCCGCGGCGACGTCGGCTTCATCCTCACCCGCCTCGACCGCCAGATCGGCCGCGCCGAAGAAGCCGTGACCCCCGGCACCCCGGGCGCCCGCGACATCGCGGTCATCGCCGGCGTGGCCCTCACCATGCTGGGCATCCGCGCCCTCAAGGTCCTGCCCAGCATTCCCTTCGCGCCTGGCCACAAGCTGGTCCTGCTCACCCCGCTCTACGTCGTCGCCACCCGCCACACCCGCCGCCGCAGCGGGGCCACCCTCACCGGCCTCACCATGGGCACCACCTCGTTCCTGCTGGGGGACGGCAAGTACGGTGTCTTCGAGGTCATCAAACACATCGTGCCGGGGGTGCTCTGCGACCTGCTGGTGCCCCTGGTGGGCCACCCGCGCCGCCCCTGGGTCTGGGCCCTGCTGGGCGGGGTCATCGCTGCGGGCCGCTTTGGCACCATTTTTCTCATCACCTTGCTGGTGCAGGCCCCCGCCATCGCCTTCGCCATCCTGGTGCCGGGCCTCATCGTGCACGTCACCTTCGGTGTGGCCTCGGGGTGGATCACCCACCATGTCATCACCGCCCTCGAGCCCTATGAGCCCGACCGGCCGGTGCTCGAGGCACCGACCCCTTCTGGTGAAGAACCCATGACACCCGGAAACATCGAGCCCCAACAAGGAGATCCGAAGCCGTGAGTGAGCTGGTCAAAGGTGATGGGCGCACGCACATCACCTCTCCCCTGATGCGCGAGTCCCTGGTCGATCGCCGCGTCATTGCCAAGACCCACAGCGATCGCGAGGTGCAGATCATGCCCGACGTGCTGCTGGTGGGCATCGGTGGGCAGTCCATCTTCGACCGGGGCCGCGCCGCGCTGCTGCCCCTGGTGGAAGAGCTGGCGGCGGCCCGTGGCACCCAGAACATCGTCATTGGCGTCGGTGGGGGCACCCGGGTGCGCCACACCGTGTCCATCGCCTACGACCTGGGCCTGCCTCTGGGGGGCATCGCCCAGCTGGTGGGTGCCATGGAGGAGGCCAACGCGGTGTTCCTCAATGCACTGCTGGCCCGCCACGGCTCCATGGTCATGCCCCGCGAGCACTTCTGGGAGCTGCCGCTCTACCTCGAGAGCAAGATGATGCCCATCACCATCAGCATCCCGCCCTACCACTTCTGGGAGCCACCGGCCGGCGACAGCCCCCTGCCCACCCACGGCTCCGACTTCGGTCTGTTCCAGTACGCCGAGGTGCTGGGCATGGAGCGCATCATCTTCGTCAAGGACGAAGACGGCCTCTATGACCGCGATCCCAAGCGCCACGCCGACGCGCGCTTCATCCCCGCCATCACCCTCGACGCCCTGCTGGCCGACCTGCCGCAAGAGCTCATCCTCGACCGCATGCTCTTCGAGGCCTGGCGCTTCGCGCGCCATGTGAAGCAGGTGCAGATCATCAATGGCCTCGTGCCCGGCATGCTCACCCGCGCCCTCGCCGGCGAGCCGGTGGGCACCGTCATCACCAAGGAGGCGGCATGAACCCACAGCGCCGCACGATCGACTCGAGCCTGGCCGACGCCCTGCTCACCCGGCCGGAGACCGGCCACTACGACTACTCCCCCGTGGCCATGATGCCCGATGTGAAGGTCATCAAGATCGGCGGGCAGTCCATCCTCGACCGCGGCCGCGCGGCGGTGTTTCCCATCCTCGACGAGCTCGTCGCCGTCAAGGACCAGTACCCGCTGCTGCTGTGTACCGGGGGCGGCACCCGCGCGCGCCACATCTATGCCATGGCCTCGGATCTGGAGCTGCCCACCGGTGTGTTGGCAGCCCTGGGGGGCTATGTGCCCCGCCAGAATGCGCGCATGGTGCAGATGCTGCTGGCCAAGCACGGCGGCCTCTACATCATGAACGACGACTTCGAGAAGCTGCCCCTCTACTTCCGCCTCGGGTGTATTCCCATCATGACCGGCATGCCGCCCTTCGGCTACTGGGAGAAGGCGGGGGAGAGCGGCCGCATCCCGGCCAACCGCACGGACGCGGGCGTGTTTCTCACCGCCGAAGTGTTGGGGGCGAAGCGCGCTCTGTTCATCAAGGACGAAGACGGTCTGTTCGAGACCGATCCCAAGAAGAACCCCCAGGCCGCGCACATTCCCCGCATCACGGCGCAGGAGCTCATCGACCGCAACCTCGACGACCTGGTGGTGGAGCGAGTGGTCATCCAGTATCTGCTGCAGGCGCGCTTCTGCCACGAGATCCAGATCGTCAACGGCCTGGTGCCGGGCATGATCACCCGCGCCCTCGCCGGCGAGGACGTGGGCACCGTGATTACCAAGAGCTGAGCGGCCGGCGCCGAAAAGCCGGCTTCCGCTGCCGAAAGACGAGGCAACCCACCGGATTCACTCCCTTTTTCGGCTGCGGAAGCAGAGCGAGCGGTTGCGAAGCAGAGCGAGCGAGCCGAACATCCAGCTCAGCGACACCGCGTATTGGGCAGCTGCGCGGTGTCGGCCCGCCCCTCCACCCAGGCATCGAGGGTGGCGCGCAGCTTCGCCGCCACCGCGGGCTGCGCGCCCGCCAGATCGTGGCGCTCCCGCGGATCGGAGGCCAGATCATACAACAGATGTGTGTTTCGACGCACTTCGACGATGATCTTGTGCTGATCGGCCTCCAGGGCGCGCAGCGACAGACCGTGGTCGTAGAACTCGCTGATGCTGAACGCCGGCGTGGCGCCCGTGCCCAGCAACACACCCGCCAGGGAGCAGCCATCGGGATCGGGCAGGGGCTCGGCCCCCAGGAGATCGAGCAGGGTGGGGGCCACATCGGCCAGCGACACCCCCCCGGGCACCCGCCGGGGCGCCAGGCCCGGCCCCGCGATGATCAGCGGCACATGCACCACCTCGTCAAACAGCGACACCCCGTGGTGTCCACCACTTCCGCCGTGATCCCCCAGATCCTCACCGTGATCAGAGAGCACCACGATCAGCGTGTCTTCCAGGCGGCCCAGGCTGCGCAGGCGGTCGAGCACCTGGCCGACCTGCACGTCGGTGAAGCGCACCTCATCGGCGTAGCGCTCCGCCTGCGAAGCATCGCTGCCCGGGGCATAGGGCGCGTGGGGATCAGCGTAGTGAAACATCAAGAAAAACGGTGCCTTGGCGGACTCCAGCAGCTCGATGGCCGAGCGCGTGACCTCGTTGCCATGGCGGCGGCCGATGGCGCTGGCCTTGATCAGCCTCGCCCAGCCGGTCTCGAGATAGAACTTCGCCCAGTTCTGACCCACGAGGCGAGCGCCGGTGAAGTGGCCGGCTCGCCACAGCTGCTGCACCAGGGTCTGGCCGGGGGCGGCGATGGTCTTGCGGCCGTCGAGCACCCGCCCCAGGAAGCGCCCCCGCAGCAGGCTCATGAGGGCGTGGGGCGTGCGGGGCACCGGGGTGCGGGCCTGCTCGAAGACCACCCCGCGGGCAGCCAGGGCGTCGATGTGGGGGGTGATGCCCGTGGGGCCACCGAACGCACCGACGTGATCGGCCCGTAGGGTGTCGATGAAGAACACCACGATGTTGAGCCGCGGGTGCGCCGCCCGCCAGTCGGCCAGCGCGGGTGGGGTCGGGGGCAGGGGCTGGGGCTCAGCACGCTCGACCACCGCCCGATCTCCACCCACACAGTTGTCGTCGATCCCGTTGCCCGGCACCTCGAAGGCCATCGGGTGGCGCCTCGGATCGGTGTCGTCGCAGTCACCCCCGCCCAGCGCGGCCGAGAAGCCGTCCCCGTCGCGGTCGAGGGCCCACTCGAGGGCCATGTGGAAGTGCTGCAGCTCCGTGCCAAAGAAGAATGCGGGCCCCCGGATCCGCGTGGGGTCGCCCACCCAGGCCAGGGGCGCCAGGGCGGTGCTGACCAGCAGGACCGCGCCCACCCGCCGCAGGGGCCACGCCGCCGCCCACAGGCCGAGGGTACCCAGCAGCACCGCCACGGTGAGCCCACTCAGGGCGGCGTGCAGGCCGGGGTAGAGGTGGGTGTAGACCGCCGCGTTGAGCGCATGCACCCCCAGCGCGAGGCTGGCCCCCAGGCCCAGGGCCCCCCAGAGCACCCGCCCCGACAGGCCCCTCCCTCGGCGCGCCAGTCGCAGAAAACCGAAGCAGATCAAGAAGATGGGCACCACGGCATAGGCCGACGACAGCGCCGCCCCCAGGATGTGTTTGGCCAGGATGGCGTGGGCGGGCACCAGGGCGGTGGCCACCACCAGGGCCCACATGCCCAGCGCCCAGATCCAGCCGTCTCCCAGCCAGTGTCCCGGCCACCACCGCCGGGCGGGCCAGCCCAGCAGCCAGCCCAGGGCGGCCAGGCCATGCAGCAGCGCCGCCGTGGTGACACCCACCAGCAGGCCGGCCCCCGCCAGCACCCCGAGGTTGGCGAAGTGCACGAAGCCACCGCCCCGCAGGGTGATGGTCAGCGCATCCAGGAGGCCGACGAGCAGCAGGGCCGTCACCCAGGTGGCGACGATCCGCACCCCTCGAGCGGCCGTGGCACGAGCGAGCGAGGCAAACACCGAGGCTCCGTGGCACGAAAAGGGAGGCGACAAGGTAGGGGGCCGGTCGGCTCGGGTCAACCACCGGCTGGCCGGCGAGTCCGGCGGAGGGCGCGGTGGGTGCTTGGCACCATCGCCCTCGACCTGCCCACCCCGGCGCCCCCGAGCTCAGGGGATCGCGCAGCCCGAGTCGTCGCAGACCTCGCCCCCGCTGGCGGCCGCGGGCTGGCTCTTCTCCCAGGCCAGGGCCAGCGCCTGCTTGAACACATCCTCGGGCTGGGCGCCCGACACACCGAACTGACCCGCAAACAGGAAGAACGGCACCCCACGAATGCCCAGCTCCCGAGCGCGCCGCTCGTCGGCCCGCACCTCGGCGGCATAGGCATCCCCCGCGAGCACCGCGGCCACCTCATCGGCGTCGAGGCCCACGTCCACGGCGAGGCGCCGGAGCACCTCGGGCAGGCCCACGGCCTCCCCCTCCGACAGATATGCGTTTAGAAGCCGCGACTTGGCCGCATCTTGCACCCCGCGCTCGGCGGCCAGGTGCAGCAGGCGGTGGGCATCGAATGTGTTGCCCGACCGGGCCTTCTCGAAGTGGAAGTCGAGCCCACACTCGGCCGCCGTCTGCGTCACGCGGTCCATCATGGCGAGGGCCTGGGGCTTGCTCATTCCATACTTGCTGGCCAGCCGGCTCGCCAGATCCCCGGGCTGCTCGCGGGGTGCCTGGGGATCGAGCTCGAAGCTGCGCCACCGCACCGACAGCGCCTCGCGGTGCTCGAAGGTGGCCAAAGCCGCTTCGAAGCGCGCCTTGCCCACCGCGCACCAGGGACACATCACATCCGACCAGATCTCGACCTGCATGACCAGAACCTCCAAAGTTTGCAGCAGGTGAAACGATGCCCGGGGTCACCCCCGGTCGCAACCATGGTATAACGGAGGTCAAGGACCGAGTTGGAAGGAGCTTCTCATGATCGAGGTCTGGCAAGGCGACATCACCCGCCTCACGGTGGACGCCATCGTCAACGCCGCCAACGCCTCCCTCCTGGGGGGGGGCGGCGTCGACGGCGCCATCCACCGCGCTGCGGGCCCCGATCTCAACGCCGAGTGCCGCATGATGGACGGCTGCCGCCCCGGCAAGGCCGTCGTCACCCGCGGCCACCGCCTGCCGGCGCGCTGGATCATCCACACCGTCGGCCCCATCTGGGGCGGCGGCCTGGACGGCGAACCGGCCATCCTGGCGTCGTGTTACCGCGAGAGCCTGGCCCTCGCCGCCGAGACCGGGGCCGAGTCGGTGGCCTTCCCCTGCATCAGCACCGGGGTCTACCGCTACCCCATGGATCGCGCCGCCCGCATCGCCATCCGCGAAGTGCGTGCCTTCATGGCCAAGAACGAGCGCCCCGCCCGCGTGGTGTTCTGCACCTTCAGCGATGGCGCGACCGAGATCTACCAGCGGTTGTTGAGCGAAGCGGCGTAGTTTCGGCCATGGCGTACGACGCTCACGTCCCCTCCGGACTGTCGGCGGCGATGTAGGCTCGAGGCGAGGCGAGCGGCCGCCTGAGCCGTCCAGACCAGCTTCATCGAGCCGGCTCCGTCTTGGCCTGCTCCAGGTACTCCAGCAGCGCCGCAGTATCCACGACCCGACCTTCGGCGCTGTCCCGCAGGCCGGCATCGATGGAGGCGTTCACCCGCTCGCGGTACTGCATCTGGTCCCAGGCCTCCGGCGAGATCACAATCGCCGCGGCGCGGCCGTTGACGGTGACCACCAGGGGGCGGGTGCGGCCCTTGAGGGCCTTCATGTGCTGGGAGGCGTTGGTCTTGAACTCCCCGAGGGGGATGAGGTCTTCGGCGAGGGAAATGGGGTCCATGGGGCTTTTCCGGGCCAGGATTCTGCCCTCATCCTGGCCAGGTGGTAGGGGGAAGTCAAGCGGTCCGGAAGACCAGGCCCCCCTCCTTCTCCTCGACCCGGATGGTCGCCCCCGGCGGGAAGTCGCCCTGCACCAGCCGCAGGGCCAGCGGGTTCTCCAGCAACCGCTGGATGGCGCGCTTGAGCGGGCGGGCGCCGAACGCGGGGTCGTAGCCGGCGTCGGCGACCAGCGTGCGGGCCTCAGGCGAGAGCTCGAGCTTCAAGTCCCGCTCGCCCAGGCGCTTGCGGAAGCGCTCGAGCTGGATGTCGATGATGCGGTCGAGGTGCTCGCGGCCGAGGGCGTGGAAGATGACCACATCATCGATTCGATTGAGGAATTCCGGGCGGAAGTGCGCGCGCAGGGCCTCGTTCACGCGGCGCTCCATCTCTTCTTGCTGGTCGACCCCCAGGCTCTGGATGGCATCGCTGCCCAGGTTGCTGGTCATGATGACCACCGTGTTGCGGAAGTCGACGGTGCGGCCCTGGCCGTCAGTGAGGCGGCCGTCATCGAGCATCTGAAGCAACACATTGAACACTTCGGGGTGGGCCTTCTCCACCTCGTCGAGCAGCACGACGCTGTAGGGCTTGCGGCGCACGGCTTCGGTCAGCTGGCCGCCCTCGTCGTAGCCCACGTAGCCCGGGGGGGCGCCCAGCAGGCGCGACACCGCGTGGCGCTCCATGTACTCCGACATGTCGATGCGGATGAGCGAGCGGGCGTCATCAAACAGGAACTCGGCCAGGGTGCGGGCCAGCTCGGTCTTGCCCACGCCGGTGGGGCCCAAGAACAAGAAGCTGCCGATGGGGCGGTCGGGATCCGACAGACCGGCGCGGGAGCGGCGCACGGCGTCGGCCACCGCGGCCACGGCCTGGTGCTGGCCCACCACCCGCTGGTGCAGGTGCGCTTCCATGCGGGTCAGGCGCTCGAGCTCGCTGCCCAGCATCTTCTCCACCGGCACCCCGGTCCAGCGGGCCACCACGGCGGCGATGTCTTCGGGGCTGACCTCGAGCCGCAGGAAGCTCTGGCCCCGGGCCTGCTGCTCGCTCAACAGACCCTCGGCGTGCTCGAGCTCACCCAGGGCGCCGGTGATGCGGCTCTGCAGCTCGCCCATGCGCTGATACAGGCGCTCGCGCTCGCGGTAGTCGCCCACCGTGGGCAGTGTCTGGCGCAGGCGGTCGGCTTCGCTGGTGTCGGCCTCCAGCTTCTCGCGCAGCCCATTCACCCGGTCCATGGCGGCGCGCTCCTGCTGCCAGGCGGCGTGCATGCCTTCGCGATTCTCCTTCAAGTCCGCGATGGTGCGCTTGAGGTCCTCCGCGCGTGCCTTGGAGGCCGGGTCCTTCTCCTTCATGAGCGACATCAGCTCGATCTCGAGGTTGGTGAGCTGCCGCTCCAGCGTGTCGAGGGCGGCCGGGCGGCTGTCGAGCTGCAGGCGGATGTGACTGGCGGCCTCGTCCACCAGGTCGATGGCCTTGTCCGGCAGCTGCCGGTCGGGGATGTAGCGATCAGACAGCTTGGCGGCGGCCACCAGGGCGGCATCCTGGATGCGGATGCCGTGGTGGACCTCGTACTTCTCCTTCAGGCCCCGCAAGATGGAGATGGCATCGGGCACCGTGGCCTGGCTGACGCGCACCGGCTGGAAGCGGCGCTCCAGGGCGCCGTCCTTCTCGATGTGTTTGCGGTACTCGTCGAGGGTGGTGGCGCCGACACACCGCAGCTCGCCGCGGGCCAGGGCGGGCTTGAGCATGTTGCTGGCGTCCATGGCGCCCTCGGCCGCGCCCGCACCCACCAGGGTGTGCAGCTCGTCGATGAACAGAATGACCGAGCCCTCGGCCGCGGCGACCTCCTTCAGCACGGCCTTGAGGCGCTCTTCGAACTCACCGCGATACTTGGCCCCCGCGATCAGTGCGCCCAGATCCAGGCTCAGCAGGCGCTTGTCGCGCAGGCCCTCGGGCACGTCACCGGTGGCGATGCGCTGGGCAATGCCCTCGACAATCGCGGTCTTGCCCACGCCGGGCTCACCGATGAGCACGGGGTTGTTCTTGGTGCGGCGCTGCAAGACCTGCATCACCCGGCGCACCTCTTCATCGCGGCCAATGACCGGATCGAGCTTGCCCCGCTTGGCCATGTCCGTGAGATCACGGGTGTATTTCTTGAGGGCCTCGTACTGACCTTCCGGATCCTGGCTCTGCACACGGGTGTTGCCACGTACGGCCTGCAGGGCTTCGAGCAGGCGCTTGCGGTCGATGCCGGCGGCCTTGAACACCGCCTTGGTGCCGTCGGCGTCGAGCAGGGCCAGGGCCAGATGCTCGGTCGACACATACTCATCACCCATCTGGCGGGCTTCGTTGAGGGCCCCGTCGAGGGCCTTGCGCAGGGCAGGGGACTCGCCGAGCTGGGTCGAGCCCGACACACGGGGCTTGCTGCGCAGGGACTGTTCGAGGGTGCCGATGACATCGGCTGGGCGCACCCCGATGCGCTGCAAGAGGCTGGGCACCACACCCTCTTCTTGCTGGATGAGGGCGATCAACAGATGTTCGGGATACAGCTCGGGGGCGCCGGCCTGGCGGGCGCTCTCGATGGCGGCGGCGACGGCTTCGCGAGACTTGATGGTAAACTTGTCGAACTGCATGGCGGCTCTCCTACTCGGTTTTCAGGACCCGGCGGTGGGCGCCGGGAAGGATGAACTTTGGTTTTCAAGCCGAAGACGAGAGGAGGGTGGGCACCGAATTCGCCGCGTAAACCCGTCCGGGCTGACAATGTTCAATCCAGCCATGGGGCCACCTGGCCACATGGGCCCGGCGGGATGTGCAATCTGGCCGTCGCGAGCGTGTGACTCGCCGAGATTACGCCGGTTTTGCACCCGTGGACGCCAACCGCCCTCCGGTGTAGAACCAGAGGGCACTGACTGGAGCGCTGCATGAAGACGCTGATTGCCCTCGCCGCCCTCGCCCTGCCCGGCCTCGCCGCTGCCGAGGACAAGTACAAGGCCTACACCGGGACCCTGGAGTTCAGCTTCGGGTTTGGGGGTACGGGTACTTTCGAGCCCGACACGGATGGTGACTCAAAGGAGTTCTTCGGCAACGCCAAGTCCGAGGGTGACTTGAGTACCACCCTCGCCATCACGCCTGGGCTCGACAAGATGCTGGGCAAGACAATCGGCATCGGGCTGGAGTACGGCTTCAACTGGATCCAGAGCGACGAGGACCTCGACAAGAACCGCCAGCTGGTCATGACCCCCATGGCCCGTCTGCGCATGGCCTTCCCGGTCTACGACAAGGTCACCTTCGACGGCATGTTCGCCCTGGGCGCCGCCCTGTGGACGGCCGACGCCGACTTCACGGGCGAGCACCCACTTGCGAGCCTGCGGGTAGGCTGGGCCCTGCGCTTCAACTTCGGGGGCAGCTACCAGTTCAACGACTCGGTGGCCGCCTTCGGCAGCGTGGGCTACTTCACCACCACCAGCTACGGCGACGACCTGTCCGCCACCTACGATGCCATCCCCCTCAACCTGGGCCTGCGCGGCGGGTTCTAAGGCGGCCTCGGAGCGCCAACCCCTGGATTTTGCAGGGGTTCTCAGCTACGCACCACCGTCACCTCGCTCAGCCCCGCGCTCCTCGGCTCCACCTTCACCATCACCCCGATGCGCTCGTCCAGGCCGGGCACATGGCTGATGATGCCCACCTGCCGCCCGGTGGCCTGCAGGTCGTAGAGGGC
>Ga0075163_10014473_pt1 | contig 10180 bp, 8 predicted proteins | sample JI1023141ADNA_FD_71478 | JGI IMG/M metagenome (GOLD analysis project Ga0075163, IMG submission 71478) | Wastewater effluent complex algal communities from Wisconsin, to seasonally profile nutrient transformation and Carbon sequestration -... | ecosystem: Engineered > WWTP > Effluent > Algae... | reverse complement strand
TGTAAATATGCCAAATTGGACAGGAAGAAAATACAGAGAATTTTTGGCGAATAAGCACTTTTTAGTAGTTGGAAAAATATGAAAAAGGCGAGGCCGAAGCCCCGCCGGAGAAAAGGAAATGAAAAAAACGATAATGCTATTGGTCTTAATATTTTCATTGAGTGCGCAGGACGCAGAGCCGTACCTGGCAGATAAATCCGAGAGCCGCATAATTTTGCAAAAAGCAACGACGTACGTAACGGAGCTACGATTAGCCTTCAATATAATCAAAAAAGCAAACAATCGCGGGGCTAAGGTCGTCGAAACAATGCGGAAGCTCCGTGTCGCAGCGGACAAGATGATCGAATTGAACACCGAGTACATGGACAAGGTAGAGCCGATGTTCATGAGCTGCTTCGTCGGTTACAAAGAACTACCAGAATACGAAGCATTCCAGAACGCTATGGTTGCTCTCTACAATCTTTCGCAAGTTGGTGGCGATCCTCTCGAACCAATATTTAAGAAGTTTGGGCCACGCATAGATAATGATCACGATTATCGAGAAGTGATGTACAATCTGACAGATGAGCTGAAGCGACTCAAAGATTTCTTCCACAAGACGTTACATTCATGTAAGGAAAAAGGATGATTAAAACAACACAGAAGGAAGCGGTAATAGACTACTCCGATTGGGATCGCGATAGCTGGTAGTTTGAAGGCAACCTGTCAATTTCGGCACTTGCTTTACCAGGAAATCAGCTGCGAGAATAACGCAAAAAATGGAGGAGAACCTTGCGGCTCTCCTCCCAAAAACTCACGCAGCATACTCCAAGGCAAGTTCAAACAATCCTTGATTCAGCTTCACTACACGATCTACGTTGCTTAGCGCCCGGACTTTGGTTCCGGTTGCATCGTAAAATCGACCATGGAGAAGTTTCTCTTGAACCACATTCAACGTACGCCAGAGATCAATGCCTTGATCTGCGGGTCTACGCGGCCCGAGAAAGCGAGCCAGATCCACAGCCGGGGTATTCTCCGGCCAGCGGAGCTGTAGTGCCGATTTCGCGAAGATCAATCGCTCCGCAATGCTCAGTTCGCGACTCTTGAACTTCTCAACGGATTCCAGAATGACCGGAATCCCGTCGGCAAATTCAGCGACGGCTGCCTGCACCGCATCGAATGTGTAGTGGATGTGACGGATGCTAATGGCAGAGAACAATGACTCTGCAATTACAAGCCCGTTACCACAAACGACCCGAAAGATCCCCGCCTTCAATTGGAAGCTGCTCAATCCATCGTGTGAATTGACCAGAACAATCTCTGGTGTTTCCGGGCCGACAATCTCCGCATGTCGAAATCGAATCAGATGCTTGGCAACCGGATTGTGCCGACTGCCACTGATTGCCTCTGGTCGCCACCCCAAACTTCCCAAATCGTCAATTACTCGGGTAGTCGGAATGAATGAGTATTTTTCAGATACTCCAACCGGATTTTCGGCATAAACAGCCGGTACAAAATTTTGTTTCATATAGAAACCTCCTGCACTCTCGTGCATCCCCTTGCGGGGATTCGGCTCTATTCAATAGTCTTCGGGAAACATAATCGTAATGGTCGGTTGCATGTCATCACCCGGCCCGCACACGATGAGCAGATCATAGACTGACTTGGGGCCAGCACCCGTGATCGTCACCCTGGTTTTGAGAGCAGCCTCCCCTTTCCCGCGTTTCGCGGCAAGTTGGGCCATGAACAAGACATCGTGCATCACGCCACGGTAGTCATTCATGAACCGCTTGTCTCTTAACGACAGCTCAATCACTGTCATCAGGCTATTCGAGAGAATTACCGGGTAACGAAAATAGACGCGCGAAATTTCTTTCGACACCAAATGCAATACCCCGTCTTCTATCGCTTGAGTTCGTGTGTAGCTGAAAATTGAATCGTCATTTGTGAACATAGATCCTCCTGCCCATTAAGGCAGGCCCGCAGGTGCGGGTTTCAGATCTTTTCAATCGGGGTTAATGAGGTTCAGCTCGTCTAAGCATCGCTTACAGAACCCAAGTTTGCCGCGAAAGACATTATAGAGTTTGCGGCAGCAATTGCATTTCTTCATAATAGCTCCTTGCCTCTTGGCTAACCCGGCGAACCGGGTTTCAGACTTTTTCAAAGGGACTGACCAACCTGTTGCTGGCCAGCGAATCGATCTGCGCCCGAACATCTGCCTGATCTTCGGCATCACCATATTGCTCTGCGTAATTCATCGCGATCTGCAAGCCACGGGCAAGACCGACTGCCAATATGACCGAGCGGCGGTTACCGGCGGCCCGCACACTGTTCAACCAATGGGACAGGTCGTCGTCAGTCTTGTCGAAGAAAACCTCAAGACCGTCGGGCCGCATGGCCTGAACAAAGCGCCCGCGGTCGATCACCTGCGAACAGAGTGCTTTTGCTTTCGTAAGTTTCATAATACTCCTTGGGAGTTGACCCCCAAAAATTCTATGCAGGATGTGCTAACCCGCGACGGTCATGGGAACGGGAGTCTCTCGATTCCTCCGTGAGGCGGTATGATACGGACTATTAGGTAGAACGCCCAGAGGGTAGCGACAAGGGATAACGCTCGACATACGCCCCCCGTCTTTAACCTGAGTCCCGTCGATTCCGCCTATGGACAAGAAAAGCCTATCAGAACGCGACATATGCACTAAGTTCATCACCCCCGCCCTTGACGCGGCTGGTTGGGATTTGCATTTGCAAGTGCGCGAAGAGTTCCCTTTAACTGCGGGTCGAATCATTGTTCGCGGAAAGCTGCACACGCGGGGCAAGAATAAGCGGGCGGACTACGTTCTTTTTTACAAGCCGAATATACCCATTGCTATCATAGAAGCCAAGGACAATAATCATTCGGTCGGTGACGGGATGCAGCAGGGGTTGGCGTATGCCAAGTTGATTGAGGTTCCATTCACGTTCAGCTCGAATGGTGACGGGTTCTTGTTTCATAACGCGCTTGCTGGCAATGGCAAGGTGGAGCAAGAGTTGAGTCTGGACAAGTTCCCGGCCCCGGAAGAATTGTGGCGGATGTGGAACCAGAGTAAGGGGATCACGACCGAGCAAGAAAGCATCATTACCCAGGATTATTACAGCGATGACCCGAAGAAGGTGCCGCGATACTATCAGATTCTGGCCATTAACAAGACCATCGAGGCCATCGCAAGGGGCCAGAATCGAATATTGCTGGTTATGGCGACTGGTACGGGGAAGACAAAAACAGCCTTCCAGATTATCTGGCGCTTATGGAAATCCAAGGCTAAGAAGCGTATTCTGTTCCTGGCAGATCGTAACATTCTTGTCGATCAAACCATGACGAATGACTTCAAGCCGTTTGGTTCGGCGATGACCAAGATTTCCAAACGGCAGGCCAATAAGTCGTATGAGATTTATCTGTCGTTGTATCAGGCAGTCACAGGCACCGAAGAAGACCAGAACATCTATAAACAGTTCTCTCCGAATTTCTTTGACTTGATTGTCGTTGATGAGTGTCACAGAGGCAGCGCTGCTGAAGATTCAAATTGGCGGCAGATTTTGGAATATTTCTCTGAAGCGACTCAGATCGGCCTCACGGCCACACCCAAAGAGACGAAAGATATTTCAAACATCCACTACTTCGGGGAGCCGATATATACGTACTCTCTGCGGCAGGGCATTGAAGATGGATTCCTTGCCCCGTACAAAGTTGTACGAATTGATTTCGATAAAGACCTGACTGGCTGGCGACCCGATAAGGGTATGAAAGACAAGCATGGGAATGAGATCGAAGACCGTATCTATAACCAGAAAGACATGGATCGGCAGCTGGTTCTTGAGGAGCGCACCCTGCTCGTCGCCAAGTTAATCAGCGATTTTCTCAAGCAAACGAACCGGTATGACAAGACAATTGTGTTCTGCGATAATATCGATCATGCAGAACGGATGCGGCAGGCCCTGGTGAATGAAAATGCCGATGAGGTGGCGAAGAACTCGAAATATATAATGCGGATCACGGGTGACAATGAAGAAGGTAAGGCAGAACTGGACAACTTCATCTTTCCAGAGAAGCGCTACCCTGTGATTGCAACAACCTCGAAACTCATGAGTACTGGCGTGGATGCACAGACGTGCAAGCTCATTGTACTCGATCAGCACATACAGTCGATGACAGAGTTCAAACAGATCATCGGGCGCGGGACGCGGATCAACGAAGATTACGGCAAATACTACTTTACGATCATGGACTTCAAGAAGGCTACTGAGCTATTCGCCGACCCCGATTTTGATGGCCAGCCAGTACAGATTTATGTGCCACCGTCAGGAGGCTCTCCAGTGCCACCAGATGACCCTACGGTGGGCGAACAAGGCGATGGGGAAGACGAAGAAACCGCTGGGGGTGAAACGGGCGAAGGCGGTGACGATGGGTGGAATACAGGAACAGGTCAAGGCGGCGAAGGTGGAACTGGTCTACCGCCAACAGGGCCGATTCGTAAGTATGTCGTTGCAAATGTGAAAGTATCTGTCGCTGCCGAGCGGGTGCAGTATTTTGATGCGAACGGAAAATTGATTACCGAGTCGCTCAAGGATTATACACGCAAAGCAATCCAACATGAATTTACGTCGCTGAATGCGTTTTTGACGCGCTGGAAAAGTGCTGACAAAAAGCAGGCAATTATCGATGAGCTGGCTAATGAAGGCGTGTTCTTCGATGCGCTGGCCGATGAGATTGGCAAAGACCTCGACCCGTTTGATATTGTGTGCCATGTCGCGTGGGACAAGCCGCCGCTGACGCGTCGGGAGCGGGCGGAGAATGTGAAGAAGCGGAATTACTTCACCAAGTATGGTGAGCAGGCGCAGAAGGTGCTGACGGCCCTGCTCGAAAAGTATGCCGATGAGGGCATTCAGCAGATCGAGGCGACGCAGATTCTGACCATCAATCCGTTCACGGATTTTGGAACGCCGGTGGAAATTGTAAAGAAGTTCGGCGGGATGGATGGCTATCAGAAAGCAATCCACGAGCTGGAAGAAGCGCTCTACAGCGCATAAATAGACAAAGAGAGACAACATGCCGATTGGAACCCTTATCAAAAGTATTCAGGACATCATGCGCAAGGACACGGGTGTCGATGGCGATGCGCAGAGAATCAGCCAGATTGTGTGGCTGCTGTTTTTGAAGATTTTCGATGATAAAGAGCAAGAGTGGAAAACCCTCGACCCGAAATATAAATCCCCCTTGCCAGCGCGTTTTCAGTGGTCTAATTGGGCCGCGAACCCAGAGGGCGAGACAGGTGAAGACCTAATCACCTTCATCAACAATGAACTCTTTCCAGCACTGAAGAAACTCGCGACATCTGCCGGGGTATCACCACAGGGCAAGGTTGTGGGTAGCGTGTTTGAAGACGCATACAACTACATGAAGTCGGGTACGCTGCTGCGCCAGGTCATCAATACGATTCAGGTCGATGTGGATTTCAATTCGTCCACAGATCGTCATCTGTTCAATGACATTTACGAGAAGATTCTGGCCGATCTGCAATCGGCGGGAAATGCCGGTGAGTATTACACGCCCCGGGCAGTCACGCAGTTCATGGTCGATATTATCAATCCTCAACTGGGAGAGATGATTCTCGACCCGGCCTGCGGAACAGGTGGTTTTCTGACCAACACGATTGAGCATCTGAAAAAGCAGATCAAGACTGCTGCGGATAAAGAGACGTTAGAGAAGACAATCCACGGAGTGGAAAAGAAGCCACTGCCGCACATGTTGGCGATGACCAATGTGATGCTGCATGGGATTGATGTGCCGACGAATATCAGGCACGACAATACGCTGAGTCGGCCGCTCAAAGATTACAGCCCGCGTGATCGGGTGGATATTGTCATTACCAACCCGCCGTTCGGTGGAATGGAAGAAGACGGTATAGAGAAGAACTTCCCGAAGAAATACCAAACGCGCGAAACTGCTGACCTGTTTATGGCGCTCATCATGCACCTGCTCAAGAACGACACGGGCCGTGCAGCGGTCGTGTTGCCCGATGGTTTTCTGTTCGGCGAGGGCGTCAAGACGAACCTAAAGCAAGAGTTGCTCGAAGAGTTCAACCTGCACACGATTGTGCGGCTGCCGAAGGGTGTATTCAGCCCGTACACCGGCATCAATACCAATATTCTGTTCATCGAAAAGGGTGGGCCGACGAAACAGGTGTGGTTTTTCGAGCATCCTTACCCAGAAGGCTACAAATCGTATTCTCGCTCAAAGCCATTGACGATCGAAGAATTTGATCTTGAGAAGAAATGGTGGAATAAGCGCAAAGAAACTGAGAACGCGTGGAAGGTATCAGTCAAAGATATTGTTGCCAAGAACTACAATCTGGATTTCAAGAACCCGCATGTAATAGCAGTCAATCACGGCGATCCCGATGAACTCATGCAAGAGTATGAGGAAATTAACAAACAACTGATCGCCACACGTGACACACTCAAGAATGAACTGATGCAGGCGCTTTCGCGGAAGTAATGGATTTACTACAAAAACACTTCGATATTGCGCTCGAAACGCCGGACGGCATTAAAAGCCTGCGTGGATTGATTCTAACCTTGGCGATGCAAGGAAAGCTGGTGAAACAAGATAGCGCCGAAGGTTCTGCAGATGATTGGCTACGGGAAATAGAGGCCATTAAATCGGATCTGCGAAAGAATGGTGAAATACGTCACAAACCTTTGAGAGGTGCTAACGGAATATCAGATAGTTTAGGGCCAATTCCACCAAATTGGATTGCAACGAAGATAACCGAGATATGCGATCTCAAGACCGGTGCAACGCCAAGTAGAACAAATCGTGCACATTTTGGTGGTGAAATCAAATGGTTGGTATCAGGTGATATTCACAAAGTTGAAATATTTGATTGTGAAGGCCGGATCACGGAAGCAGGCTTGAGAAAATCAAATTGCAAAATACTACCAAGAGATTCTGTTTTGATAGCTCTCAATGGTCAAGGAAAAACACGCGGTACTGTTGCTGTTCTTCGCATTGAGGCTGCATGTAACCAATCTTTGGTCGCAATGATTCCATTTTCTAAAACAGATATATTTCCAAAGTTTCTATACTGGAATTTGCACAGCCGGTATATGGCGATCCGAAGAATTACAGGACAGGACAAGCGCCGTGGCTTAAATATGAAAATCATTGCGGAATTGCCTGTCGCCCTCCCACCCCTCGCCGAGCAAAAGCGCATCGTCGCCAGGATTGACCAGCTCATGGCGCTCTGCGACAAACTCGAAACCGAACGCAACGCCCGCGACCAGAAGCGCGTCACCGTACATACCGCCGCGATGAACCGGCTACTGTCGGCCCCTGACAAGCCCAGCTTCGATAGCTCGTGGCAATTTATCACGAAGTATTTCAATGAACTCTACTCGGTGACGCCGAATGTCGCTGAACTCAAGAAGGCTATTCTACAACTGGCGGTGATGGGTAAGCTGGTGCCGCAAGACCCGAGCGACCAGCCGGCGAGTGAGTTGTTGAAGGAGATTGAGGCGGAAAAGGCGCGGTTGGTGAAAGAAGGGAAGATCAAGAAGCAGGACCCGTTGCCGGCGATCAAGCCGCAGGAAATACCGTACACACTGCCGCAGGGGTGGGAGTGGGTGCGGTTGGGCGAAATGATTGACCTAATTTCAGGCCAACATTTGAAACCGAACGAATATAATGAAAACCAAAGCGGGTTTTCATATTATACAGGACCCGCAGATTTTGGCAAAGACAACCCTGTTGCATCCCGCTGGACCTCAATTAATCGGGCTGTTGCAATTTCTGGTGACATACTTCTCACGGTTAAAGGTGCGGGCGTCGGGAAGACAAATGTTCTGCTTGAAGAAAAGGCGGCTATAAGTCGGCAACTAATGGCAATTCGCGCAATAAGAATCAATAGGGCATACATGCTCGTTTATCTGAAAAAGATCTTTCTGGAATTTCAGAGCCTTGCGGTCGGAATTGCGATTCCAGGGATCGGTCGAGAGGATGTTCAGTACCGGTTGTTGCCACTGCCGCCCCTCGCCGAGCAGCAGCGCATCGTCGCCAAGATCGACCAACTCATGGCACTCTGCGATGCGCTGGCAAAGCAGATCGGCGAGGCGACCGCCAAGAAAACGGCGATTCTGGGCGCGGTGCTGGTGGCGGTGTAGGGGTGGTAGAGGAACGGGGTGGGTGAAGGGGAAAAAATGAAATCGACAATCAAATGCTTCACTTGTGAATCAGAATGCGAGGCCACTCAGGCTCATCCCTTTTCATTTATTATCTGCCCGACTTGCGGTGATTACAAAACTCATATCGACACTATCGAAGCTTTGGCCTACGAACCAAAATTCAAATCTGAGCGGCACCTCTTTTCCGGCTATTTTCGTCGTTGCAAAGAATTTGATATACCCAAACAAGATTTCCTTTGGCCAAAGAACCGAGATTCTATATTGTTCCAATCATTTGTCCCAAGGGATAACGATGTTGAGCGGAAACTAAGCTTGTATCTGCAGCATATAGATAAACAATGTGCGGCGGTATCTGACACACTAAATATTCAACCGAAAAGAGATTATCCCGTAGGCTTTTGTCACAATGGAGAAGAGTTATACTTGTTCTCTGATTTTTTGAGGCAATCAGGGTTAATCGACTTTGACGGGGCCGTGAGGCGCGATGCTGCCGGCACCATCCAACTACCCGGAAACATTCGGATTTCCATCACCGTGGCCGGAAAGTCAAAATGTGTCGAAAGTGTCGTTCAATCAAAGCAGGTTTTTGTCGCAACAGAGTTTAGCGACGAAATGCTTTCATTATTTTCAGGGATACGAAAGGATGTTGAGCAAGCTACTGGGTACAAACTCGCATTGGTTAATGATTTCAAACACAATGGAACGATCGACAATAAGATAATAGCGGAAATTAATCGGAGTGCTGCGCTCATCGCGGAATTTTCCAGTAACAACCGCGGTGCATATTATGAAGCAGGTTACGCACACGGCCAGGGGAAAGAGGTCATCTTCATCTGCCGGGATGCACCTGATCCGAACTCCAAAGATCAAAAACGGCTAATTGATGGCGTTCACTTCGACACGCGACAGCGCAATCATATTTTATGGCGGAATGCGGAACATTTGAAGACAGAGTTGACGGATTGGATTTTGGCAACACTGTCGAGGAAATGATGTTTCGGTGGAAGTAAGTAATAGGCTTCAAGACGCATACAATCGGGCGGTTGAACGAAAAGCAACAGACCGCCATGTTCTACTCGCAATACTCGAATACATAGCCCTATTCATCGAAAGGCCCGAGCATCAGAGCGTCATCGATTCAATCCACAATAGTCAGTTCGACAGAAATGCGGAGCGCGAAAGACTTGAGACATTAGCTCGCGCTGAACTCAAAAAGACAATTTCAGGATTGTGGTTTCTTGCACAAAATGAGATCGAACAGACACTAAAAACGCTTCTTTCCGATGTCGAGAAAAGGCATTCTACAACTCTACAATCTATTCATGCCACTTTTCAATCCATTTGTGACGCCAATCCCACCATGTCCAAGACTCCTGATATGCCAGCATACAATGCTTACGTGGATTATGACAGATTAGTCAAGAGAGATGAATCCCTTTCGGTACTGAACAGTTGGGATAATTTGGTCGGCCACTATCGTCATTTCAGGCATCAGGAAGATTTTAAAACTTCCGCTGGTAAATTATTCAGCCAAGACTACAATGCAGCAGTTCAACGCCTGCATACTGAAATAATCGCGGTCGTTGACGGAAAAGAACCCGATAGGTTTGAATATCTAAATTTGCCCGAATTGGTTATGGATTTGCAGAGGTTTCATGCATATGCAGTCGATACCATGCAAAAACGCGGGCGAGTGGAGAAAGCAAAAGATCCGGAAGGAAATAAGACCGAATGGACGTTCGACAAAATCTCGGCAATTTTCACTTTCAGAGGAGAGACAGCTAAGTTTCAGCCAAATAGTGGGCGGGCGGAGGTTCTTCGGATTCTTACCGGGCATCAGGATTTGCACAAGGTATGGGGATGGGATGAAATATTCTTGGCGCTGGAATCTCCACCAAACGACGAAATCACTTCGGAAGACCGAACCAAACAACCCGAGAGAATCAAGCTATTCCACAAGGAGATCAATGCCCACATCGCG
>Ga0075163_10014472_pt1 | contig 10180 bp, 11 predicted proteins | sample JI1023141ADNA_FD_71478 | JGI IMG/M metagenome (GOLD analysis project Ga0075163, IMG submission 71478) | Wastewater effluent complex algal communities from Wisconsin, to seasonally profile nutrient transformation and Carbon sequestration -... | ecosystem: Engineered > WWTP > Effluent > Algae... | reverse complement strand
CGGCTGTTCCGGCAAGGATTTCCGTTGGCCGTTACAGGCAACCTATTGAACGGGATAGTGTTCGCCGCGTGGATGTTTGGGAAGATGCTGTTTCAAGAAGGCCATTTGGTCGGCCAGAATGTTGCGGTTGGAAAGTATCAGGTGTTCAACCCAGCTCGGGCGGTAAGGTATTGCCAGCAATGGCATGTTGGCCTGTTGCGGTGTGCGGCCGCCTTTCTTGGAATTGCAGCGGAAGCAGGCGCTGACTACGTTTTCCCATCGATCACGGCCACCCTGCGACAGCGGTTTGACGTGGTCGCGGGTCAGGATGTGCTTGGAATATTCCTTGCCGCAATACAGGCAGAGCTGCTTGTCGCGTGCGAACAGCGATGTGTTGGTCAGCGCAGGCGAGGGCAGGTTGCCGTGGAACTGGGCATGGCCGCGCGCCGCCACGATCGGGTGCAGGTCGACAATGCTCTGCTCGCCGGTGAGTCGGTTGCGCCCGCCATGCACGGTCAGGCAGGGTTCGCCCAGAGTCCAGGATACGGCATCACGTACATACAGACAAACCGCATCCTGCCAGTGGATCCAATTCAGGATGTTGCCATGTGCATCCAGCGATAGGACGCGGGGAATGCGGGAATCGTTGGGGGATAGCCGACCTGCCGGGGGGCTGACATTCCCGGCGCCCACCAGAGCCAGTTTTGGCGTGGGCGAATCCATAGACTTGAGCATAGCGTATTTGTCCGTAAGTGCAAGCGCGACATGCGTTAAACTGACGGAAATGCCGTCATGAGGGTGTCATGCGAACACTGTATCCAGCTCTTGAACCCCATCGTAGCGGTTACTTGGCGGTTGACGGCCGACACAGCCTGTATTTCGAGGAGTGCGGCAACCCGGATGGCAAACCGGCGGTTTTCCTGCATGGCGGACCGGGCGCCGGGTGCAACGCCAACATGCGCCGTTTCCACGATCCTGCGGCCTACCGCATCATCCTGTTCGACCAGCGCGGTTCCGGCCGGTCCGCACCGCATGCCGACCTGACCGACAACACAACCTGGGATCTGGTCGCCGACATCGAGAAACTGCGCACGCATATGGGCATCGAGCGCTGGCAGGTATTCGGCGGCAGTTGGGGTTCCACGCTGGCGTTGGCGTATGCCGAAACCCATCCGGAACGGGTGACCGAACTGGTATTGCGTGGGATCTTCATGTTGCGCCGCTGGGAGCTCGAATGGTTCTACCAGGACGGCGCGCACCGCCTGTTTCCGGAAGCCTGGCAGCCGTATCGCGACCTCATTCCGGAAGCCGAACGCGGTGATTTCATCAGCGCCTATCACAAACGCTTGACTTCCACGGACGAAGCCGTGCGATTGGCGGCAGCCAAGGCTTGGTCGGTCTGGGAAGGCGCCACCAGCACGCTCATTCCCGAGCCGGCCGCCATCGGCAGCTTCGAAGACCCGCATTTCGCACTCAGTTTCGCGCGCATCGAGAACCACTATTTCGTCAACAAGGGTTTTTTCGAGGTCGATGATCAGCTGCTACGTGATGCCCACAGGATCCGTCACATTCCCGGCGTCATCGTGCATGGCCGCTATGACGTGGTGTGCCCGGTGCAGAACGCCATTGATCTACACGCTGCATGGCCCGAAGCAAAGCTGGTGATTTCGCCGGCATCCGGGCATTCGGCGTTCGAGCCGGAAAATACCGCGGCATTGGTGGAAGCGACGGATTTGTTTCGCTAGAGGAGGGGTGTGCCGTCCGGATTTTTGTCCAGCAGCCACAAGCCCGCCCACAGTTTCGGATCCATCGGATAGCCTTCGGCCATTTTCCGCGCTAGCCACTGCGCGGCTTCCGCCACCGGCACTTCATGCACGGTGATGTTTTCGCTGTCATCGCCGCCTCCGGCATGGATGCGGGTCAGCTCGGTGGCGCGCACGAAGGCGATCAGCTCGTTGCTGAGGCCCGAGGATGTCGGTCCGGTCATCAATACCTGCACCTGCCCGGCCTGCCAACCGGTTTCCTCAAGCAGTTCGCGAACGGCCGCACGTTCCAGTGTGTCATCATCATCCACATCGCCGACCAGGCCGGCCGGCATCTCGATGGTGTTCCGGCCCAGCGGTACGCGGAACTGCTCAACGAACAAAAGCTTGTCTGCGGGCGTTCTGGCGATGATGATGACCGCCGAGCCGGCGTTGCTGCGTTCGGCATATTCCCAATGGCCTTCAATGCACAACCGCAGATACCTGCCTTCGTAAACGGTTTTCTTTTGGTTTGAATCGGGCATGTTGGTGCTCCGCGATTAAAGGGAAATCAGGCGCCGCCGGGTCAGTGGGCCGAAGCGCAATTGTTCGATCAGCGCCGTCAGCGCATTCTGGTCCGAAGGCGCGCGCGCGCCCAAGGCCTGTTCATCAGGCAACGGGATGTCGCAGCGGATGGTCGCCAGTTTACGGGACAGCAGCGCCATGTCGCGATGCTCGCGCAGCTTCTGTGAATGCTGCGCCGCCGAGCGCAGCCGCAGATAGGGAATTTCGTCGAGTTTATCCAGCATTTCATCCAAGCTGCCGAAATGGCTGAGCAGGGTGGCGGCGGTTTTTGGGCCGATGCCGGGAACGCCCGGGATATTGTCCACGGCGTCACCGGTCAGGCCGAGGTAATCGGCGAGCTGATGGGCATGCACGCCGTGTTTGGCTTTCACGCCGGACAGCCGCCAGCGCACGTTCTTGGCGTAATCCCACTGTTCGTCCTGTTCGCCAAGCAGTTGCGAAAGATCCTTGTCGGCCGACAGGATAAGGCTGGGGATGCCCTGTTTGCGCGCCAGGGTCAAGGCGCTGCCGATCAGGTCATCGGCCTCGAAATAGCCGTCGGACAGGACCTGGAAGCCGAGCACGCGGCAAAGTTGCCGGCAGTATTCGAATTGTTTCTTCAATTCATCGGGTGCCGGCTCGCGGTTGGCCTTGTAGGCCGGATACAGTTCGTTGCGGAAGTTGCTGTCGAGTGATTCATCGAAAGCGAACACGATCCGATCCGGTTTTTCACGTTCGATCAGTTCGCAGACGAAGCGGCTGAAACCCTGTACGGCATTGGTCGGATTGTTTGCGGTGTCGTAGAATTCGTTCGGCATGGAGAACCACGCGCGGAACACGTACATGCTGGCATCGACCAGAAACAGCGGTTTCATGGCGCGGCTGCGGTGATCAAGCCAGCCACATCGGGCCGCTCACGGTCCGCCGGTTCGCTGCAGCGGCTGCCGATATGGATGTAGCCGAGTACCTGTTCGCCGTCGCCGGCACCGAGTGCCTCGAGTACCGTCCGGTCATAGGCGGCGAAGCCGGTCAACCACTGCGCGCCGAATCCGCATTGATGGGCGGCATGCAGCAGATTCATGCATACCGCGCCACCCGAGAGCACTTGTTCTATTTCCGGAACCTTGTGGTTTTTCAGGGGTTTGACGATAACCGCCACGATGCAGGGAGCATGACTGAATCGGCTTCGTTCCTTTTCCAGACGGGCTGCGGATGCGTCCGGCAGGGTTTCCAGAACGCGCCGATACAGCACATCGCCGAGCCGGTCACGGGCGGAGCCCTCGATCAGAATGAACCGCCACGGCTTCAAGCGGCCATGGTCCGGAACATGCACCGCGATTTCCAGCATGGCCAGCAATTGGGTCCGATCCGGACCGGGTTCGCCTAAGTGTTTGCTGGGGGTTGATATTCTGGAAATTAGCGGTAAGGTAGGGTTCATGCGGTTTAGTTTATCATCGCAGGATAATACCCATGCCATATGCCGTTTTGTGATGGACTTATCGGAAGCCGGGTGTTGCCATGCTATATGATTCAAGTAGGATCGCTGGAGAGCCGTTTTGACTGAAGATTCCGGAAAACTTGCCGCAGGTGTGCCCTTTCCGGGTCATGATGCACTATTTGAAAAAATCCTGAACCAGTCCCGTAGCAACCTGCTGGCGGCGCTGGATCAGGCTGTGACCGCTACCGACCGTTTCCTGTATGACCTGTGCGAAAAAGACCAGTCATACAGCGGTTCGCAGAACATCGAAAACCTGAAGACCCTGCGCTCCGATACCCACAGCATCCAAAGCCAGTTCATCCGTGCGGTTAACGAGCGCTTCGCGGCTTTCCGCCAGCATCGCGATTCCGCTTCGCAGCAGGCGGTGGCATCCGCGTCCGGATTGACGCTGGTCGACATCAACGAAATGGATGATGTGGTCAGCATGGAATTGATGGCCGAAGCGTTGACCCGCAGCCAGGCGGAAGGCATCGAAACCACCGGCCGCCGGATGTCGGTATTGCTCGGATTCGGCGATCAGGCATCCGCCGCAATGCCGTTGTCGGAAAAGTCCGTTGCCGAATACCTGCGTCTGGCCATGGCGAACACCCTCATCAACGCCAAAGTCAGGGCGGCGCTGTACCGAAATTACGAGTCCGTGATGTTGATGGCTTTGCCCGCCTTGCTGGCCGGTGTCAACGACATCCTGCTGCAGGCCGGCATATTGCCTCGACTGCGATCTCTGCCGCTGGGTGCGAAGGGCGCGCCGAAACAAAGCCCGGTCGGCGTTGCTTCCGGCATGCAGGAAATCACGACGCCCATCAGCCAGCAATACGGTAACGGCACCGTGCATTCGACATCCGTTTCCGACATGAGCGTCGGACAGCCCGAGCAAGCGCTGTTCCAGGAAATCTGCAATTACCTGAACAGCTGGCGTCCGCAGCATCTGCCAGCAGCCGGTCCGGTTCCGGCTTCGCCGCAGGTCCATGCGGGTGCTCGCAGCGCATCGGCCCAGACTCCGGTCAAGCATGCGCTCAGCAAGCCGGAAATGATCGCCCTGCTCAACAACATGCAAAACGCACTGCCGGAATCCCTTGGCCAGGCCTTGTCTACCAAGGACGTGTCCCTGTCTATGATGCTCAAGAACGAGATGCTGAATAATGCCCGCAGCATCGGGCTGCAGTCCGACGGCGTGGAAATCATGCGCGAAGACGAGGATGCGGTCGATCTGGTCGGCATGCTGTTCGATGTGCTGATGTCGGAGCGTGATTTCCGTGAAGAGGCGCGTTCGTTGATGTCACGGCTGGTGGTGCCCTATACCAAGGCCGCCGTGCTCGATCGCCGGCTTTTCCTCACCAAATCACATCCGGCCCGTAAGCTGCTGAACGCGCTGACCGAAGCCATCGAGGGCAACCAAGGAGACGGCCCGCAGGAACGCGAACTGCTCGGCAAGGCTGAAAACACGGTTGACCGGCTGGTCGCTGAATTCAACGAAGACATCGCCATCTTCGAACTTCTGGAGCTTGAACTGCGTTCCTATCTGGAACAGCATCAGCGGCGCATTGAACTCGCCGAAAAACGCGCCAAGGAAGCACAGAAGGGCCAGGAACGCCTTGAAAAGGCCCGTTCGCTGGCTTCGCATGAACTCGATTCACGCACACGCAATGCCGAAATGCCGGCGCTGGTGCGCGAATTCTTCACCCGTTACTGGACCCACCACCTTTCAATCATCGCACTGCGCGAGGGCGAAGAAGGTCCGTCCTGGTCGACCGCCATCCATTTGGCCGATGAGCTGATCGCGATACTTGCGTCGCAACCGGCCAATGCCCGTTACGACCGTGTCATCGAAAAACAGCGCGCCATCGAAGCCGTGCTGGCCAGTTCCGGAGTCCTGGCCGAGGCTTCGCAGGAGATGGTGAAGCGCATTGCCGAGGCCAGCGTGCAATGCCAGATCGGCGATGTCCCGCAGCCGGCCGGAACCGAATCGTCGGTGCTTTCCGAAACGTCCCTGCATCTCGCGTTCAACAAGGAAGCTCTGGATTTCGATCAGGCCGATGCCGAGTTCTTCAAAACCCTGGCGGTCGGCACCTGGCTGCAACTGGAAGGCAGCAACGGCGGTTATTCTCCGATCAAACTGGCCTGGGTCAGTCCGATTTCCTCGCGTCTGATGTTCGTGAACCGCCGCGGCGTCCGCGTGCTGGTGGTTTCCGTCGAGGAGCTGGCGCAGATGAAGAAGCAGGGCAAACTCATCGTACATGTCCAGGAAAGCGTGTTCGAACAGACCATGGACCGCGTCCTCAACCGGCTCAAAGCCGATTTCGGCTGATAAGGCTGACGGAATGCCTTCAATGCAGTAGGATGGAAGGCACCCAGGGGAGGGCCTTTCATGCCAAACATCGCGATGATCCGGGAACATTCGGAAGGCGAGCGCCGTGCCGCAATCACACCTGAAATCTGCCGTAAGCTCAAAGCCAAAGGCGTAAACATCCTGATCGAGGCCGGTTCGGGCCTGAATGCGGGATTCTCCGACCGCGATTACGCGGATGCCGAAATCCGTGCCGATGCCGCCGGTGTCTTGGCCGACGCCGATGTTCTGTTGGCAGTACAGGCGCCAGATTCAGCAACATTGGCGCTAGTGAAGCCGGGCGCGGTCATCATCGGCCTGCTGGCTCCCCATAAATGCCAGGACCGTATGCCGGCCTATCTTGAAAAACGGCTCAGCGCATTCTCCATGGAGAAACTGCCGCGTACCACACGTGCGCAGGCCATGGACGTGCTCAGTTCGCAGGCCGGCATGGCCGGTTACAAAGCGGTCCTGATCGCGGCCCAGTTGGCCCCGCGTTTCTTTCCGATGTTGACCACGGCCGCCGGCACCATCCGGCCTTCGAAAGTGCTGATTGTCGGAGCCGGCGTCGCCGGTCTGCAGGCCATCGCCACCGCCAGACGCCTCGGCGCACAGGTCGAAGGTTTCGACGTGCGGCCGGAAACCCGCGAGCAGATCGAATCGCTCGGCGCCAAATTCCTCGATCTCGGCGTCAGCGCGGTCGGCGAAGGCGGTTACGCCCGGCCGCTGACCGATGAGGAGCGGGAATTGCAGCAGCAAAGGCTGGCTGAACATCTCAAGGGCATTGACGTGGTAGTGACCACGGCTGCGGTGCCCGGCCGGCCGGCGCCGAAAATCATCACCGAAACCATGGTTGCCGGCATGCGCCGCGGCAGCGTCATCGTCGATCTGGCGGCCGAGTCCGGCGGCAACTGCGCCTTGACCGAACCCGGCGTCAACAGGGACTGCGGCGGTGTCCTAGTGGCTGGGCCGCTCAATCTGGCCAGTCTCGGCGCTATGCACGCCAGTGAAATGTACGCCCGCAACCTGTTCAATTTCCTCAGTCTGATGCTTGCCGAGGACGGACGTCTGGACATTCCGTTTGATGACGAGCTGGTGGCGAAAACCTGCATTGCGCATGATGGCGCAGAACCCGCGCAAGGAGCGAACTGATGGACGGCTTCCTGTATCTTTACGTATTCATACTGGCCGCCTTCACCGGCTATGAAATCATCGGCCGGGTTCCGGTCATCCTGCATACGCCGTTGATGTCGGGCTCGAATTTCGTGCACGGTATCGTACTGGTCGGCGCCATCGTGGTGCTCGGCCATGCCGATTCTGCCTTGGCCAAAACCATCGGCTTCATCGCGGTGGTGCTGGGCGCCGGCAATGCCGCTGGCGGCTACGTGGTGACGGAGCGCATGCTTGAGATGTTCAAACCTTCGAAACCGAAAGGGGAATGAGCATGCATACCGTCGATTTTATGGTGCGTGCCGCATTTTTCATCGCCGCCATCCTGTTCATCCTCGGCATCAAGCGCATGGCGTCACCGCTGAGCGCCCGCAGTGGCATCCAGTGGGCCGGGGTCGGCATGCTGCTGGCCACTTTCGCCAGTTTCTTCTATACCGATGCCGACGGCCAAGGCCTGCATAACCTGCCGCTGATCGTTTTTGCGCTCGGCATCGGCACGGTAGCCGCCTGGGTGTCCGGCAAACGCGTTGCGATGACCGACATGCCGCAGATGGTGGCGCTTTACAACGGCATGGGTGGCGGCTCCGCCGCCGCCATCGGTCTGGTCGAACTGTTGAAATTCTCCGCGCAGGACCAGGCGCCGCCGCAGACCGCGGTGGTGTTTGCGGTTATCGGTGCGCTGATCGGTTCGGTTTCGTTGACCGGATCGCTGATCGCTTGGGCCAAATTGGACGGGCGCATGGACCGGCGTTTCACTTTTCCCGGCCAGCAGCTGTTCAATTTAGCGGTGTTCGTCGGCGCTTTGGTGCTGGCGGTGATGTCGGTGCTATGGTTGCAGCAGCCGGTCATCATCGGGTTCTTCGTATTGGCGCTTGCGGTAGGCCTGCTGATGACATTGCCGATCGGTGGCGCCGACATGCCGGTGGTGATATCGCTGTTCAACGCATTGACCGGCCTGGCCGTGGCGTTTGAAGGCTTCGTCCTCGGCATCGAAGCCCTGATCATCGCCGGCATGGTGGTCGGGGCCGCGGGCACCATGCTGACCCAGCTGATGGCGAAAGCGATGAACCGTTCGATCGCCAGCGTGCTGTTCGGAAGTTTCGGCAGCCAGGGCGAAGCCGCCGAGATCACCGGCGCGCAGAAACCGATCGAGGCCGCGGATGTCGCCGCGATGATGGCCTACGCCGAACGCGTGGTCATCGTTCCGGGCTACGGGCTGGCGGTGGCACAGGCCCAGCACAAGGTCTGGGAACTCACCCAACTCCTGCAAAAGCGCGGCGTCAAAGTGAAATTCGCCATCCATCCGGTGGCCGGCCGCATGCCGGGGCACATGAACGTGCTGTTGGCCGAAGCCGGCGTACCCTACGACCTGATCGCCGACATGGATGACATCAACCCGGAGTTCGCGATGACCGATGTTTCCCTGGTGATCGGCGCCAATGATGTTGTCAATCCGGTCGCCAAGACCGATCCGGCCTCGCCGATCTTCGGCATGCCGATTCTTGATGTGGTCAATTCGAAGAATACCATCGTCATCAAGCGCGGCAAAGGTACCGGTTTTGCCGGCATCGAAAACGCGCTGTTCTATGCCGATAACACCCGTATGCTGTATGGCGACGGTGCCAAGGCCGTAGCCGAACTGGTCAATGAGATCAAGGCGGTCGACGGCGGCCATTGACTCCGGCGCCGGCCAAGGCAAAGGCCAGAACCGGCGAGGCGACCAGGAGCATCCAGTCCAGTGGCGACAGGCGCAGCTGCAGCAGTAGCGAGAAAAGACCCGGCCCCATCTGGCGTGCGCTGTCTTTCAGACCGAATCCGCCCGAGTAGGAAACGCTCAGGGCGGTAATCAGCCAAAGCGTGAGCACGCAGCACAGCGCCGTTGCTGCCGGTGCGATCCAGCTCGGCGTCGCGCCCGCTGCATTGCGTGTCCAGCGTTCCAGCAAGGCGATATCGACGGCGGCGACCAGGGCGAACCAGGGCAGGGCATCGTGCAGATGGCTTGACAGTGCCAGCCAGACCGCCATCATCGCCAGCATGGCCAGCATGCTGGTGATCAGGGGTTTGGCGATATGCTGCTTCGGGATTGACACCGTATTTTGCTTAATCCAGTAAACTAGACAGCAGTTTACCCTTGCAGAGGCTTCCCGTGTCGTACTCGCGGACCAGTGAACCGATCAAATTCGAGCGTGATTGCGATGTCGTGCTGGTACCGCAGGGCGACAAGGTGTCGTTGCCGGCCGGAACCGTGGGTTATATCACCCAGGCCTTGGGCGGTTCCTTCACGGTATTTGTCGAGGGCAATCTGTTCCGGATCGCCGGGGAAAATGCCGATGCCATCGGCAAAAGCGCACCCAGAGCTCTGGAGCTCGACGATACGGAAGACGATGATGCTGTCGAAAAACTGGTCTGGCAGCAGCTTCGCACCTGTTTCGATCCGGAAATACCGATCAATGTGGTTGAACTCGGCTTGATTTACGACTGCCAGATCGAGCGCTTGGCCGATGGCCAGCGCAAGATCAACATCCAGATGACCCTGACCGCCCCGGCCTGCGGCATGGGCGATATCCTGGTCGATGACGTGCGCACCAAGGTCGAACGCGTCCCGACTGTTCAGGAGGCCGATGTCGACCTGGTGTTCGAGCCGCCGTGGGGCCGCCATATGATGAGCGAGGCCGCGCAACTCGAGACCGGGATGCTATAAATTCGCTCCTCATGACAAGTGACGGTCTGCGTCACAATCTGACGCATTGCGTAACTTTATGATTTTATAGCTTTTGTATTTTTGCAAACCCTGTATTTATTCACAAAATGTGAATATAATCACATTTGGAATCAGAAAGCCGGCCCCTTAATCGGGGCATTTTTTATATCTGCCTGGCCCTGAATTATACGATTTATTGTTCG
>Ga0075163_10014471_pt1 | contig 10181 bp, 8 predicted proteins | sample JI1023141ADNA_FD_71478 | JGI IMG/M metagenome (GOLD analysis project Ga0075163, IMG submission 71478) | Wastewater effluent complex algal communities from Wisconsin, to seasonally profile nutrient transformation and Carbon sequestration -... | ecosystem: Engineered > WWTP > Effluent > Algae... | reverse complement strand
TTCGGCGCGATCCGCGCGTGGAAAGATAAGTTCTGATGACCGAGGCACCGTCGAAGAAGCACCGCAAACAGGTCTCCGGGGGCTCGCCGTACGAGCCGCTGATCGGCTTCTCGCGTGCGGTTCGCCACGGTCCGTTCATCGCCGTCGCCGGCACCGCTCCGGTCGACTCCGATGGCGCGACCGTCTATCACGGGGACGTCTACAACCAGACCAAGCGCTGCCTCGACATCGCCCTCGCCGTGGTGCACCGCGCCGGCGGCACGCCGGAATCGATCGTTCGCACCCGCGTCATGCTGGTGGATATGCGCGAATGGAAAGAGGCCGCGCGTGCCCACGGAGAAGTCTTCGCGAACCTCAAGCCGGCATGTACATTCGTAGAGGTCAGTCGGTTCATCGATCCCGCCTGGCTCGTCGAGGTCGAAGTCGACTGCTATGTGATCTGAATGGCGAAGCGGAAGCCATCACCAAGAGCAAAGGCCACGGCGTCGCCGAAGGCCAAGGCCGCGTTGCGTGCGAAGAAGCCCGCTGCGAAGAAGCCCGCTGCGAAGCGCACGCCGACGAAGGCCGTCGCGAAGAAGCCTGCTGCGAAGCGCAAGCCGATGAAGGCCATCGCGAAGAAGCCTGCTGCGAAGCGCAAGCCGATGAAGGCCATCGCGAAGAAGCCCGCGCCGAAGAAGCCCGTCGCGAAGCGCAAGCCGACGAAGGCCGTCGCGACGACGAAGGCCGTCGCGACGAAGCCGATCGCGCTCCGCCGTCCCCAGATCAACCTGCTCGGCGACACGGCGATCGCGCCTGGAGCGGGCGCCCTCGCCCTCGATCGCGAGCTCGGTGGGGTGGTCGCCGACGAGGTGTCCGCCGAGGCGCTGCTCGATGCCGGCGACCTCGCGGGAGCGATCGCGATCTACAGCGAGCTGCTCGAGTCGTCGCCGAGCCCGATCGCCAGCTTCCTGATCGCGCGCGGCCGGGCGTTCTATCGCGCCGGTGATCACGCGCGCGCGATCGCCGACTTCAAGCGTGGCCTCGCCCTCGAGCCGCACTATCCGGATCTTTACTTCGACAAGGGCAAGGCCGAGCTGCAAGCCGGGCTGATCGCCGAGGCCGAGTCGTCGTTCTCCCACGACATCGATCTCGATCCCTCGCCGATCAGCTTCTACAACCGCCACCTCGCGCGCAAGGCGCTCGGCAACCTCGGTGGCGCGCTCTCCGATCTCGACTCCGCGATCGCCGACATGCCCGACGAGCCGGCGCTGCGCGTCTCGCGCGCGCTCATGCGCCACACCGCCGACGATCACGAGGGCGCGTTCGAGGACGCCGACGCCGCGGCCACGCTCGAGCCCGACGAGCCGCTCCACCTCGATCTGTGCGGTCGCTTCGCCTTGCTGGTCGCGCGCGACGCCCGCGCGGCCGAGACCTACGGCGCGGCGATCGAGCTCGCCGAGCGCGCCGGCGATCCGCCGAACCCGCAGCACCTGCACGGCCTCGCCCTCGCGCTTGTCGGCCTCGGTCGCTCCGCGGAGGCGCTGCCGTTGTTCGATCGAGCGATCGCCCGGGTCTCCGACGACCCGTCGTTCTTGTGCAATCGCGCGTGGACCCTGCACCTGCTCGAGCGCAGCACCGAAGCGCTCGGCGATCTCGATCGCGCGCTCGCCGTCGATCCCACGTACGCGCAGGCGCTGCGCAACCGCGCCGCGATCTACGCCGCCCAGGGCGATCGCAACCGCGCGCTCGCCGACTACCGCACGCTCGACGCGCTCGGCCACGATGTCTCCGCCGCGATCGCGCGCCTCGTCGCGCCGTGATCACGCGCGGAGGCGGAGCACGAACGACGCGCCGGCCTTGCCGTCACGATATTCGAGGTCGCCGCCCATCGCGCGCGCGAGCGACTGCGAGAGTGCGAGGCCGAGCCCGAGCCCGGCGGGTCCATCCGTCGACACGCCGCGCGCGAACGGCTTGAACAGCTTCGCCCGCGCCGAGGCCGGCACGCCCGGCCCGTGGTCCGCGACGGTGACCTCGACCACCGCGAGCCCCTCGTGCTTCGCGGCGGCCGCGCGCAGCGAGATCGTGCGGTCGTCGGCCTCGCGGCTGTACTTCTCGGCGTTGTCGATCAGGTTGCCGACGATCCGCGTCACCGCGTCGCGATCGAAGGTGGCGCGCAGCTCGGGAGAGACGTCGAGATCGATGATCGCCCCGGCGCGATCGAGCGTCGGTTGCAGGCGCTCGGCGAGCTCGCTCAGCACCGCGCCGAGATCCCCCGGCCGCGCATCGATCGACAGGTTGCCGCGCTCGAGCTGCGAGAAGCCGAGCACGTTGCTCACCACGCGACCGAGCCGCGACGCCTCCTCGCTCATTCGCCGCGCGTAATCGGACAGCTTGGTCGGATCGCCGAGGCCGTCCGACAGCATGTCGCCGTAGAGCTGGAGTCCGGCGAGCGGCGTGCGCAGCTCGTGGGCGGCGGCCGCGGCGAACTGCGAGCGCTCGCGGGCGAGCCGTTCGGCGCGCGCGACCAGCATCACCACGAGGACGAACGCGATCGCCGAGATCAGGCCGACGACGATGAACTTGACCACGAAGCTGCGCGCCACCGCGCCGGCGGCCGAGCTCGCCGACGCGAGGGCCCCCGGGTTGATCGCCGCGGTGACCGACCAGCCCGGCGCGATCTCGGAGCCCGCCTCCTGGTCGGACGGCGCGTGGATCTGGATCGGTGTGTCTCCCGCACGCGCCCCGAGCCAGCTCGCGAGCATCGCGCGCTCGACGACGAAGCCCTGCACGAGCTTGCCATCGGGCGTCTCGACGTGGCGCGTGGCGACCAGCGACGGCGTGCCTGCGAGCGGCTCGGTGCGCCACTCGAACGCCGAGATCGTGATCGGGATCGGCGTCGCGTCCCTCGCGCGCGCGTTGTCGACCCGCTCGTTCGACGTGCCGAGCTTCGGCGACTTCGCCTCGAGCTTCTTGGGCACTGCCTGCTGCTCGATGAACACCCTGTTGGCGCTGAAGTTCTGCTCGTAGCTCGACGGATCGATCTCCACCACCTGCTTGCCCTTCACGGCCTGCGGGGTCGGCTTGACCTTGGAGGCCGTGGCGTCGGCGACGAGCGTGCCGTTGCCGGCGAGCTTGGCCGCGAACGAATCGCGGACGTTGTCGCGAAACGCCTGGTTGTCGAGGAGCTTGGACGGCTCGGAGAGCTCGGGCACCTCGTCGTTGATCGTCGGCGTGGTGACCGCCCCCGACGGCGCGATCTGGAAGTGGCCCTTGATCAGCGGATCCTCGGGGCCGCTCGCGAGCGGCGACGGCGTCACCGACCACGAGTTGATCGCGCGCGGGTCGTGATAGAGGTTGCCGTAGTAGTAGTAGTCGCGTGCGCTCTCGCGCCCGAGCACGCGCGACAGCTCGAGCCGCAGATCGCGCGCGAGCTGCTCCTCGGCCCGCCGCGCCTCGCCGACGGGTTCTGCCTCGAGCTCGCGTTGTCGCGCGCGGACCTCGCCCCACCCCGACGCGAACCACGCGACGAGCAGCACGGCGAACGCGGCCGCCGACAGCAGCGACGCGATCAGCGTGCGCGAGATTCGCCGGCGAGGCGCGAGGCTGGTCACCGCGCGAGCCTCCACGCATAGCCCGCGCCCTTGACCGAGATGATCACGGTCGGCTTCGCCGGATCGACCTCGAGCTTCTTGCGCAGCACCGCGATCGCCATGTCGACCGCGCGCGTCTGCAGATCGCCGCGCTGCCCGAACACCTGCTCGAGCAGCTCGGCGCGCGACACCACGCGCTCCTGATGCTTGTACAGCCAGCGCACGATGCCGACCTCGCGCGGCGTCAACGTGGTCCGCGCATCGCCGCGCACCACCACCATCCGCGCGAGATCGATCAGCGCGCCTTCGAGGTGCACCTCGTCGAGCGATTCGCCAGTCGGTGCCCGCCGGCCGAGCACGCGCACCCGCGCGAGCAGCTCGCGCGCGGAGAACGGCTTGGTGACGTAGTCGTCCGCGCCCTCCATCAAGCCGCGGACCTTGTCGTCCTCCGAGCCGCGCGCGGTGAGCATCAGGATCGGCGTGCCGGGGCGCGCCGCGCGCAACCGCCGGCAGACCTCCATCCCGTCGAGCCGCGGCAGCATCAGATCGAGCAGCACGAGATCGAACGGATCGCGCAACCCGGCCTCGACTCCCGCCACGCCATCGCCGACCGCGGTCACCGCATGGCCGTCGCCGGCCAGCAGATCGACGATGCCTTCCCGCAGACTTGCTTCATCTTCCACCACGAGGACGCGCACGCTTCAAAGGGTAACGCACGACCGTGTAAGGCGGATGTAAAGCCCCTGTTTACCGAGACCTGACGGCGGTTTCGTCGAGCCTGACGCATCGTCTCTTCCATGACTGACATGCCGAAGGTTCGCTCCTCTGCCCTGCGCGCCATCCTCCCCCTCGGCGCCGCGCTGCTCGCCTCGCCGGCCCGCGCCGCCGAGGATCCCGCCACCGTCGACATCGCCGAGCTCCGAGCCCAAGGCCCCGCCGGGCTCGCCCAGTTGTTCGTCACGTTCGATCGCCTCCCCGTCGGGCGCGAGCGCGATCAGCTCGCGCAGGTGATCGACCAGGTCGCGCGGCAGCGCTTCGCGACGGTGTCGCGCCTCTACTGGTACACCGATCTCGGCGAGGCCACGGTCGCGGCGCAGCGCAGCGGTCGCCCGATCCTCGCGCTCCGCATGCTCGGCAACCTGGACGAGGACCTGTCGTGCGCGAACAGCCGGCTGTTCCGCACGGTGCTCTACGCGAACGCCGAGGTCAGCGCCCTGATGCGCGACCACTTCATCCTCTACTGGTCGAGCGAGCGCCCGGTGCCCAAGGTCACGATCGACATGGGCGATGGCCGCGTCATCCTGCGCACCACCACCGGCAACAGCGCGCACTACGTGCTCGACGCGCAGGGCAACGTGCTCGACGTGCTCCCCGGCCTGTACGCGCCGAAGCTGTTCAAGGAGGAGCTGACCAAGAGCCTCGCGCTCGCGGCGAAGACGCGCACGCTCACCACCAACGCGCGCAACTCGGCGATCACCGCGTTCCACCAGCAGGCGTTGCGCACCCGCGCCGCCGCGTTCGCGAAGCTGACGACCAGCATGTTCACGCGCGATGGCACGCGCTCGTACTCCAGCAAGCTCGCCGCCGCGCAGCGCGTGACGGCCAGCAAGCGCATGATGGAGGTACCCGACCTCCAGCAGTTCGGGATGGACCCCGGATCGATCGGTCGCGACGACATCGAGCAGTGGGCGACGATCGGCGCGCGGCTGTGGAACCTCGTGCCCGCGCAGCGCGGTCCGGACGCAGCGCAGGCCTACGACACGTTCGACACGCGCAGCCTGCATCTGATCCGCTGGCTCCATCAGCTCGGCGGGCCGGTGTCCCAGGCCGAGCTCGCGGCGATGATCGGTCGCCTCGAGTACTCGACCCTCGCCGACAGCGCGCTCGACGAGCTCCAGCTCCGCCAGCAGATCCGCGCGAAGCTGGTCGCCGAGCCCGGCCTGGCGCTGCCCCAGCTCAACGACTGGATCTACGCCGAGGTGTTCCACACCCCGAAGTCGGACCCGTGGCTCGGCCTGGTGCCACGGACCGATTTCACCGGTCTCCCCGGAGATGGCGTCTCGCACGCAGGCCACTGACGCGGCGTGTTGTGTATGATCGTCGGCGATGTCTCGGGCCTCGCTTCGTAGCGCGCTGACGTTCGTCGGGCTCGCGCTCTCCGGCGGCAGCGCGGCCGCCGACAACACGCAGCTCGGGCTGTGGTTCGGTCCGCGGTTGTTCGCCGGCGACTGCAGCAACGCCGACGTCGCCGCGCGCGGCTGTCGCGACCTCACCGTGCTCGGCTACATCGAGGACGCCCCCGCCCATCCCAAGCTCGAGAACTCGATCGAGTTCGGCTTCCGCATCGCGCGCCCGTTCCTGCCGTGGCTGGTCCCCGAGCTCGAGCTCGCGGTGGCGCCCACCAAGACCAACGCCGTCGGCGGTGCCGCGGCAGCCGACGTGGTGTGGATCGATCCGCGCCTCCACCTCCGCATCGAGCTGATGCCCGGAAAGCGCCTGCAACCGTTCGCCGTGATCGGCGGCGGCTCGCCGTTCGTGGTGTCGAGCGCGCGCTCCACGTTCGCCACCAACATCACCGGCTCGGGCTATGTCGGCGGTGGTGTTCGCTTCGATACCACCAAGGGCTTCGTCATGCGGTTCGACGCCCGTGTCGCCTTCCTGCCCGGCGCCGACCGCATCATCGAGCCCGAGGTCGACATCGGCTTCGGTCTCGAGCTGCAGCTCGGCGTCAAGCGCAAGAAGCCGGTCGTCGAGGTCAACCCCGCGGTCGCCGATCGCGACGGCGACGGCATCCCCGACAACCAGGACAACTGCAGCGATCGCCCCGAGGACAAGGACGGCTTCGAGGACACCGACGGCTGCCCCGACATCGACAACGATCTCGATCGCGTGCTCGACGTCGCCGACAAGTGCCTCAACGTCCCCGAGACCTACAACGGCTACGCCGACGACGACGGCTGCCCCGACACCCTCCCGCCGGAGCTCGATCAACTGCGCGGCACGATCGAGGGCCTGATCTACGCCGAGGCCGAGACCCAGGTCCGCGCGTCGGCCCAGGCGTCGATCCAGAAGATCGCGAAGATCATGCTGACGCATCCGTCGATCCGCATCGTCTTGATCGGCCACACCGACGATCGCGAGGCGAAGCAGTTCGCGGAGCCGCAGCCGAACCAGCCCGCGCCCGATCTCGCCGCGGTCTCGATCGATCTGTCGAAGGCGCGCGCCGAGATGGTCAAGCAGACGCTGATCGGCTCGGGCATCGCCGCGCAGCGGATCGAGATCGATGGCAAGGGCTCCGAAGAACCCGTCACCGACAACGACAAGCCGCGCAGCCGCTCGACGAATCGCCGCGTTGAAGTGAAGCTCTGGCTGCCGCCCAGCGCGCGCTGAGCGATGTCTTCGGGCCAACCCTGGGCTCAGCAACCCTCGTCGGGCCCAGGCCCCAACCCTCTTGGGGCTCAGGCCAAGCCCTCGGGGCTCAGGCCCCAAAACCCCTAGCTCTTCTTGCGACCGAACAGCCCGCGCTTCTCTTTGACGTTCTCGCCGAGCTCGTCGGCGAGCTGACGCATCAGCTCTTCCTGCTTGCTGGTCAGCTTCTTCGGGATCTCGACCTTGAACACCACCGCGTGATCGCCGCGCGACTGCTCGCCGATCTTCGGGATGCCCTCGCCGCGCCGCACGATGACGTCGCCCGGCTGCGTGCCCGGCTTGACCTCGATCGTGGTGGATCCGGTGACGCCCTCCTCGAGCGTGTGGATCTCGATCTCGCCGCCGAGCGCCGCCTTCGCGAAGTTGATCGTGACCTCGCTGATCACGTCCTCGCCATCGCGCCGGAACCGCTCGTCACCCTGGACGTGCAGCACCACATACAGGTGGCCCGCGCCGCCTTGCGAGACCTCGCCCTTACCGGCGAGCCGCAGCGTCTGACCATCATCGACGCCGGCGGGTACGGTGACCTGCAGCGTGGAGGTCTCGGAGACCTGGCCACGGCCACGGCACTCCTCGCACGGATCCTTGATCAACTTGCCGGAGCCACGGCACTGCGGGCACGTGGTCTGGACCATGAAGAAGCCCTGCGCGTGGACGACCTGGCCCTTGCCCTGACACGCCTTGCACTGCTCGGGTTTGCTGCCGGGCTTGGCACCGGTGGCGTTGCACGGGCCGCACGCCACGTCGCGCGTGACTTTGACTTCCTTCGAGACGCCCCACACGGCCTCGGCGAACGACAGCTCGAGATCGATGCGCAGATCCGCGCCGCGCTGGGCGCGCCGGCCACCGCTCGCGCGACCGCCGAAGAAGTCACCGAACAGATCGCCGAACGCGGAGAAGATGTCCTCGACGTTCGAGAACCCACCGCCACCACCTTGGGCGGCACCGCGCAGTCCGTCGAAGCCGAAGCGATCGTAGCGCGCACGCTGATCGTCGTTCGACAGCACCGAGTACGCGTTCGAGACTTCCTTGAACTTCTCCTCGGCGTCTTTGTCCCCCGGGTTCTTGTCGGGGTGGAACTTCTGCGCGAGCGTCCGGTACGCCTTCTTCAGGTCGCCGGGGTTCGCGCTCTTGTCGACGCCCAGAACTTCGTAAAGGTCACGCATCTCGGGTGCCGTAGTGGTCTGCATGATTACCGCGCATGATTAAAAGAATCAGGGCCTTGGGTAAATCGGCCACACCACGCTGTCAAGGTATCGTAGCGGGCGGGATGCCGGCCAAATCGCCCCGAGAAGCTTCTCGACGGGTTGGACGCGCCGGAGGTGCGCCTCGCCACCCTGTTTGGTCAGGCTGCCCGAGATCCTCGGACGCATTTTGATCTAGACAAGCGCGCGCTACGTCCGATCGCGACGGATCCTGCCTCCCGTCACCGCGCTCGACGCAAGCGATCCGCGCGTGCAAAACGCGCGTGAGGTGTACCGCGTTCTGCCTCGGTGCGTAGCACGCTACACAGCCGCGTCGCGTCATTGTGTATAGGCAGATCGCTTCGGGTGCAGTGCTTGTACTCGTCGACGGGCGTTGGTACGAAGCGGGTATGGGCATCAAGAAGCTCGACACGATCTGGCTCGACGGCCAACTCGTCCCGTGGGACGCGGCCAGCGACCACTTGCTCGCGCACACGATGCACTACGGAGTCGGCTGCTTCGAAGGCATCCGCGCGTATCAACGTGCCGATGGCCGCACGGCCGTGTTCCGGCTGCGCGAGCACATGGAGCGCCTGCTCGACTCCGCGATGATCTGCACGATGGACGTCCCGTACACGCGAGATCAGCTGATCGCCTCCACGCTGGAGGTCATCCGCTCGAACAAGATGTCGTCCTGCTACATCCGCCCGCTGGTCTATCTCGGGTACGGCGCGCTCGGCCTGGGCTCGCTCGAGCCACCGGTCCGCACCATGATCGCCTGCTACGAGTGGGGTGCCTACCTGGGCGATGATGGCCTCAAGAAGGGCATCAAGTGCATGATCTCCGGGTTCACCCGCGCCAACGGCAACGCCGTGATGAACAAGGGAAAGATCTGCGGCCAGTACGTCACCTCGGTGCTCGCGAAGCGGATGGCCATCAAGTCCGGCTTCGAAGAGGCCCTGATGCTCGACCCGCAGGGCTTCGTCGCTGAGGGTACCGGCGAGAACATCTTCGTCGTCAAGAAGGACATCGTCCGCACCCCGCCCACCGCGGCGGCCATCCTCGCCGGCATCACCCGTGACACCACGATCCAGCTCCTCCGGGAGCAGGGCGTCGAGGTCCGCGAGGAAGCAATCGCCCGTGACGAGCTCTACACCGCCGACGAGGTGTTCCTGACGGGCACCGCCGCCGAGATCACGCCGGTCCGCGACATCGATCACCGCAAGATCGGCCGCGGCGAAGCCGGCCCGATCACCCGCCGGGTCCAGGAGTCGTACTTCTCCGTCGTGAAGGGCAAAGACACCAAGCACGACCACTGGCTGACGTACCTCTGAACGCCCGTCTCCGGCCCGCGAGCTCGCGGGTCACGAAGCTGAATTTCCGCGCGGGAAGTACCTCTGAACGCCCGTCTCCGGCCCGCGAGCTCGCGGGTCGCGAGAAGCTGAATTTCCGCGCGGGAAGCGTCGCCGGTCACCTGGTACTATCGACCCGTGCAGCCCGGGGACGTGCTCCTGGACAAGTACCGCATCGAGGAGGTCCTCGGTACCGGCGGTATGGGCAAGGTCGTGCGCGCGTCGCACGTCATGCTCCAGCAGCAGTTCGCCATCAAGGTGCTGCTGCCGCACATGGCCGACAGCGCCGAGACCGTCTCGCGCTTCATGCGCGAGGCGCAGTCGACCTCCAGGCTCAAGAGCGAGCACATCGCGCGCGTGTTCGACGTCGGCCGGATGCCCGACGGCGCTCCGTTCATGGTGATGGAGTACCTGCAGGGTAACGACCTCAACCAGATCCTCCGCCACCACGGTCCCCAGCGCTCGCAGGTCGTCTGCGATCTCATGCTGCAAGCCTGCGAGGGCATGGCCGAAGCCCACATGAACGGCACCGTCCATCGCGACATCAAGCCGTCGAACTTCTTCATCACCACGCGCCCCGACGGCACGATGCTCCTCAAGATCCTCGACTTCGGGATCTCCAAGACGCCCGTCGGCGTCACCGAGCT
>Ga0075163_10014468_pt1 | contig 10182 bp, 5 predicted proteins | sample JI1023141ADNA_FD_71478 | JGI IMG/M metagenome (GOLD analysis project Ga0075163, IMG submission 71478) | Wastewater effluent complex algal communities from Wisconsin, to seasonally profile nutrient transformation and Carbon sequestration -... | ecosystem: Engineered > WWTP > Effluent > Algae... | reverse complement strand
ACGCCTTCGAAGTGGGTGCACGATACAACCAAGGCAAGCGCTTCACCGGCTCCTTCGCGCTCTACCATACGCTCCTCTCGCAAGACCTGGTGTTCGACCCCGAGACCGCGCGCAACGAGCCGTCGCCCGGCACCAAGCGCTTCGGCGCCACGCTGGAAATGACGGTGCGCCCCACCGATTGGTTCACCCTCGCCGGCAGCACCACCTTCACCCGCGCGTCCTTCCGGGAAGACGGACAGGCGGGCGGCATCGAGGTGAAGGAGGGCAATCTGCTTCCCTACGTGCCGCAGATCGTGTCGCGGGTCGACGCCACCGCGCGTCACACGTTCGTGCGCCTCTTGAATCGCGACCTCGAGGGTCGGGTGGGCGTGGGCCTGGAGTCCATCGTGCGGCGCCCCTTGCCCTACGGCGAGATGGGACGCGACGTGTTCCTGACCGATCTCTCGCTGGCCGTACGCTTCAAGGAGATCGAGCTGGGCTGCGACATCACGAACCTCCTGGGCGCCCGCTGGTACGACGGGCAGTTCGTGTACGCGTCCAACTACGACCGCAGCAAGTCGCCAGCGCGCGTGCCGGCGTACCACGTGACCGCAGGCCCGCCGCGCGCGGTGTTCTTCAACCTATCGCTCACCATCTGAGCGGGCCCACCGCGAGGCTCAGGGTGTGGCGAAGACGTGCTTGTCGCTGGCCCCGCCTTGCACCGTGAGCTTCACGCTCTGGGCGCGACCCTTGGCCGGCGTGCACTCGATGACGTGGGCACCTTCCGGGAGCTCGAGCATCGGGAGCGGCGTCTGCCCGCGGGTGATGCCGTCGACGCTGATGACGCAGGGGCTCGGCTGGGAGAGGATGGAGAGGTGCCCGGGCCCCTTGTTCCGCGCGGTGCTCGCCACCGGGAGGCTATCGATGCGCACCGCCGGGGCCTGCTCCGGCCGCCGGCTCGTGGCGTCGGGCTCGCGCAGCACCGAGGAGCTGGCGGTGGTCGGCACCGCGTTCACCCGGTTGTCGCCGGTGAAGTGTTGCACGGTGAAGATGACGATGATGCCCACCACCACCACCGCGAGGGTGATGGCGCCGGCGATGAGCAGCGCCGTGGGGTTTCGCCAATCGAAGGAGAACGCCCCGCGGTGCCGCAAGGACGGAATGCCGGACGTGGTCGAGAGGGTAGAGGCCTGCGGCGTGCTGGCGTTGGGCGACGACGTGTAGGCCGGCGCCTGGGCCGGCGGGCGATCGCTGGCGCGCACCACCGGCAGGGCGTTGGTGGCCTCCGGGTCCATGGCGAGAATGCCGGACGCGGGGGCGGGGATGCTCACGTTGGCGGCGTCGAGATCCGGCAGCGCCGCCATGAGCCGCTCGGCGATGGCGTCGAAGCCGTCGGCGCGCTTGTCGAGGTCGGGCTGCAGGCAGTCGCGCACGATGGCGCGGAGCGACTCCGGCACGTGGGGTGCGCATTCGTCGACGCTGCGTGGCTGGCCGGTGGCGATCTTCACGATGAGGGCGTTGAAGTTCGGCGCCTCGTAGGGGCGAAATCCGCAGAGCGCTTCGAAGAGGATGGCGCCGAAGGAGAAGACGTCGGAGCGGCCGTCGACCCGGGTCTCGCCACGGGCTTGCTCCGGGCTCATGTAGAGCGGCGAGCCGAGGACCGTGCCCTGGATGGTGAGGGCGTGGAGGCGGCCCGCTTCTTCTTCGATGAACTTGCTGACGCCGAAGTCGAGGACCTTGGGCACCGCGCGGCCGTCGCGCTCCTTGTGGAGGAAGATGTTGGAGGGCTTCAGATCGCGGTGCACCACGCCGTTGCGGTGGGCGGCGGCGAGGGCGCGCGCCACTTCGACCATCACGAACGTGAGCTCGGTGAGGGTCATCGGCGGGTTCTGCCGCCGGAGCGCCGTCTCCAGAGGAACGCCGGTGAGCAGCTCCATCACCAGGAAGAGCGAGCCCTCTTCCGTTTGCCCGACGTCGATGACCTCGATGATGTTCGGGTGATCGATGCGCGCCGAGACCTTGGCCTCTTGTAGGAAGCGGTCCACGGCCTCCTTGGTCTTGGCGACCCCGGGCAGCATGAACTTGATGGCGAACTGCCGCTCGGTGAAGGTGTTGGTCGCAGACCAAACGGTAGCCATCCCACCGGTTCCTAGGAGCCGATTCAGGCGATACTTCCCTGAGATGACCTGACCCGTTTCCAACTTCTCGGCCCTCAACAACCTCGACCAGCTCTCAGGAGATGGTCATGCCTCCGTCGACCACCAAGGTGTGCCCGGTCATGAAGCTGGAAGCTTCTGCGCCAAGGTACACCGCTGCGCCAGCGATTTCGTCCGGACTCGCGTAACGACGCTGGGGCGTGCGCTTGATGACCTCGTCCACCAGCACGTCGTTCTTGAGCACGGCGCTGGCGAACCGGGTATCGACGAAGCCCGGCGCGATGGCGTTCACGCGGATCTTGCTCTCCGCCAGCTCCACCGCCAACGTCTTCGTCATGGAGAGAATCGCTGCCTTGGTCATGGAGTAGACGCCTTGACCGGGAGACGCGAGGAGGCCGGCGACGCTCGCCACGGAGATGATGGACCCGCCGGCGCCGCGCTTGTGCAGGTGCGCCACGACCTCGCGGATCATCCAGAAGTAGCCCTTCAGGTTGACGTCGAAGGTCTTGTCCCAAGCGGCGTTGTCGGCCGAGAGAAAGGGACCGAAGTGGGGGTTGGTGGCGGCGTTGTTCACGAGGATGTCGACGGCGCCGAAGTGCTTCACCGCTTCGGCCACCAGGCGCGTGCACTCGGACTCGCTCCCGGTGTGGGCGGAGATGGCGATGGCCCGGTCCTTGGGAAACGTCTCCGCGAACGCGGGCTCGATCTTGCGCGATGCGAGCACCACCCGTGCCCCCGCGGCGGCGTATGCGCGCGCGATGGCTTCGCCGATGCCACGGCTCGCGCCGGTGACGATCGCAACCTTGCCTTCGAGGCTGAAATCTGCGCCCATGTGGCGCAAGCACTTACCACGTCTTCACTGAACGTATAGGTCGATGGGACGAAAAATCGCTGACGCGGTGCACCATTGCCGCGATCCAGGCGCATCCGTTCAGTGTGCCACCGGGCGGTCCCGAGAGGGTCAGCCCACGAACGCGCCAAGGGCGCGGAATCGTGTGTACCGGTCCTGCGCTAGCTCAGCCGGACCGAGGCTGCTCAGGTCCTTCAACGCGTCGATGATGGCGCGCTCCACGAAGGCAGCGGCAGCCGCAGGGTCCTGATGTGCGCCTCCAGCGGGCTCGTCGACCACGCGGTCGACGGCCTTGAAGCGGAGGAGATCGGGCGCGGTCATCTTCATGCGCGTGGCGGCTTCTTCGGCCTTGGAGCCGTCCTTCCAGAGGATCGAAGCGCAGCCTTCCGGGGTGATGACGCTGTACGTGCCGTACTCGAGGACGTGCACGCGGTTGGCCACGCCGAGCGCGAGGGCGCCGCCGCTGCCGCCTTCGCCGATGATGGTAGCGATGATGGGGACCTCCGCGCGCGCCATGGACGCGAGGCACGCCCCGATGGCTTCGCTTTGACCGCGCTCCTCGGCGCCGATGCCGGGGTACGCGCCGGGCGTGTCGATGAAGGTGAGGATGGGCATGCGGAAGCGGTCCGCGAGATCGTAGAGGCGGCGGGCTTTGCGGTAGCCCTCCGGGTGCGGCATGCCGAAGTTGCGGCGGACGTTGTCCTTGGCGCCGCGGCCCTTCTGGTGGCCGACGACCATCACGCCGCGCCCGTGAAAGCGGCCCATGCCGGCCACGATGGCGGAGTCCTCGCCGAACACGCGATCGCCCGCCAGCTCGGTCCAGTCGGTGATGAACCGCTCCACGTAGTCGAGCGTGTAGGGGCGGTTCGGGTGCCGCGAGAGCTGCACCTTCTGCCAGGGGGAGAGGTCGGCGAAGATCTCCTTGGCGAGCTTCTTCGCTTTCTCCTCGAGCCGCCGCAGCTCGCTCTCGAGCTTGCGATCGTGCTCCGCCAGGGCGCGAAGCTCGCGCACCCGCGACACCAGGTCCACAATCGGCTTCTCGAAGGGCAAAACGTACGCGGCCATACGGCCCAGACCACTACCACCACTTCCGACCGCTGTTGAGCGCCAAATCCGGGCCCGCCCGGGCCCGCGCTCACTCCGCCGAGCGGATGTGGGCCTGGGAGGCGGAGACGCGCTCGCGAATGACGTTGAAGATGCGAAGCGGGCGCTCTTTGCCCTTGAGGGCCGCCGGCGGGAGCTCTTCGAACTCGAAGCGGTTGTTCAGGAGGCCGAGGGTCTGCTCGCTGACGATGACCTGCCCGGCGGCGGCGATGCCGCAGAGGCGCGCGCTGGTGTTGGCGGTGTCGCCGATGACCGTGTAGCTGAGCGCCTTGGAGCTGCCCACGTAGCCGGCGACCAGGCTTCCGGTATGGATGCCCATGCCGATGGCCAGCGGCGGGGTGCCGATCTCCATGCGCTTGCGATTGAAGCGTCCGAGCACTTCCATCTGCTCCAGGGCGCAGGAGACGCCGCGGACCGCGTCGTCGGTGTGGGAGACCGGCGCACCCCAGAAGGCCATGATCCCGTCGCCCATGAACTTGTCGAGCGTGCCTTCGAACTTGAAGATCGTCTCCACCATGAGCTCGAAGTACTCGTTGAGGAGCTCGACCATGACCTCGGCGGAGGTGCCTTCGCTCATGCGCGTGAAGCCGCGGATGTCGCTGTTGAAGACGGTGGCCTCCGGGACGTGGATGCCGCCCTTCTTCACCTCGAGCTTGCCGCTCAGCACCTGCTCCGCCACGTTGGGCGAGAGCAAGCGGGAGAAGCGCTCGCGGTTGATGATCTCTTGCTCGATCTTCTTCGCGAGCAGGGTGTTCTCGATGAAGATCGCCGCCTGGTTGGCCACCGTGGTGATGACCTCGAGGTCCTTCTGCTGGAACTGCGCGAGGGCCGGCGAGTCGAGCCACACCGCGCCGAGCACTTCTTGCTCGTGCACGAGCGGCACCACCATCGCGCTGGAGATGCGGTTGAGGATCATCGATTTGCCCTTGGAAGCGGCGAAATCGCTGGACGCGTCGTGGGTGAGCACCGAGGCCTTCTCGGCGATGGCGTGGTTCAGGATCGTCGACGACACTTCGATGGGCGCGTCGGTGCCGTCGCGCCGCTGAGCGGCCCTCGGCTGCAGGGTGCCATCGGCCTCGCGGAGCATGATGACGCCGCGGTCGGCTTTCACGAACTTGAAGAGCGCCCGGAGAATCTTGTCGAGGAGCTGGTCGATGTCGCGCTCCATGGCGATCTCCCGGGCGAGCTCCCAGGTGATGCGCAGGCGCTCGTAGTCGAGGCGCAGCTGGCCGGGGTCGTGCGCTACCTGATCGAAGGGCACGAAGCCCTTGGTCTTGGCGTTGATCTGTCGTTCGATGGCGCGCGCCGAGTCGAGCATGTCGACGCGGGTACCGGCCAGGGTCATGGGGCGCGGCGGCGGCACCGGGCGGGGCACCGGCGGGGCGGGGGCCACCTGTGGCTGGTGCATCGACGGCTGCGGGGGCGGAATCGGCGAGTGTGGGTTCGACGGGCTCGGGGGCCGCATCGGCGGCAGTGGCTGCCCCTGCGGGCCGCCCTGCATGTGCTGCGAACGCGGTGGCTGCTGCTGGTTGCCGCTGGGCATCGGTCCGCTCATGGGCGGGCCCATGGGGGTCGTGGGGTTCGGCGCCTGCACGGCGCCGGGGCTCACCGCGGGCAGCGGGAAGTTGATGGGCGCCGAGCCGTCGTCGTAGCGAGCGCGGGTGGAGCCCAGCGTGATCTCGTCGCCGTGCTTCAGCGCTTGCTCGCCGCGGACGCGCTCGCCGTTGATGAACGTGCCGTTGAGGCTGCCCAGATCGCGGAGCACGCAGACGCCGTCGCGCTGCTCGAGGATGCAGTGTTCCTTCGAGACGATCTTGTCGAGGAGCTGGATCGAATTGGACGGATGACGACCCAAGCTATTGATGGGCCGCAGCTCCACCGCTTGCATCCCCTCGGCAGTGGCGAGGATTAATCGTGCCATTCGACTCCGGGAGTCTACTTGAACCCGAAGGCCGTGGGCAGAGCGATTCTCGAGGGTGCGGAAAGAAAGGAGAAATGGCCGGCGTCTTGGCGGTGAATCGCCCTCCGAACGATGGTACGCTTGCAAAACCAGCGCCTCGGGCAACGACGGGGCGGCACGAAAGGCGGCCCTGTGTGCGGCGCGCCGCCGGCGCCGCGGATTGAGCCCTTCAGTGACCCACCGGAAGGAAAACGCGACACGCTCCATGCAGAAGCCGTCCAAGACCCGCTCGAAACGTGGCAGTCCCGTCGCTCCCGAAGGGCGAACCTCCCCCCGGCGCCCCAACAAGGCGGCGCCCCCGGTCGCCACGCCGCCGGTTTGGTCCGACCCGCCCATGTCCGCCGCACGCGAGATGTGCCGCGTCCCGGCGGAGCTGGTCTCTCTCCAGACGGTCCCGGCGGAGCTCCCGGAAACGCCCCACGAAGGCCACGGGCTGTTCGAGCTGCTGAGCTCCACGGCGCGGCGCGCGCTCGCCCTGGGCCTCACCGCCCGGGAGCCCAACTTCCACGTGTTCGTGGCGGTGGACCCGGAGGTGATGATCGAGGACGATCTCCTGCGCTTCGCCGAGCATTACGCGAAGGGGCGCGAGACCGCCAAGGACGTGGTCTACGTCCACGACTTCAACCGCCCCGAGGCGCCGCGACCGCTGCTCTTGCCGGCGGGCCGTGGGCAGGTGCTGGTGGAGGGAATGGACGCGCTCATCGAGCGCCTCAAGGAGGAGATCCCCGCCATCGGCGATGCGGCCCCGGTGAAGAAGGCGCAGACCGATCTCGGGAGGAAGCTCGAGGAGCGCAACAAGGAGCTCATCTCCGGCCTCGAGATCACAGCAAAGACGCTGGGCTTCGGCATCCGCTCGGTGCAGGGAGGCATCCAGACCTTTCCGATTCTGCACGGCAAGCCGCTCACCGCCGAGCAGTTCTCGGTGCTCGACGAGGGCACCAAGCGCGCGCTGGCCGACGCCGAGACCAAGCTCACCTCCGAGGTCGAGAAGGCCGCGGGGCTGGTGCGGGCCGCCAGCTCCAAGTTCGAAGAAGAGAGGGGGAGGGCGTTCGGCAAGGCGGCCGAGGCGCTGGTGACCAAGGCGGTCACGGAGCTCGCCGAGGCGTTCCAGGACGACGGTGAGGAAGTGCTCCGGTACTTCGCGGAGGTGGCCGCAGCGCTCATCACCGACTGGCACCACCTGGCGCAGAGTGACCGCCGCCGGGGCGACGACGACGACGACGGCCCGTCCGAGGGCAACGACTCGGATCCGGAGCACGCGCGTGACCTCGAGCGCTTCAAGGTGAACCTCCTGGTCTCCCACGAGCCGGGGGCCGCGCCGCCGGTGATCTACGAGGCCAACCCCACGTTCCCGAACCTCTTCGGGTACCTCGAGCGCCGCGCACGGTTCGGCGCGCTGCTCACCGATTTCACGCGAATGCGTGCAGGTTCCATCCATCGCGCATCCGGCGGGGTGCTCATCGTGCGGGCGCAGGACTTGCTCACCGACCCCATGATCTGGGAGCGGATGAAGCGGGTGCTGCGCGAGCGACAGATCGGCCCCGAAGATCCGCTGGGGCCGCTGGGGCTCTACGCCACGACCCTGCGGCCGGTGCGCGTCCCCATCAAGCTGCGGGTGGTGCTCTTGGGGCCGGAAGAGATGTACTCGGCGCTGCTGGCGGCGGATCCCGATTTTGCCGCGCTTTTCCGGGTCAAAGTCGAGGTGCTGCCCTCGGTCCCGCGCACGGCGGAGACGCTGGTGGCGCTCGACGCGCACTTCATGGGCATGGCCAAGGAGCGCGAGTGGGGGACGTTCACCCGCGAGGCGCGCGCCAAGCTCATCGATCTCTCGGCGCGGCTCTCCGGCGATCGCGAGCGCCTGTCGATCTTTCCCGGGCCCATCGAGGAGACGGCGGCCTTTGCCAGCGCCCTGGCGGCGGCCCGCGCCACCCATGGGGATCCGGCCCACGATGGCGCGCACGCCGGCGATCCCGGCGTTCCCAGCCTGCGCCGCCCGTTCCGCGCATCCATCGCGCCGCCTACCGTGAGCGCGGTCACGGCCGAAGAAGTGGAGCTCGCCTGGCGCGAGCGTCGAGAGCGCACCGGCGCTGCCGAGCGGCAGTTCCGGGAGCTCATCGTTCGCGGGGAAATCGCCCTCGATACTTCGGGCAGCCGGGTCGGCGTCATCAACGGCCTCTCGGTGCTCAGCACCGGCGACGTGGAGTTCGGGCAGCCGGTGCGCATCACCGCAGTGGTGGCGCTCGGGCGCGAGGGACTGGTGGACGTGGAGCGCGAGGCCCAGCTCTCCGGCGCCATCCACACCAAGGGCGTCGCCATATTGCGCGGCTACCTGGGCCGCATGTTCGGGCAGGAGCGTCCGCTCAGCCTTCGGGCGCAGCTTGCCTTCGAGCAGAGCTACGGCGAGATCGACGGCGACAGCGCCTCGGCGGCGGAGCTCTTCGCGCTCCTGTCGGCGCTGGCCGACGTGGGCATCGACCAGGGCATTGCCGTCACCGGTAGCATCAACCAGCTGGGGTCGATCCAGGCCATCGGTGGGGTGTGCGCGAAGATCGAAGGCTTCTTCGAGGTGTGCAGCGCGCGCGGCCTCACCGGTCACCAGGGCGTGATGCTGCCGCGGCCCAACCTGCAGCAGCTGGTGCTCCGCGAGGACGTCTCCCGCGCCATCGAAGCGGGATCGTTTCACCTCTACGCCATCGACACCGTGGCCCAGGGCGTCGCCATTCTCACCGGGCTCCCGGCCGGCGATCGCGACGCCAACGGTCGCTTTCCCGCGGCCAGTGTGTTCGGTCGGGTGGAGCGGCGCATCATCGAGATCGCCGAGCGGCTGCGCGAAGCGGAGAACGCCACGGTGGCGGTGCCGCCTGCGCTCGACTCCATGGAGGATGTGAGCGCCGTCGACCTCGGCGGCACCGACGATGCGGAGTTCGAACGGCGCCGATGAAACGGTGGTGCGCTGCGGGAGGGGTCGCGGTGGCGCTGGCACTCGTCAGCGGGTGCGCCATCGCGCCGGTGGTGCCCCGCGTGGTGGAAGGGCGCATCGTGACCGGCCCCGAGGTCTCGGTAGATGCATATGCCACGTATCTCGAAGGCGTGCTGGCGGAGGAGGGTGGACGTCTGGCGGAGGCGCGCGTGTACTACGAGCGCGCCCGGCGCATGGATTCGACGGACCCCGAAATCGCGACGCGTCTCGCGGTGGTGCGATGCGCGGCGGCCTCGACGCCGTCGGCCAAGCGAAGCAGCTACGAGACCTTCGACGCGGCGCTGGAGCTCGACGCTGAGTACGCGCCCGCGCTGGAGGCCAAGGCGGCCTGCGCCGCGGCGGCGGGCGACGCGGCAGACGCCGCGCGGCTCGTCGCAGAGGCTGCGCGTCTCGATGGGCGCAGGGTGGGGGCGGCCATCGCGGTGGCCGATGGCAAAGCGCCGGAGGAGCGCCGGGAGCGGCTCGTGGCGCTGACGCTGGTGCACGCGGAAGCGCCCGAGGCCTGGGAGGCGCTCGGGCGCTTCGCGGTGGTCCACGGCGACGCCGTGCTCTCGGCGCGAGCTTACGGGGAGCTCGCGCAGCGAGCTCCCCGTAAGCTCGCGGCGTGCTTCGCCGAAGCGGCGCGGCTCGGCGGCGCCGGCGCGCTGCGCGCCGGGCGCCGCCTCGCCGGCCTCGCGACCGACGTGGCGCCGCCCGGCCCGCCGCCGGGGGCTTCGCCCCTGGCGGCGCGCCTGGCGGTGGACGATGCGCTGGCGAGCGGAGACGTGCCGCGCGCCCTCCGGCGCGCGACGCGTCTCCGCGTGCCCAAGGCCGAGGTACTGGTGCGTGCGGTGCTGCTCGGGCAGAGCTCGGCGGCGAGCGCGCTCGCCGCCGAGCTCTCCCGCGCAGACCCCACGTCCGGTGACGCCGCGGTCGCGGTGATTCTCACGCGCGACGTGTCGCCCGCCGCAGAGGCGCCGCACGCCGGCACGCCGGCGCGCGGCGCGCTCTCCACGGTGGCCGCCTACGCCCTCGCCGCGCGCCTGGCGCGCGTCGAGGTCGGCGCGTCGCGCGCTTGGCTCGCTGCCGCGCGCCAGGGCGAGCTCCTCCCGGCTCCGCCCCACGACGCCATGGTGGTGAGCCTGGAAGTCGAGCTGGTGCACCGCGGCGTGCT
>Ga0075163_10014467_pt1 | contig 10182 bp, 9 predicted proteins | sample JI1023141ADNA_FD_71478 | JGI IMG/M metagenome (GOLD analysis project Ga0075163, IMG submission 71478) | Wastewater effluent complex algal communities from Wisconsin, to seasonally profile nutrient transformation and Carbon sequestration -... | ecosystem: Engineered > WWTP > Effluent > Algae... | reverse complement strand
TCCGCGTCGAGCAGTTCGACGACTCCGTCCTCGTCGCGCTGGTCGAACAGGTCCATCGCGTTCAGCACGCATTGTCCTGACGACACGCACTTGTCCTGATCCACCGTGACTTTCATGCGGCGTCTCCCGTTACCGGTGCCAGCCAGAGTCCGACGATCGCGTCGATCAGCCCGGCCCCGGCCGCACGCCAGGACCGTCCCACAGCGGTGGCACCCGCGGTCAGCGCGCGTTCACGGTCGGCGCAGCTGTGCATCAAGAGGTTGCGGGCCATGATGTTTCGTTCGTAGCGCACGATGACGGGCAGCTCGGGCAGGCACCGGTTGATACCGTCGATGACCTGCACCAGCGAGGCCGAGCTCAACGCGTCCTTGACCACGATCCCGTGATAGGCGGGATCGGCCATCGCCTGCGCGGCGAATCGCGCGTACCAGGTGGGGTTGCCCAGCGCGTCGAGGTGGTCGGTCAGCGGGCGCACCAGACACGTCACCCACCCCCGCAAGTCGGTGTGCGCGTCGGTATCGGCGACGAGTCGCTGTCGCAATTCCTCGATCGGCTCCCGGTGCCGTTGCTCGATGGCACGCACCAGGTCGGTCTTGGTGCCGAAGTGATAACCCACGGCGGCGTTGTTCCCCTGTCCGGCAGCCTCACTGACCTGACGGTTCGATACCGCGAAGACGCCATGTTCGGCGTAGAGCCGTTCGGCCGCGGTCAAGATTGCCTCGCGAGTCGTGCTCGCCCGGTCGGTCCGCAGGGGTCTGGCAGCCGTCATCGTTACAGTCAACGCCCCCTCTGTAATTAAGTCAAGCGGTTGATTTAATTCACTCTGCGCGTGCGCCTCGGGACGCGACGCTCGCCGGCGCCGTCAGGACCTGCGGACGATGACCTTCCCGGCCACCGTGCCGCCGTCGACCGGCAGCACGGTTCCGGTGACATAGCGTGACCTGTCGGTAGCGAAGTACAGTGCCGCCTCGGCGACGTCATCGACCGTGCCCTCGCGTTTGAGTGGCCGGTCATCACGCATCTGCGTGCGGATCTTGGCCTCGAACTCCTCGAGCCGTTCGCGATCCTCACCGGCCGCACTCTTGCGCACGATCGACGTGCGGATGTTGCCCGGCGCGATCGCGTTCACCCGGATCTCGTGGTGAGCCAACTCGATCGCGACGGACTTGGTGAACTGGATGACGGCCGCCTTGGACGCACGATAGGTCTGCACTCCCGCACCGGCCTGGATACCGCCGATCGAGGTGAGGTTGAGGATCGATCCGCCGCCGTTCTCGGCCATGTGGCGGCCGGCATCTCGGGTTCCTGCCATCACCGCGCGCAGGTTGATCCGCAGCACCGCGTCGAAGTCGGCCAGGTCATCGTCGAGGAAGCGTCGGTGCATGGTGCCCGAGATGCCCGCATTGTTCACCATCACGTGCAGACCGCCGAACTCGCCGACCGCGGTGCCCACCAGCGCGGTGATCTGGCTCAGATCGGTCACATCGCAGGGGAGAAACCGTGCCGCCGAGCCCAGTTCTTCGGCCACCGCCTTGCCACGTTCGGCGTCCACGTCACCGAAGACGACCTGTGCCCCCTCGCCGGCGAACCGCCGCACCAGACCTTCACCGAGCCCGGATGCCCCTCCGGTGATGACGGCGACCTTGCCGGCCAATTCGTCGCTCATGAAACACCTTTCAGGAAGTCCAACAGCAGTTCGTTGACGGCGTCCGGCGACTCGATGTGCGGGCAGTGGCCGGCGTCCGCGACCACCGCCGAGCGCGCGCCCCGGATCCGGCCGGCGATGTCGGCGGACCACCCCAGGGGCAGTAGCTTGTCGGCGGCGCCCTCGATGATCAAGACCGGCACCGAAATCCTGTCGTAGGCCCGCGCACTGGATGGGGTCGGCGGGGCCTCCAGGCCGGGCCGGCGGAACCGCGCCGCCGCCAACGACTCCCACGCCCCGGGCGCGATGCTGGACTCGTATCGTCGTTGCACGTAGGCATCGTCGGCCGGGTAGCCCGGGCCGGCGAACAGGGCGGCCACGATGGCACGCATGGCGTCGAAGGTGGCGTCGTAGTCGTACAGCGCGGCGACGTGCTCGTTGCGCTGGATGTCCCCGCCGCCGCAGATGGCCACCAGTGACCGCACCGGCAGCATCGGATGTTCGGAGGTGGTATCCACCAGCAGGTTGATCGCCCCCATCGAGTTGCCGACGAAGTGGGCCGAACTCACACCCAGCACCTCACAGAACCGGGCGATGTGCCGGATCCGCATACCGCGCCCGTCGGTGAAGTCGACGACCTTCGCGGACTCGCCGAATCCCAGCATGTCCGGCGCGAGCACCCGGTAGTGCTCGGCGAGCGAGCCGATGGTGTTCTCCCAGGCGATCTCGGCGCCACCGCCGAACTCACCGCCGTGCAGCAGCACCACCGGCTCGCCGGTGCCGGCTTCCAGGTAGCTGGTTGTCAGCCCGTCGACGTGGATGGTCCTGCGCTCGAAGCTCATTTGATCGCGATCGGACTGACCGGGGCACCGACCGCGCCGACAACCTTCAGCGGTGGCGCGATGAGTTGAAACTCGTAGACACCATCGGCGGCGCAGTCCGCGGCCAGGCCGGTCAAATCCCAGTATTCGCCCAACATCAGCCCCATGTCGCGCAGACAGATCATGTGCATCGGCAGGAAGGTCCCCTCCACGCCGTTCGCCGGGTCGGGATCCTCCACCATCAGATTGTCAGAGGCAACGGCAGCCACCTCGTGGTCATGCAGCCACGATGCGCAGGTCCAGTGCAAACCGGAGCCGGCCTCGTGCCCGTCGCCGGTGGACAGGAAACGCGTCCACCAACCGGTGTGCACGACGACGATGTCGCCGCGCCCGATCCGAACACCCTGCTTCGCGGCGATGTCGTCGAGCTCGGCAGGTGTGATCGGCCGCCCGGGCTCGCAGAAGACCTCCTCCCCGCGGTGGGCCACGACGTCGAGCAACACGCCGCGAGACACGATGCCCTTACCGTCCACCTTCTCGATGCCGCAGCGGTAGGCGCCGAAGCTGGTGACCGAATCGGCTGGGAAGCCGTTGTAGAGCTTGTCCTCGTAGTACACATGCGACAGCGCATCCCACTGCGTTGCCGCCTGCAGTGACATGGTGATCATGTCGTCGTTGAACCGGAAAGGGTTGTCGACAAAGAATGAACTGAGTTCCTGAGCAACGGATTTGCGCGCCCATTCCGGCGCGTACTTGACCAGGGTCTCGGCGTCGCCACCGTCGACCGTCATGACGTGGATGGGGTTGATGCGGAATTTGAAGGCCCCCTGCGGCCCGTTGGACCCGAAGTCGCCGCCCAACGAGATCACCCTGCCGCGCTTGACCAACGACGCGGCCTCCGCAACCTTGTCGTCGGTGATCAGATTGAGGGTGCCGAGTTCGTCGTCGTCGCCCCAGCGGCCCCAGTTGCGCACGTCGTCGGCGACCCGGCGAAAATCCTTCATGGTGGACATCTAGTCGGTTCCTTCCCGTGCCGCCTGCGCCGACAGCAGTTCCTCCGCGATCCGGTTCGCGACGCTGCCGCCATCCACCCAAATCACCTGTCCCGAAATGTAGCTTGCCGCTGGGCTGTTCAGGAAGGCCAGCACCGACGCCTGCTCGTCGGGCCCGCACACATGGCCCAGCAGCGTCGGGAACGCATCGAGATAATTCTGGCCGTATGCCGACTTCAACTGGTCCAGAATGGGTGTCTCGGTGACGCCCGGACCGGTGCAGTTGATCCGGATGCCCCGCTCGCCAAGGTCCAGCGCACGGGTCATGCCGTAGAGAATGATGGCCTCCTTGGACAACCGGTAGCCGCCGTCGGCGAGCGCCTCCGGATTGCCCGCACACCACGAGATGCCCTCCGACATGGAGTGTGTCGCCACTAATCCGGCGGTGACAGCCTTGTTGGCAAGGTAATTTGCTGCCGCCAGCGAGGACACATTGGCGATCGCGGACCCTGAAGGCATCTGCGGCAACAACGCTTCGGTGAAGTGCCGCATGCCGAGGAAGTTGACGGTCACCACCAGCAGTGGGTTGCCGATTCCCGAGGACACCCCGGCCACGTTGAACAGCGCGTGCACCGGACCGTCGATGGCGGCCACCGCGGCGTCGATCGACGCGGCATCCGCGAAGTCCACCTCGACGAACGCCGCCGGAGGCCGTTCGGGCCTGCGCAGATCGAGCCCGGTGACATGCGCGCCGAGGTCGGCCAGCTGGGCGCTGAGATGCGCACCGATCCCCGACGCGCACCCCGTCACCACCACTCGGCGCCCGTCATAGCGCCACAACTCGGCGGACATACCTATCGCGCCGCCTCGCGCTGTTCCTTCTCCAGCTGAGCGGCCTTGACCCGGCCCTCGTTGATTTCGGCCATCGCCTCGGGGATCTCACCGGCGGTGAACTTGCCACCGCGACCGGTGGGCAGACCACCGAAGGAGTACGTCTCGTCGAACATCGGCGCGTTCGAAGGCTGCCTGCGCCCCTCCACCTTCTCGATCACCGGGGCCAGTCTCTTGGCCTTGTCCGCCACTGCCTTCGCATCCCGCTCGATGAACTCAGGCAGGATCTCCCTGCCCATGATCTCGATCGATTCCATGGTGCCCTCGTGGCTGCGGGGGTTGAGCAGCAGAATGATCTCGTCGACGCCGCTGGCCTCGTAGCCGCGCAGGAACTCGCGCACCGTGTCCGGGGAACCGATGGCCCCGCGACCCGGGCCGTAGGCCAGCGTCGGATCCTCCTTGACCGCGTCCTGGTAGAGGTCCCACACCCCGGTGCGGCCAGGGGTGTGCATTCCGGTCAGGTAATAGTGCATGATGCCGAACGAGAAGAACCCGCCGCCGGATCCGAGCCGCTTGAGTGCCTCGTCATCGGTCTTGGCCACCATCATCGACAGATCGCCGCCGATGGCCAGGATGTTGGGGTTGATCGCCGGGGTGACCGGGGCGCCGGCCTCCTCGAACTCCTTGTAGTAGCCGTCGACCCGATCCTTGAGCGCCTCGGGGCCGGTGTAGGCGAAACTCAATGCCCCGATCGCCTTCTGGGCGGCCATCTGCACCGAGGACGGTCGGGTGCAGGCCACCCAGACCGGGGGGTGCGGCGACTGCAGCGGCTTGGGGATGACATTGCGGGCCGGCATCTCGACGTGCTCGCCCTTGAAACCGGTGAACGGCGCCTCCGTCATGCAGCGGATGGAGACCTCCAGGGCCTCCTCCCACATGGTGCGCTTGTCGGCCGGGTCGATGTCGAATCCACCGAGCTCGGCGACCGAGGAGCCCTCACCCGTGCCGAATTCGACGCGGCCTCCTGACAGGTGGTCCAGGGTGGCCACCCGTTCCGCGATGCGTGCGGGGTGGTTGATCGGCGGGGGCAGGTGCATCACGCCGAAGCCGAGCCGGATGTCCTTGGTGCGCTGGCTTGCCGCGGCCAGGAACATCTCCGGCGCGGTCGAGTGGCAGTACTCCTCCAGGAAGTGGTGCTCGGTCAGCCACACTGTGGAGAACCCGGCCTTGTCGGCTGCCTCGACCTCGTCCAGCCCGTGCTGGAACAGCTGGTGCTCGTCATCCTCCGACCACGGCCGCGGCAACGGGAATTCGTAGAACAGCGAGATCTTCATGCGGTTACCTCTCTATGGGAGTTCTCAGATATGTGTTGTGCCGCAACGTAGCCAAACGTCATGGCAGGTCCGATCGTGGCGCCGGCACCGGCATAGCTACGACCCATCACCGCCGCCGAGGTGTTGCCAGTCGCATACAGGCCGGCGATGACGCTGCCGTCTTCGCGCAGCACCCTGGCATGCTCGTCGGTCAGCAGTCCGCCCGAGGTGCCCAGGTCGCCCAGGATGATCTGGAAGGCCAGGTAGGGCGGCTTGCCGAGCGGCGCCAGATTGGGGTTGGGCAGGGTCGGGTCGCCGTAGTAGTTGTCATACGCACTGTCGCCGCGGTTGAAGTCGTCATCGTGTCCGCGCCGGGCCAGGTCATTGAATCGCTCTGCAGTATCGCATAATTCGCCCGCCGGTACCCCGATCTTGGCGGCCAGCTCCTCGAAGCTTGCCGCCGCGGCCACGATGCCGGAATCCAGCCATGCCTGCGGGATCTTGCGACCGGTCGGCACCGGAGCGAACGGTACCTTCGGGATGGGCAGGTGCCCGCCGACCACGTAGCGATGGAACGAGCCGATGTCGGTGACCAGCCAGCACGGGACGTGATCCACCCCCGACCGCTGTCCCTCGATCATGGCGTGCGCGAAATCCATATAGGGCGCGGCCTCGTTGATGAAGCGTTTGCCCGCACCGTTGACCACGAACTGGGCGGGCATCATCCGCTCGTTCAGCATGAACTGCAGCCGCCCGTCTGGCCAGCACATCGCGGGAAACCACCACGCCTCGTCCAGCAGGTCGGTCGCAGCGCCGACCTTCTCCCCCGCCCGGATACCGTCCCCGGTGGCCGCGGGATTACCGAAACTCCAATCCCGCTCCAGCAGCGGCAGATATCGACGTCGCCACTGCATATCGTGGTCGAATCCGCCGGTGGCCAACACCACTCCGCCGCGGGCGGCGATCCGGATCGCCGCACCGTCGCGTTCCACCACCGCGCCGACCACCCGCCCGTCCACGTCGGTGATGAGTTCGGTCATCGGGGCCGACAGCCACAGCGGGATGTCGTGTTCCTGCAGGGCAAGCCGCATCCGGGCCATCAGCGACTGTCCGATGGCGGCCATTCGGTCCCCGAAGACCCGCGCGCGGAACATCCGCCAGATCAGTTTCACCAGCACCGCCTTGCCCCGCCAGTTCTGCCGTACCTGGTAGAACAGTCGTAGGTCCTTGGGCGCGAACCAGATTCCCTTCGGTGCGAGCGCGAGCGGCGCCAGCAGATTCTGTTCCTCGGCACCGAGCTTGCGCAGGTCGATCTCGGGAACGTTGATGGTGCTGCCCCGTTCGGATCCGCCGGGCAACTCCGGGTAATAGTCGGCATACCCGGGTTTCCACACGAATTCGAACCAGTCGCTGCAGTGCTCCAGGAAGTCCATCATCTCGGGAGCGGCGTCGACGTAGGCGCGCAGTCGGGCGTCGCTGACGAGCCCGCCGGTGATGGTCTTGAGGTAGTCGAAGACGCCTTCGGGGTCGGGGGTGTATCCGGCGCGTCGCTGCGCCGGCGCCCCGGGCACCCAGATACCGCCGCCGGACAACGCGGTGGAACCGCCGAACTTGGCCGACTTCTCCACGATGAGGGTGGACAGCCCGGCCGCATCGGCCTTCAGCGCGGCGGTCATACCGCCGCCCCCGGAGCCGATGACGAGAACGTCGACGGTGTGGTCGAACTGGCTGCTCACTGCGGTACCGCCGTCCGGATCGCGAATCCCGCGATCAGCTCGGGAGCAGCGCGATAGTAGCGCTGCCGTGTCTGGTAGGGACCCTGGGCCGCCAGCGCGGCGAATGCCGCCACCCAGGTACGGATCTCGTGCGCCGAATTGCCGGCCTCGCGCGCGATCCACTCGTTGTTCCAGCCGTCCACCTCGGTCAGCCGGTTGGTGTCGATCAGGTCCAGCAGGGCCCGGTCCCAGTCCGGGTTCAGCGGCTGCAGCGGGCTCTGGCCGTGCGCGAAATCGTGCGCGGCGGAGATCACCGCTTCCTGCCGGGCCGCCCGGGCTTCCGGCGTCATCGGGGCTCCGCCGACGATCCGGGCCAGCGCCGCCGGCGGTGCCGTCGCCAGCGTCGGAACCGGCGGATCATGGGACAGCCCGCCCGATCCGATCACGAGCACCCGTCGATCGAGGGTCCCCAGGTGGGCCCCGATGGCCGCGCCGAGCGCCCGGGCACGTTTCAGCGGACCCAGCGGAGTGGCCACCGAATTGATGAACACCGGGATGACCGGGCGCGAACCCGCGTCGCCGAAGAGCGCTTCCAGCGGCTGCACCGTGCCGTGGTCGACATCCATGGCGGCCGACAGGGACACATCGACCCCGGATTCCCACGCCGCGGCGGCCATCTGCTCGGCGAGCCGCGCCGGTACATCCAGGGCCCCGGCATAGCTGCCATAGTCTCCGACACCGTTGGCAGCACTACCGATACAAAACGGGGGCATCAGCCGGTAGAAGAACCCGTTGTAGTGGTCCGGAGAGAATATGACGACCAGTTGCGGGTCGAAGTCCGCGACGAAGGCACGCGCCGCGGCGAGCTGCGTACCGATGTCCTCCAGCAGCTCGTCCGACGGCCCGGGCAGGTTAAGCAGGGGGCTGTGCGACATGCAGCACAGGGCGATCTGAGACATGGCTTTCACCTCCCTCGGTGAGGCAGAACACGTCGAAGAGCGCGGTGCTCGTCTCATCGGACAACTGGGCCAGACAGGCCGCCGCGATGCAGCGGTCGGGCCGCACGAACAGCACCGACTCGGCGTGGGCGTCGAAGAACCTCTTCAGCGCCCCGGTCCGGTCACCGACGACGGTGACATCGGGGTCATCATGTCCCGTCCAATACAGCTGGGTGTTCGGCCGGGCCTCGATGAGGTTGGCGCCCAGACTTTTCCAGCGGGCGAAGGTGCTGTCCGAAAGCAGCGCGCGCGGATTGTTGTTCCACGCCAGCACCGCGAACCCGGTGCCGAGAACCTCGTCGAGCAGAACGTTCTGGGAATCGCGGGTGTCCACGGTCGGCTGGATGAACAGCGTGCCCGCGGGCGGTATCGCCGACGTGGACGCGGTGTGCACCACGGCGCCGGCGTCATAACGCGGCATGGGCTTGAACCGCATCTCCAGGATGTAGCGCTTCAACGTCGGCACGACCGACGCCCCGCGGATCACGCTGTCCCGCAGCGTGGCGACACGCGGATTGGTCGGCGAGATGACCCGGCCCACCAGGGTGGACAGATCGATCATCGCCCGTGCGTGCTTGCGGCGCTCGGCATCGTAGCTGTCGAGCAGACCATCAGCGGCGTCTCCGTTGACCACTGCGGCGAGCTTCCACCCGAGGTTCGCCGCATCACGGATCCCACTGTTGTATCCCTGGCCCTGCCACACCGGCATCAGGTGGGCGGCGTCGCCACCGAGCAGCATGCGGCCCTGCCGGAAGGCGCCGGCGATGCGCGAGTGGTGCGTGTAGACCCGGTGCCGGATGATCTCGACCCGCTCGGGGTGCGGCACGAACGGTGCCAGCATGCGCGCGATGAACTCCGGCTTCTCCACCTGCTCGTCGGTCTCGTCGGCGTGAATCATGAACTCAAAGCGCCGGATTCCGTGCGCGATCGAGATGGAGGCGTAGGGCCGGTGCGGGTCGGCGCCGACCTCACTGTTGGGGTGCCCGAGCGGGTCGGAGGCGAGGTCGACGACCAGCCAGCGGGTCGCCGAGGTGGTGCCCTCGAACGAGACGCCCATCAGACGGCGAACCGTGCTGCGCCCGCCGTCGCAGCCGACCACATACTGCGCGCGCAGACGCAGCGCGGCGCCGGCGGCCACCAGTTCGGTGGTCACCCCCACCTCGTCGGCGACGCAGTGCTCCATCCGGGTGCCCCATCGCACCTCGACGTGGTCGAAGCGGTCCAACCCGCGCAACAATTCGGCGTCGACGAGGGGTTGCACGAACCCATTGCGCTTGGGCCAGCCGAATCGGGCGTCCGGCGGTGCCATCTCGGCGAGCAGTCGACGCTTACCGTCGAAGAAGCGCAGGATCTGGTTGGGCACGGTGTGCGGCAGGATCTGGTCGACCAGGCCGATCGACTGGAAGGTGCGCAGGGACTCGTCGTCGAGCCCCACCCCGCGCGGATAGTCGATGAGGGTATCGCGGTCCTCCACGATGACGGTCCGAACACCCTGCAAGCCGAGGATATTGGCCAGTGTCAAGCCGACGGGACCGGCACCGACGATGAGGACGTCGACCTGGTCGGTGGTGCGGCGGGCGGTCATGACCTGCCCAGCAGGAAGTCGATGTGCAACCGATCGAAGCTCTTGGCGTCCTCGTACTGCGGCCAGTGCCCGCAGCCGGGCATGACTTCGAAACGCGCGCCGGGAATCATTTCCGAGATGCGCCTGCCCTCGCTGACATCCGCGGTCGGATCGTCACTGGTCCACAGCACCAGAGTGGGCGCGGTGATCGCACCGTATTCCGCGGGGCCGAGCAGGTTGCGAGCGCGGATCACCGGATCCTGCAGCGCCATGATGTCGCTCATCGCGGCGGCGAAACCTGGT
>Ga0075163_10014466_pt1 | contig 10183 bp, 3 predicted proteins | sample JI1023141ADNA_FD_71478 | JGI IMG/M metagenome (GOLD analysis project Ga0075163, IMG submission 71478) | Wastewater effluent complex algal communities from Wisconsin, to seasonally profile nutrient transformation and Carbon sequestration -... | ecosystem: Engineered > WWTP > Effluent > Algae... | reverse complement strand
TCGTGTGCGGACCGGGAGCGTCCAGTACATCCATCGCGGGCTGAAACCACGCGGCGGGCACGCCCTGACGCTCCAGATCACGGCGGACGAGGCGGACGCGGCTCTCGATGGTGCCAGCATCCATCTGCGGATTGCTGGCGCAGAATTGCACCCGCACGATCGATTGCTTCAGGCGCGCATCAGCGGCTAACAGGTTCATTTCGGAGGCGACGGATTGGAGACGCAGCTTGGATGCTTCTGGAAGAATCGCGGATGCGGGGACAAACTCGATGTGGTGCTTCTCCAGACCCTGCCACAGAGCTTCGATGTTCTCGCCCGTCACGTCACGCACCTGGTCGAGTTGGACTTTTTTCAACCAGCCCAGCTTGCGCGGTGCATTGACGAGGCGGGTGTAGGCGGGCTCACTGAGGGCACCGTGCGCAGCCAGCACGCCGCCCGAGAGCGTAAGATGGAGATCGCCGGGCAGATCGAGCGTGGTGCGCAGAAGATCGAGCCGCACATCAGCCAGCACGCTCTCGCGCATGGCTTCGGAGGCCATATCGGGATTGGCCTCGCTCGCTGGCTTGTCAGCCGTGACGGCGACTCGACTGGCGTAGGTGCGCTGCGTCTGATCGCGCGCAGCCTTCAGCGGCTTCTCGGCGGAGAGGAACGGACGCTCATGCACCGCGACGGCGGCGGGGTCGCAGCCGAATTGCAGCAGAAGATCAGTCACCGAGCGCGCCTGCGGATCCCGGAGCAGCTCGATCTGCCGGTGCCCCCATGCCGAAGAGTTGGAGAGAATCACGATGCCTGGCTCCGCGTCGATCAGATTCACAACGCCGGCCCAGCGCAGGTGCTCGACTCCGGCGCTGCCTAGCAACACCGCGCCCGCCGTGAGAAACACGGTGAGGATGACAACGGGGTTCCAAAACTGACGTGCCACCTCGGGGCCGGTTTTTTTCAAAGCGGGCGTCGCGAGTTGCTTCAAGCGGAAGACCCATTCCGAGCGGCCAGCTTCGAAATCACCGAGAATCTCGTCGGCGGCCGCGCAAAGGGTGCTCAATTCATCCCTCAATCCAAGAGGCGCATGGCCCGTGATGCGCGCGGCGATCTCCGCTTTGTCACCGACGACGACCACCGTATGCACCGGAAGTTCATCCACACTGCTGGACGCCTGGAATTCATCTGCCGCGTGGCGACTTTCCTGATAGCGGCGGGTGACGCTGAACACAGGGTTCGATGCCAACCAGTCGTCCTCATCGGCTGCCACGGCGGAACCAACGCGCACGATGGGCACCGACTCGTCCCGCCGGGAGATCGCGATCTCATCCACGCTATGCCACCCCGCCTTCTCGCGGATGGACTCAGCAACTTCGTCACCGCTCCACGCCGCTTTAGCAGCCCAAAGCAAACGGCGCGGCGAGCTGAGCATCACCAGCCATTCCCTGCCCGTGGTGGCCAGTGAGCGAAGCACGGACGCCACGAACAAACCTGCCGCGCGTCCGAACACTTCGGCATGAATCTGTGGGAGCCGTCCACCTCCGCTCCGCGCGCTCTGCCACAGGGCAGTCTCAATGGTGTGACGCATCGCTCCCGCCGCTTGGCGGATCGACTCGGGATCATGCGAGTGCCTGTGCAGCGCGTCGATCAGACGATCCATCGACGGCTCTTGTGATGTTAGAGTTTCCAGCCGACCGCGCGGCATGAGCGCAAACTCAAAAGCCGGCTTCGCGACACGGTCGCCATCAAGCAGCACAGTCCCATCCAGGTCAAAAGACCCGGCACATTCAGCGGAATCTCCGCTGAGAGGGACGGCGGCCAGAGCGGCGGTGCTCATGCAATCAAGCTCTCATTCGGCAGGAACGAATTCGCGGGCTGCGCCCAGTCGTTGGCACCCCCATCGACCTCGGCCCCTTTTGCCAATGCGGCCCATGCACCGCCGACAACCAGTGGCGATGTCGGCACCGGAATCGGAGAGACGGGAGTCGGCGCCACAGGAGTGGTGGCCGATGCCGCCGAGAACCACCCCAGCTCGACGCTAGGCGACTCCTTGGCCACCTGTGCGCTCGCATGGGAGAGGATTTCAGCGATGTCGGATTTCTTGGCGAGCACGGTCAATGCCTCCGCGCACTTGGCTTCGATGGAGCCCTTGAGTTTGTTTTCGATGTTGTCCAAGGCCATAGTGAATGCCGTCTCTTGCCGATTCAGTCGCCCATCGAGTTCCGCGAGCGCTGCCGACGTTTCTTCTCGAGTCCGGGATTCCACCGTCTGGAGGCGATCCTTCACGCTGCTCAGTCCCGTGGCGGCGGTGAACAAATCCGTCTTGAGTTGCGCCATCTCGCGCTGCATCTCGTCGCGCAGCACCACCATGTCCCGGTGCAAGTAGCCCGACATCTCGTCCACCCGGCTCATCAGGGCCTCACGCAGGCGCTTCAGCTCGCCATTTAACGAGAGTTGCAATTCCGCCACCCTCGTCTGCATTTCATTCATCTCTCGTCCGAAGAGCAGTTTCCGAACACCCTCAATGCCAGTGTCCGTTTCGGGAAGGCTCGCTGGTTTCCCCAACTCAGTGAGAGTTTGGGTCAGCGGCTTCGGAGCCACACGGGCGGCACCATCTGACCAGGGCGAGTTTGGACGGTTAGTACTCGTGAAAACGGTGGCCCTGACATTTGGCGGCGGCTCCATGGTTTGAGGTGCTTGCGCAACCATCGTTGGCTGTGTGGCCGGGTGATTTGGAAGCGGAGCCGCTGCCACGGGTGCCGGAGAGATCCCCGCCACAGGTTGCAGCCTTGGCTTCGGAAGCACCACCGGCAAGGGGGCGGTGGCAACAGCCACGTTTTCGGAATCTGACTTGAGAGCGAACATGGTGAAGAGGTATTTTCGGATAATTTAACACCATTAACTATAAAATCCATAAATATTTTAGATTATCCAACTTTCCCGTTTGGATGACTATCTGGGGCCGAATCCTCGGCTCATTGCCAGGCTGTTCGGGTCAACGGTCGCGACCGGGCTCTGAGCCAATGGAACCCTCGCTACCCACCCTCCGAGACTCGTGCTCGGGAGTCCCGCTCACCTACCCTTGATGTCGTCCGCAGTATTTAGCTTTCTATCAGGACCAGCCGATGTGATGTCCATGTGGGTGGCGGACATTTGATGGAAGAAATACGGCGTTCCCCATTCATCGACGAGTTCACCTTTTTCGTTGAGCTCCTGCCCTTCGGGTGGGCCGAGGCGGGCCTTTCGAGGATTGCCACCAGTGATGGCACCCATAATCTCGGCATTGGATCCGACAGGATTGTCCCCAATCACAGTCCGGTAGTCGCGGAGCATCAGACTGATGGTGTCGATCTTCTCTCGGGTGCGCGCCACGAAATCGGCCCCCGGACCTGGCAGCACGGCCATCGGGAGAGGCACAGAATTGGACGGCGGCGGACCGACCGCAGTTGTTGTGGCCCGACTTGGCGGCGGTGATGGGTTCACACCCGACTGGACTACCGGAGATACCAACTGAGGCGGTACAGGGGTGGGAGCTGGCAAAGAGGTCTTTTCAACCGACAGAGGGCCGACCGTCGGTGCCTGCTCGGCCGCCTGACGACTGAGCATCCATGCAACGACACTGATTACGGCAGCGCCGACGAGAAGTACTGAGGTGCGCGATGCCATGTGCCCCGTTTTGAACTCGGCGCTCTATGCCATGAACCCTAGGTAGCCGCCCTCGTAGGAGCCGGGGAAGCGGGAGAGATTCGGGAAAACGGTGGCAATCTCGCTGCTGGCGAGGCCCATCCACTTGCCCAAAGTCGCCGCATACTGATCGACCGATGTAGTCGGAATCCAGCGTCCCGTGCTCGTGTCGTCAGGACCGCCGACGGCGAGTGTGGGAAATTTGCCAAACGTCTGGCGACCATTGACGGCGCCACCGACGACGATGTGGTGACTACCCCATCCATGATCGCTTCCTAGGCCGTTGCACGGGAACGTGCGTCCGAAATCGCTGGCGGTGAAAGTGGTGACGCGGTTGATGAAATTCGGATCGGAATAGGTAATGCCGATCTGCTTCATCGCCTTCTGGAAGGCCCAGATGCACTGGCTCACGTCGGCAAGGAGATTGGCCTGAGAGCCGATGATGACGTTGGCCGGGGTGGGAGTGGCTCCCGCAGCATTCGTCTGGCCGGTGTGAGTGTCGAAGCCGCCAACCTGCACGAAGAAAATCTGCCGCTTCATCCCGATACCGCCGCTGACTCCCGCCGCGCGCTGACCGGCCTCGATGATCTGCGCCACCATCTTCATCTGCTGCATGAGACTCGATGTAAAAGTCGAGCCACCATTGGGTGTGACGACCTGATGTGCGGTGCCCGTCTTGCTCCAGTTGGCCACGGTGGTCCAATAATTGGTTGGAGAGGCCATCTGGGACTGGGAGAGTCCGGCGCTGAGTCCGGCCCCAGTGGCGATGGTGTTGTCCAGCGCCTTGGCGTAGTTGGAGGTAAAGAGATTGGGCAGAGCCTTGTTTGAGGAGAGGATAGCCTTCAATGCGGTGTCACGCGCGGTTGTGGCAGAAGATGGGTTTGCGGGATTTGAAAGCGTGACGACACCGCCCGTGCCGACGGAGTATTGCTGCACGGAAGTACCAACCTGAAAAGTATTGGCCCCGGCGATGGTGATGCAGGTGGATAGAACGTCCAGTGAGCCGTTCTGCGGATTGGTGGAGTGCAGGAAGTCCGCCATGCGTCCACCCCAACCGGTTGAGGGAGGGACATCGGGCACCGATGTCTGGAACTGTGTCACTTGGTCGGCGTGTGAGAAAAGCTGCGGCGGACGGGAAATCGAGTTGGCCACATACTGCGCCTTGGTCATGGGATAGACGAGGTTGCCCATGTTGAGCACAGCGGTCACCTTCCCCAGATCGTTAAAGCCTGCCGTCTGGTTGAACATCTGCGCCAGCTCAAACATCGCGGGATTGAGTCCGTACTCGTGCCCGGCGGCGTCGATGTAGTTTCCTCCGGCGGCCTTTGTGAGCTGCTGGGCCGTCGCGCCGGTGCCATTGGCGTTCGGGATGGCAAGCACGGGCGTGCGGACGTTCGCGTAATTGGTGTACTCCGACGCGAGGGTCGGAATGATCATGTTGTTGGCGTCATTGCCTCCCGCCAGGAAAATGCAGACGAGCGCCTTGTAGTCAGTGAATGCCTCCGTGGCGAGAGCCGAGTTCAGGAACTGAAGGTCACGCAAACAACCGCCAGCGGCGCCCGCCCCGAACGCGACGGGCAATGTGCGGCGGAGAAAACTGCGGCGACTGATGTGAAAGTGAGGTTCTGTTTTCATGGGTTGGACTATTTCTGAACCGCGTACTCGGCGGAGGTGAGGATGAGGTGAATGATGGCGCGCACGCGGTCACGCATCTGCTGATTGGTCGGTGTGGGCGAGGTGTAGGGGAAGTAAGTGGTGTTCGAGACGAAGTTCTGGATCGTCGTCTTCGTAGAGGCCTCAAGCGGCCCACCAATCAGAATGCCCGCCAGCTCATCAATGAGCGCCGGGATGCCAGCGTTGGCGGTCTTGCCCTGCACCATGAAGGGCCCGATGTCGGCGACCACGGTTCCGTTGCCGTTGTTGAAGCTGCTCAGTCCGTTGAGGTTGCTATTGCCGCCGCCCGTGCCGATGAACATGTTCGTCACGCTGTTGGTGAGGTTTGACAAATTCGTGTCGGTCGAGAGCTGAAACTCGGGGGAGTCCACCCCAGAATTCGAGAGCGTGCCGGGGAACTTGTAATCGGGGAAGAAGAAGTTGAACACCGTCGGCGCGTTGAGCGGCGACTGGGACAGCGTGCTCTCCGTGGACCCAAGATTGAACGTGCTCTGATTGATGACGACATTGCCGGTGCGGCCCAGTGGCGGTGGCACGAGCGGATAAATCGTGATGCCGTTGTTCGAGCCAGAGGGATTTGGATACACGCCTCCGTTCGTGCTAGCCGGTGTCCTCGAAGTCTTGAAATGATCCTCGTCCGACGTCTCGGTGATCGTGTACTCGGCGTCAGTCACCGGGGAGGCGACACCCGTGGGCACATCGACCCACACATTCTGGCCGACGAGCATGTTGTGGTTCACGTTGTTGTTGTACTGAATGATGGTGCCGCTCGGCGTGTAGCTGGAGGTCAATTTTGGCAGCAGCACATTGCCGCCGCGCGCCGTGACAGGGGTATCAGCGGTGATGAAGGTGAACGAAGTGGAGCCATTGACGCTAAGCACATCAAACACGCCATCGGCGGGAAGCGCCGCGCCTCCGGCTGTGGTCTGGGTGAGGAAGTCGAGATAGACGCGGCTGCGGATGAGCTTGGTCGAGGTGCCGGTCGTGGCGGCGGTGGTGCATTCGACGGGCACGGTGAAGGTGTTCGCCCCGGTGACGGTGGGGACGAGCGTTCCAGTGATCGCCGTGGTGAACACGCCGTCGCTGACGGCGGCGATGCTGACCACGCCGCCGCTGACGAGGTTGTGCGGCGCGGCGGTCGTCACGGTGCAAGGATTGCCGAGGGCGATGCCGGTGATGGTGACCGTCGTGCCAGGAACGGTGACATTGGTCGGCGGACCGCCGGTGTTCACTGTGAGGACGTTGCTGCCGGCGGGCTGGGCGTAGGTGGCGTTGGTCATGCCGGTGGCGGTAACATCAAAGGTTTTGCCGCCGACGATGCTGCCGGTGTTGATGGTGGAGGGTGCATTGGCGCTGACACCGGCGAGCGTGAACGCGGAAGCGGTGACTTCGCTCACTGGGTAGGTGCCATTGATGGTCGGAGTGAACGAGCCACCGGAGACACCAGTGATGGTAACAACATCCCCGTTGACCAAACCATGCGGCACCTGCGTGGTGACGCGGGCTGGATTGCTGCTCTGGCGCCAGGTGGTGTAGCTGGTGGGCGCGACCGTGCAGTTGACGGTGACGTTGCCGGACGAGGCGACGGTGAAGGTGTTCGCGCCCGTGTTGGTCACGGTAAAGTTGGTGCCGTTGAGGGAGGTGGCTCCGCCGCTGAAGGTGCCACCCGTGACACCGTTGAGGGTGACGCCGGTCGTGGCGCCAGCAGGCAGGCCATGCGCGGCTGCGGTGGTGACGATGCAGGGATTGCCGGTAGCGACGGATGCGATCTGGAAGACGTGGGTCGTGGTGGCCGCGACGGTGAAACTGTTGGGGCCAGTCACTGTGGCCGTTTTCCCGCCAGAATTGATGCTGGGGTCGGAGAATTTCCCTGACAGCCCAAATAGCCAGATCGTCCGGGTCTGACCGATCGCCCCCATGCCATGAGGCTGGGTGCAGTTCATGGCCGTCTTCACGGGAGGGCCTGCGTCGGGAGTGATGGCGTCGATGTCGAGGTAGGTGGAGGCGATGGGCGTCGTGGATCCGATGGAATAGGAGGTGCTGGTGGGATTGGTGTAGGGGCTTGGCGGGCTGGTGGTCGTGTAGTTGCCACGGAAATCCAGGCCGACGGTGAAGCCGGCGCTGAAGTCGTTCAGGGCCGAGGTGTTGATCCGGAGCTTGTTGGAATTGACGCCATCCAACTGCGTGTAGGTACCGGTGTAACTGTTGGCCGGGAAAGCGCGCGCCGGACCGGTCACTCGGAGCATGGGCTCGCGTTGCTTGCCAAAAGCATTGTTCGCAAAGGCGGCGGTGGTGCTGCGCGCCTCGCCATCGAGAAGGATCTGCTTCACCACGGCGGCAAGATCACCGCGCACACCCGAGCCGTTGTTCTTGAACTTCTGCACCACGCGATAGACGTAACCGGGGCTCGGATCACTGGTGACGAGACGCTGGATGAGAAGGCGGCAGATGTAGGGCGGCACGTTGTCGTTGCTGAAGATGTTGTTCATCGCCGTTTCCAGCTCCTTGAGGCCATACTGATCGTACGGATGCGGCAGCGTCCAACCGGAGAAGAGGGAGTTATCGGCCTGCGAGCCAGTCACCGCCGCGACGACGCCGCCCGTGCCCGAGATCGCCGCTGGAGTGACGGTGGTGCCAGTGACGGCAGCGTTGGTATAGGCTGTCGGAACCACGGTGCAGTTGCTGCCAACTTTGAAGGAATCGCCATCGACGATCTCAGTCACCAGATGCGCGCCATTGATCGGCACGCTGAAGGTGCCACCCGTCACGTTCGAGATCGTGACCGTGTCGCCCACTTGCAATCCGTGAACGGTGGCTGTGTTCACCGTGCAAGGCGAACCCGTGCTGATGGTGGATAGCGTCACACGCGGCGTGATCCCGGTGGCGGCGGGTGTGACGACGTTGTTCAGCAGCAACTTTTGGTACCTCAACTCATGCTGCGTGGGCACGAGCACCATTGCATTGAGGTAGTCCGCCGCCGGACCGAAGTTCGTGGGCAGCCTTCCATTCCCCTGGAGTGCCTGCGCATAGGTCCAGCCTGTCAGTAGCTTGGAGAGCCCAATGATCGACGGTTGCGTGTAGGTGGGCACCAGATTGGCGTTCGAGTCGATGATGAACCTGCCGTCGTCCCACATGCGGTTCAGACCGATGGAGAAGAGCTGCATGATCTCTCGGGCGTAGTTTTCGTTGGGATGGCGACCGATGGTGTCGTCGCCCTTCTGATTTCCGCGCATGTCGAGGTACAGCCCCATCGCGGGCGTGAGCGTGACCTGCTTCAGGATGCCACGGAAATTGCCGCTATCGGTCAGGCCCGCAGTGGGCAGACAGTAGTCCACGAGCTGGTCGTAATAGTCCGCCAGAATGCGCCCGTTGTTTTGCAACGGGCCGGAGTTATTGGCCCAGGAGATCACCATGATCTCGCTCAGAGCAAAGGCCAGACGCTGGCGCAGTTGATCCTGTCCCGTGATCGAGTATTTCCACCACGCATTGGTGAAGAGGGTGGACGGATAGAGATTGTTGATGTCCGTGCCCACGCCTGCGACAACGTCGTTGGATGAGCGGCTGGACGGCTTGGTGAGTTGATCATTGATCCACGCCTCGAAACCGTTGGCCTTCACAAAGGCGATGTCGGTCGGGCTCGCGCCGAATGTGGCTTGGTTCAGGAATCGCGCGGCATTGGCATCGTTCGTGTTCACATCCGACGCGGGCGGTGCCGCATAGAGCGCCGGGTCGGGCGGCGTCTGCGATCCATCGACGAGCCCGAGCGTGCCACGGATCTCGCCGTTGGGGTAATTCACGGAGTGGACGTTCAGGTAAGCCTTGCCTTGGGTGACGGCATCACGGATTTGCTGGATGGAAGTGAAAGTGCCGACGGTTTCAAAATTCCAGATATAGCCACCATCCGCTGTTTTGAGTTCCGGGTGGAAGGCGTCGATGTCGTCGATATCAAAGATGATCTCGCCTGCTGGATGTGTGTCGAAGGCATCGACGTGGATGTGATAACCCGTCCGTGGCGAAGAGAGACCGGAATAATAAAAGTGCAGTACAGCCGAGTTCCCCGACGCATCGACGCGCAGATTGGCCGAGCCGCTGGCCTTCGTCGTCGATGATCCCTGCGGCCCCAGATTCGCGGCGTAGAGCGTGCCCGTGGACGAGGCAACGGTCGGATAGTCATACGGCTGGCAGACGTAGCTGGGCACCGTGCCGCTGTAGGGGTAGCCTTGACGCGCCGCACCACCATCCGGGATGGATGGAGTCATTCCCGCGCCGTTTGGCGCACCCGTGACGGCGACGACCGTGCCCACATCATCCTGGCACCAGCCGAGGGCGACATAGTCATCAGCATCAGTCCCGGTGTTGTGCAGCACCTCAAAGTAGTACTTCTGCCCGGCTACGAGCGACAACCACTGCGTCATCTGCGGGCGCGATGTTGGATTGACCGCTGGCGTATCTAGAAAGTTCCAGTCCTTCTTTCCCGTGCTGGCGGTCACGACCGAGCGACGGATCACATTGATCGACTCCGCATCGTTGGAGAGCCAGAACTCAGCCGTATTGTTCGCGGCAAGCCAGAAGTAATAATTGCCCGTCTTGGGTGGCACGATGTAGCCACGCAGACGACGCGAGGTGTTGTCGGCGTAATCCGTGTCATCATCGATCGTCGGGATGCTGCCATCCGCCGTGCTCACAGCTCCCGCAAGAGTCTCGCGCGTGACGCTACCGGCTGGGAGGATGGTGAAATCGATTATCGAACTACCCGTGATCACTCCGGCCGCCGTGTTCGTGGCATTGACCGCCACGTTGTAGGAGCCAGCCGTTGTCGGCGTGCCGGAGATGACTCCGGTGGTCG
>Ga0075163_10014465_pt1 | contig 10183 bp, 10 predicted proteins | sample JI1023141ADNA_FD_71478 | JGI IMG/M metagenome (GOLD analysis project Ga0075163, IMG submission 71478) | Wastewater effluent complex algal communities from Wisconsin, to seasonally profile nutrient transformation and Carbon sequestration -... | ecosystem: Engineered > WWTP > Effluent > Algae... | reverse complement strand
TTTTTTTTAATGCTGTATTTTTACCTTACTCAATCAGTTATTTCCCGCACAGAAAAAAAGTTGAGAATAGTCATTCTTTGTTTTGATATTTGTAATCGTAAGTCCATTTATCATTTCTATTGTTATGAGAATACACGGTTTGGTCAGAAACTTTTTTCCGTTACTTATTATTGCATTGCTTTTCACGAGTTGTTCAATCAGCATTCACAATACTTACGACAAGGAAGTTGATTTTAGTAAATACAAAACGTTTTGCTGGATGAGTGGTTGCGAGTTTAAGTTTAATGGACCTGCCTACCTGGATGATAGTTTGTTAAGAGAAAATCTTAAGGTAGCTATCATTGAAGAACTTAAACGCAAGGGTCTTGAACAGAATACCGAAAATCCGGATTTGTTGATAGGCTTTACCATTACCGTTAAAGATGAGCAGGCGATTGTTTATCACCCCAGTGAAGACATGCCTGTTTACATCAAACCGCTGGATACGGAGAAAGAGGTTATCAATTACCTGAAGGGTTCTCTCATTATTGGTATGGCCGATAATAAGGAAAGCCGAATGGTGTGGCAATCGGAAGCGATTGGCTACATGGAAAGTAATCCTGATTTTTCAGAAGAGAATATTAAGAAAGGGATTAAGAAGGTGTTGAACAACTACCCACCCCCAACTCCGGTCAAATAGAATTACTCCTTAATAATTGCCTCTGCTTCCATCTCAACCAGGTATTCCTCTCCAATTAGTTCAGCTTTCACCATTGTGTTCGCGGGTTGTATATCCTTGAATCGCTCGCCATGGGCGCGGGCAATGGGTTCCCAATCTTCAATGTTTCGAATGAAAATACGAGTTCGTACTACATCATCCAATGTACCACCCAGCGATTGAATAGCACCTTCGATTTTATCCATTACAAAATGGGCCTGGGCTGCTGGGTCGTCACCACCAATAGCTTTTGGTCCATGTGTTGCAGTAGTTCCTGAAACAAGAATTCGATTTCCCTTTTTTACCGCACGACTGAATCCGGCAAGATCTTCCCATACTGTACCACTCAAGGCTTTGGTTCGGCCATCACTACCTTCATAAGAAGGGTAGGGTGGTGGCAAGGTTTCAACATGGTGGCTAAGATCACCTGAGGCCGTAAGAAAAGGTGGCTTCCGATATTCATCACCGCAATCACCCGGAATAGGAGTGAGTTTGTCAATAGCAGTGCGGATGATATTTTTACTTTCTTCATCCAACGAGAATGAAAGCAACGATTGATTTTCCTTGATGTGTTCACTCTTGCCCAACCGGGCACCGATAATTACTCCACCCACAGCGGGTTGTTCCAGCATATAACGACTCGCCACATTTGCCATGGAAGAATTATTCTTTTTAGCAACCAGGTCTAATGCTTTTAATAGTTGTTGAAAAGCTTGCCAACCTCCCGCTGCATCTATAAAGCGTTTGTATTTCATTTGCGACCATGTGAGTGAATTGGTTATATGAGGTTCTGGTTTATCGAGCCACTTCTCAGTTAGAAATCCACCGGCTACAGTTCCGAACGCCAACAATTTGACATTATGATGCAGGCATAAGTCTGCCATCTTATTTGAAGCCCGATGGTCGAGCAGTGAATAGCAAACCTGATTGGTAACTACCTGAATGCCGCTATGTAAAACTATTCGTAAATGAGCCGTGTCGAAATTGGTTAGACCAAGGCATTTGATTAAGCCTTCCGTTTTCAACTCCTGAAGCCAGTACAAACAATCGAGCCACGAAGGATCAGCATAATTCCAGGCATGAAACTGCATCAAGTCAATTTGCTCAGATTGAAGTCGGGTTAAAGCTCTATGAACAGCGGTTCGAACCTGTTCTCTTTTTACAGTACCTGGTGTGGGCACCCATTTGGTTAACAACTGGGCTTTGCCCAGCGCATATTTTTTATGGAATATTCCTGAAATATCTTCAGCCGAACCGTAGTGATCGGCCATATCGAATGTAGTTAATCCTGCATCGAAGTATTGCTTCATCGCTAGCGCAGCTTCATCCTGGTTTATCAGGTTGCCATCGCGTTCCAGGTCGGCTACCTGCCATAAGCCTGTTACCACACGAGAGATGCGTAAGTCCGGGGCCAGCTCAAAAGTTTGATCAGAAGTATTCATAAGATTACTCAGGAGGTAAAGTTGAAAATAGTTGTTTTGTATTTACTCCCGATTTTTTTAGTCGTTTCCAGTTATAAAAAAATATCAGCGAAGCTACCACCATAACAATCAGCCATACAGGCGTAGAGTGAAAATACCATGCTTCGGCAGGAGCAGTTACATCTTTTGTAATATGAATGATTAAAAATCCAATTAGCCAAAGCGTTCCCGAGAGTGCAAGTACCCGCTGAAGTGGTAGTGATTTGAATACTTTAATTTCAGCTGCCAGTGTTGGATTGTTGATTGGTAATGCTAACACCGACACACACATAAGCAGGAAATTGACCAGCATGGAAGTAACCATGATATCGATACCCAGGAAGAAGTCTCCTGCAAAATGACTCCCTAAAATTCCAATAGTTGCCATCATCCCACTTAATAAGATAGCAACATGGGGAGTATGGAAGGTGCTGTGTATTTTGGAAATCCGCTTTGGAAATATTCCATCTTCGGCCCATGAAAACATAAGTCTTGAAACGGATAGGATCATAGCGGGTAAATCATTGACCAGAGCCACAGCAGCACCAAGTACAATCAGCACAGCCCAACCCGAGGGAAGCAAATAACTTAATAAACCCGGTGCAGTTACATCTTTTACTTGCGACTCTTGAGCTACAAAGCTCCAGGGTACAGTGTGATACACGGCAAACGTGAAGAGCATATAAAACAGACTTACTGTAACAATGGCTATCCCAATCGCACGGGGCAAGGCTCTTGATGGATCCTTCGCTTCACCCCCTGCCTGAGCGATGGAATCGAAACCAATAAAACTCGAGAATAAAAGTGCTGATCCTGCGAGAAATGTTCGCCAGCTAAATTCAGCCGGAGTTTCCACAATCGTTCTTCCTTCCCGTGCAAGAACAGCTTGAGCAAAGTCTTGTTGATTGTAGATAAAACCAGTTACAATAACAATCGCCCCAAGGCCAAACATCAAAAACATGAGCGGTACTACCGTGCGCTCGTACAACTTTACTCCACGAATGTTAACCAACACGAAGGTCCAAAGAAAAAGTAGCGCGAGTGTTACCCGAACAGTGCCAGTGTTTAACCAAGCAGCAACCTCATTCCATTGCAAGGCTGTTGCAATATCCCGAAGAAAAGGAATGATAACATAAGAGACCACACCAATAGCAATAGATAACCCAAACCATTGAGCAAAGCTGGCCACAAAGCCGAGGTACGGACTTAACGAGCGGCTGGCATAAATATAACTTCCACCAGCACGAGGCATGGCAGAAGCTAAAATAATATAGGCAAAGGCCGCGAGCGTAGCGGGGATAGCGGCAAACAAGAATGCCGGCAACACATAAGGTCCAATACCCGGCACATTGCGTTGAATCATGAACGGTACAACATGAATCGAGGCTCCGATCATCGAGCAAATACCGGTTGCGGCTAAACCGACCAGGCCCATTTGGCGGGTAAGACTTCCTGATGTAGTGGGAATTGATGTCATGGTAAAAGCGAAAAGTAAATGATTTACCAAGCAATCGCAATCCGTTTATAAAAGCGTATTGAATCGATTTATAATTTCTAAATTACGGAATGAAAGCAATTGCATCCGTAGAGTTAACAGGAACGAGGGATTCCGTGTTCACTTCAATAAGTACCTATCTCAAACAGGAAGGTTTTATCATTGCATCTCAGGACTTTAATCGACCCTGGGGCGGGTTCTTCGTGCTGGATGAATCACAGGCACAGCAGTTTGCTGAAAAGTATTTCCATGAAGTTGATTTTAATACTCTGATGGTGAGCGGTAAACTAAGTCCAAAAATCCTGGTGGTTAATGCCAAAAAGAGATTGTCGTGGCAATACCATCACAGGCGGGCTGAAATCTGGAAGTTGGTAGCCGGCACAGCAGGCGTTGTTACTAGCGAGACTGATCTTGAGGGACCTGTTCATGTTTTAGAAATGGGTGAAATTGTTCGTTTACGACAAGGTCATCGCCATAGGTTGGTAGGTCTCGAGGGCTGGGGAGTAGTAGCAGAAATCTGGCAGCATACCGATGCTCATAATCCATCAAATGAGAGCGATATCGTGCGCCTGCAGGATGATTTCGGTAGATAAAATTCAAGCAAATGAAAAGTGTATTGCGCATTGAAGAGGCCTTCATGCTAGGCCTTGCCATTTATCTTAATTCATATTTACCTTTTGCAGGCTGGGTATTTTGGGCGTTGTTTCTATTGCCCGACATCGGCATGTTAGGCTACCTGGTAAATCCGAAAATAGGGGCCTTCACATATAATATATTTCATCACAAAGGCCTTGCGATCGCTGTATATCTGGCAGGCTATTTCTTAATAATTCATGAAATTACACTAGTTGGTGTGGTTCTTTTTGGGCATAGTTCCTTTGACAGAATATTTGGCTATGGCCTTAAGTATTCTGATAATTTCAAGAACACACACCTAGGCTGGTTAGGCAAAGCGTAATGGATTCAATTCATCCAGCAGCAGAGATCTACCTTATTTCTTGCCTTCCTTCGCCCACATGTCTCGCAAGGTGACTGTGCGATTGAATATAATTTTCCCCGGGGCAGAATCCGGATCAAGGCAGAAGTAACCCATGCGTAAAAACTGAAAGTGCTCACCCAACTTTGCATTTACTATTTCGGGTTCAGCATATACTGTAGGTAGTACCTGTAAAGAATTTGGATTTAAATGATTTCGGAAGTCATCATCCAGTGCGCCCATGTCTTCTACAGTAAAGAGTCTGTCATACATGCGTACTTCAATGGGTATCGATTTCTCAATATTTACCCAATGAATCACCCCTTTCACCTGCAAACCCGATGTGTCGGATCCGCTACGGCTTTCAGGAACATAGGAGCATCGTAGTTCAGTTACATTGCCAGCTGCATCTTTGATGTGTTCGTCACACCTAATTATATATGCGCTTTTCAGGCGTACCATTTGTCCAGGTGCCAGACGGAAATACTTTTTAGGTGGTACTTCCATAAAATCTTCCCGCTCAATATAGATCTCGCGTCCAAAGGGCATTTCCCGTACACTTCCGGTTGCGTCCTCGGGATAGTTCTCGCTCGTCATCACTTCAGTTTTACCTTCCGGGTAGTTAGTGATCACAACTTTAAGTGGATCGAAGACCACCATTCTGCGGGCGGAAATCTTATTCAGATGTTCGCGAACACAAAACTCAAGTAAACTGATGTCAATCAGATTATCGCGCTTGGCGACACCGATCCGATCGCAAAAATCGCGAATAGCCTCAGGTGTGTAACCGCGTCTGCGTACCCCACTTAATGTTGGCATCCGCGGATCGTCCCAGCCACTGACATGCTTTTCATTTACCAATTGAAGGAGCTTTCGTTTGCTCATCATGGTATAGGTCATGTTGAGGCGGGCAAACTCATATTGTTTAGACGGATAAATTTCTAGCTTTTCAATAAACCAATCGTACAGTTCACGATGCGGTACAAACTCCAGTGTACAAATGCTGTGTGTAATATTTTCGATAGAATCACTTTGGCCGTGGGCAAAGTCATACATCGGATAAACACACCAGGTATCGCCCGTGCGGTGATGATGTGCATGTTTGATCCGATATAATACCGGGTCGCGCATAAGCATGTTGGTGTGCGCCATATCAATTTTGGCTCGCAGTACTTTGGAACCATCTGGATACTTACCGGCTTTCATATCGGCAAATAGTTGGAGGTTTTCGTCTACCGAACGATTGCGGTAAGCATTAGCAGTCCCTGGTTGAGTGGGGGTACCTTTTTGCGCTGCTATTTCTTCACTCGTACTATCATCTACATAGGCTAATCCTTTGCGGATTAATTTTACAGCAAACTCATATAACTCACCAAAGTAATCCGAGGCATATAGTTCATTGGCCCACTCAAAGCCGAGCCACCGAACATCACCCTTTATACTGTCAACATACTCGGTTTCTTCCGTTACGGGGTTGGTATCGTCAAAGCGCAGATTGGTTTTGCCTCCATACTTTAGTGAAAGCCCGAAGTTCAGGCAGATACTTTTCGCGTGCCCTAAATGGAGGTACCCATTGGGTTCGGGCGGAAAGCGTGTAATAATATTTTTGTATTTCCCGACCTTCAGATCGTTCTCTACTATTTCTTCCAGAAAATTCAAACTCTTCTCGTCTGCCATGGGGTTCGCTTAAAAAGCTGTAAAGGTAAACGCCTTTGTGAACTTGTAGAAGAATTATGGCCGGATTATATTATTTTCAAGGCACTTTTACCTTTGCCTTTCGGTTATACCTGCGAATAATACTTAAGTAATGACTACACTCCATATCAAAAACATGGTTTGCCAGCGGTGTATACTGGTCGTTGATCAGGAGTTACGTAAACTTGGATTTCATCCAGAAAAAGTAACATTGGGTGAGGTCGTTATCCTGGAGGACAATCTTACCCAGCAACAGTTTTCAAGTCTTGACAAGGCCTTGATAATGGTCGGCTTTGAGCGGATAGACGATCGCAAGGCTAGATTGATTGAATCGATTAAGACTAAGATAATTGATATGATTCATCATCAGGATCGACTCGATCGAAAGTTCAATTGGTCGGTCATTCTATCGGAAGAACTTCATTATGAGTATAACTACCTGAGTAGCTTATTCTCATCGGTGGAAGGAATTACACTGGAACATTATATCATTAAACAGAAAATTGAACGGGTGAAAGAGTTACTTTTTTATGACGAACTAACCTTAAGCCAAATAGCTGAGCGACTCGATTATAGCAGTGTAGCCCATCTTTCAGCACAGTTCAAGAAAATTACGGGTCTCACGCCTTCAGAACTTAAGAAGTCCCGAACTCAGGATACAACCCGAAGATCATTGGATTCTATTATCTAAAATTCTGTAACTCCTTTCGGGGATTATATAAGCACCTTTGACCTCTTAACTTCGTTCTTTGTATCAGATAATAACTGATTATGAAAGATATGGGTCAACTTACCAAACAATCCTTTCCGGTTCTCGAAATGACGTGTGCGGCCTGCGCTGTGAGTGTAGAGTCCATGCTGAAGGCAACTGCAGGTGTAAAAGCTGCTTCGGTAAACTATGCTAATCAAACTGCTTTGGTTGAATATAATACGGCTATTGCAAATACCACCGATTTGCAAAATGCTGTCAGGTCTATCGGCTACGATCTGGTGGTGGATGTGGACGATCCACAAGCAGTAAAGGAAGCGGCTCAGCTAAAGCAATATGAAGAAATAAAAACCCGAACCCTCTGGTCCTCGATCCTTTCTGTTCCGGTGGTAATAATTGGAATGTTCTTTATGGACATGCCTTACGGCAACTATATTTCAATGATTCTTGCGGCACCGGTTGTCTTTTACTTTGGCCGAACCTTTTTTATTCATGCATGGAAGCAGGCGCGTTTTGGTAAAGCTAATATGGATACGCTGGTTGCACTTTCCACGGGAATCGCATTTCTCTTCAGTGCCTTCAATACTTTTTTTGCAGAGTTCTGGCATAACCGGGGCCTTCATGCCCATGTGTACTATGAAGCCGCTACAGTGGTGATTGCCTTTATATCACTAGGAAAGCTATTGGAGGAAAGAGCTAAATCCAATACTGGCTCCGCGATCAAAAAATTGATGGGTTTGCAACCAAAAACAGTACATGCTATAGTAGATGGTGTTGAAATAGAAATGCCAATTGTTTCAGTAAAAGTTGGTTATTCAATACTAGTTCGGCCGGGTGAAAAAATTCCGGTGGATGGTATGGTGCAATCAGGTTCCTCCTATGTGAATGAAAGTATGATCAGTGGAGAACCCATACCGGTAGAAAAGAAAGTGGGCGATAAAGTCTTTGCCGGGACCATTAACCAAAAAGGGAGTTTCCAGTTTAAAGCTCAAAAAGTAGGCGGAGATACTATTCTTGCACACATTATTAAAATGGTGCAGGAAGCGCAGGGCAGCAAGGCTCCGGTTCAAAAACTGGTTGATAAAATTGCAGGTATTTTTGTTCCTGTTGTAATAGGTATTTCAATTTTGACTTTCATTACCTGGATGATTTTTGGTGGGGATAATGCTTTCACGCATGCACTTCTTACTTCAGTTACCGTACTTGTTATTGCCTGTCCTTGTGCTTTGGGTTTAGCAACACCTACTGCCATTATGGTAGGAGTGGGGAAGGGTGCTGAAAATAATATTCTGATTAAAGATGCTGAAAGTCTGGAACTGGCACATAAAGTAAATGCAGTTATTCTGGATAAGACCGGAACCATTACGGAAGGAAAGACCGTAGTAACCAATTTGATTTGGGAAACTTCTACGGAAGAGGACAAGAAAATTCTTTACACGCTTGAAATGCAATCGGAGCACCCGCTGGCTGAGGCAGTTGTTAATAAATTAAAGGAAGAGAAGATCAGCAGTTTGCCAATTGAAAATTTTGAGAGCCTGACTGCACGCGGGGTAAAAGCGATTGTCAATAATGTTACCTACTTCGTAGGAAACAGAAAGTTGATGGAGGAAAATAGAATTTCCATTTCTGAGACTCTAACGTTTAGCGCAAATCAACTTCAGGAGGAGGCTAAGACCGTGGTTTATTTCTCGAATCAATCCACCGCCTTAGCGCTCATCGCAATTGCAGACAACATTAAAGCAACTTCTCGAGCAGCCATTCAATCGCTGTATGACAAAGGTATAGAGGTATATATGCTTACGGGAGATAATGAACAAACTGCCAAGGCTGTTGCCCGGCAAGTAGGATTAAAACAGTATAAAGCCGAAGTAATGCCTTCCGAAAAAGCTGACTTTGTTAAAAAGCTTCAGGCAGAAGGGAAAGTGGTAGCCATGGTAGGGGATGGAATTAACGACTCGCACGCGTTGGCCCAGGCGGATGTAAGCATCGCTATGGGCAAAGGTTCTGACATCGCGATGGATGTAGCCAAGATGACGTTGATCACATCGGATCTTCAATCGATACCTAAGGCACTGAATCTGTCTACCAAAACCGTGCGCGGCATTCGTCAGAACTTATTCTGGGCTTTCATTTATAATGTGATTGGAATCCCAATAGCAGCGGGTGTGCTTTTTCCTGTTAATGGTTTTCTGCTCGATCCGATGATTGCCGGGGCCGCCATGGCACTAAGTTCAGTAAGCGTTGTGAGCAATAGTTTGCGATTGCGATGGGCCAAAATTTAGGTAGTGACTATTGAATCTTTAAAAATGATTAGCTGGCTCGACTCTAGAAATTAAAATCAAAATTTTGTAAACTGCATCTGTCAATTTATTGGTATGACAGATAAAGAAACATTAAATAAGGTCTTTGAAAGCTTCAATCCTCTAACGCCTGAAGGTCTGGAAGATTTCACAAGCATCTGGACAGATTATAGTGTTAAAAGAAAGGAAATTATTACTTCTGCCGGAGAAGTCGAAAAGCATCTCTACTTTGTAACCGATGGCGTACAGCGCATTGTTTACCAGGATGATCAGAACCGCGAATCAACTTTGGTATTCTCGTACGCACCATCCTTTGGCGGATCTATAAGTTCCTTCTTTCTGCAAAAACCGTCACCTTACTTCTATGAGTCACTAACTCCATCACGGTTTCTGCGAACATCGTTTGAATCATTAAACGCCTGTATGCAAAAACATTATTGTGTTTCAGAAGCCATCCGATTGGGTATTACCCATTCATTTTCAGGATTGCTGGAACGCATGGTAGAACTGCAGTGCTTTACTTCCGAAGAAAAATTCCGTCAATTATTAAAACGGAGCCCCCATATTTTAACTTTGGTACCACACAAGTACCTCGCAAATTATCTGGGTATAGACCCCACGAATTTCAGTAAACTGATAAATTCCGTTCGCATTTGATAATCTTGGCAAATACCAAGAATGATTTTTCTGCGTCCATCCACTTTTGTCATATCAACAAAACAAAAAAACAGTATGACAGCTAAAGTAATTTATTTCTCAGCAAGCAAAGGATTCATCCTTTTTTCAGCATTAAGTCTGGCGTATGTAGCCATCATGGCAATGTTCAATCCCCAATCGGTTATGGACCTTGT
>Ga0075163_10014464_pt1 | contig 10184 bp, 20 predicted proteins | sample JI1023141ADNA_FD_71478 | JGI IMG/M metagenome (GOLD analysis project Ga0075163, IMG submission 71478) | Wastewater effluent complex algal communities from Wisconsin, to seasonally profile nutrient transformation and Carbon sequestration -... | ecosystem: Engineered > WWTP > Effluent > Algae... | reverse complement strand
CGCGATCCGTTTCAGGATGACGTGCAAGGGCCGGATGACATCTTCCTGTCTGCGGACCAGCGTTACATCCGCGAGGCGATGTTTCAAGCGGCCAACCAGGGGGGCTGGATGATCGCGGTGGTCGGTGAGTCGGGCAGCGGCAAAACCACGCTGCGCCGCGAAACCATCGACCGCATCCAGCGCGAGAGTCGGCCGGTGATGGTTATCCAGCCCAAGGCGTTCGACAAAAGCCAGCTGACGGCCCGGCACATCTGCGAGGCCATCCTCTACGACCTGCAGCCCAACTGCAAACCCAAGCGCTCGCTCGAAGCCCTTTCACGGCAAGTCGAAAAGGCCCTGGTCGAAAGCGGCCGCGCCGGGTTCAGCCACGTGCTGATTATCGAAGAGGCCCACGACCTGCTGATCCAGACCCTCAAGTACCTCAAGCGCTTTTGGGAAATGGAAGACGGCTTCAAGAAGCTGCTCTCGATCGTGCTGATCGGCCAGCCCGAGCTGCGCGACAAGCTGGACGAGCGACGCTATGTGGAAGCCCGCGAAGTCATCCGCCGCTGCGAAGTGCTTGAGCTCAAGCCCCTGGATACCGGCCTGGGCGATTACCTGACGCTGAAGTTCAAGCGGATCGGCAACGAGCTGTCGAAGATTTTTGACACCGACGGTATCGACGCCGTGCGCAACCGCCTGACCGAAGTGGGCCGGGGCCCCAGCCGCAATCAGGCCCTCTCCATGACCTACCCGCTGATTGTGAATAACTTGGTCACCAAGGCCATGAACGCCGCAGCGGCCTATGGCGCGGCGCGGGTTACGGCTGACATTGTTAAAGGATGCTGATGATGGATCGCGACACCAAAACCATTCTCGCTGCCCGCAAGGCCACGCTCTTCAATGATCGCTACGCCCGCGGAGACCGCGTGATGCACATCCACACCCCGGGCTGCGAGCCCCAAATAGACCGGGTCTTTGGCCGCGCCCATGTGGTGAGCGGTGAGAGCGTGGTTGAGCTTGCCGGCCGCGCCGGCCTGGTGCCCACCGACCAGCTCTACGCTATGCCGCAAGGATCGCCCGCGCAGGGTCGCCGGGGCGGCTGGATTCTGGCCGGGGCCTTTGCCCTTGGTGCGGCCGCTGCGGTGCTGCTTGCTTTGGCTGTGCCGCCGGCTCGCAGCACGCCGCCCGGCCACATCGTGATCGATTGCGATGAGCCCAGCGAGGTCGCCACCCCGGCCCGGAGGGTGCAGGCATGAACGCCCCCCATCCTACTCATGTGCCCCGCAATCGCGATGCCGACCGTGCCGAAGCCGAACGGGTGGTTGCGGTGCTGTACGAGCAGATCGGGGAGATCAACAAGATTGTGGCCGGCGAGGAAGACGCTGCCACCATCGCCGAGCTGGTGCATCTGCGCGACGACCTGCGGATTGCCGGCGACATGCTGTGTGCCTTCGCCAACGGCCTGGCGCTGGCCACCCCCGACCCGGTGACCGGCTGCTTCCTGGTGGAGCGCTTTGCCCTGGCAGACCGGCCGGCGCCGGTGGGTGAGATTCTGCTGATCTGGATGGCCGACAAACTCGGAGGGCAACTCCCCTGGCTTGGCCACATGGATGAGCGCGGAGGCTGGTGGTACGTTGATAGCGGCATGGCCCGCGGGGTGACGCACTGGGCGTATCGGCCGGAGGCGTGCAAATGAGCCGCACGACTGCTACCCAGTGGCCCGTCCACTACACCGCGGCGGACATCGAGGCGATCAATGCGCTGACGGCCTGGAAGGCTGAAAACGGGCTGAGCAACGTGCAGATCAGCAACCGCATCGGCACAGGCAACGCGATCGTCAGCCAGATCCTGCGCGGCACATACGTGCGTCCGACAGCAATGCTCAAGCGGCTGCTGGCGTCCGCCGGCCTGCCGATGCCGGCAGCGTGGCGCACGGCCGAGCCGCCCGCACCGGCCCCGGCGCCGGTACCGGCCCCGATGGTCGCACGCATGCCCAGCCCGCTACGTTACGGCTGCTGGCAGCCCGGCGAGGCTGACATGACGCCGGCCGATGCCCCGCTGCGGGCCGCAATCCTCCGGGCGCTGCGGCGCACAACAAGCGCCGAGCCGATGCCGGTGCCCGAGCTGCTCACTCGGCTCACCACGGCCGACACGAAGCCCGCCCAGATCCGCGCTGCGCTTGAGGCCTTGATCAACGCACGGGAGGTGATCAGGGCCAGCGTGACCCACAAGGGCCGGATGCTGGAGGTTGTGTACATCATGGGGCGCATCGTCAAAGCGAAGCCCGGCCGCCGGGCCGGCGCTATCCGCATCGTGCCCAGCCAGCACGCCAAATCCGTGCATGGAGGGCCCGTGGCATGACAACCCTCAGCGAAGCCCGCCACAACCACATCGTGGCCGGCATCGAGACCTTGCGCACCGCCGTCGCGCAGCTGCGCAGCGACGGATTCGAGGTGCTCAGCGCCTACTCGGGGATCCTGTCCGCCCCCGAAATCCACGTCGGCGCGCCGCAGCACCTGGCCGACAGCCCCGCGTTGTTCGTGGCTGCACACATCGCCGGTTCGATCCATTTTGCGGTGCCCTACATGGGCTGCACCGTGATCTGGATCGACCGTCCCACCCTGGCCGGCCTGCCGCCGGTTGAATTCACTCCCCTCGAAAGGCCCCACCGTGGCTGATAACACTCCGATCCCTGACGGCTACTGGAAGAACGCAGCCGGCCACCTGGTCCCGTCCGACCAAGTGAGCGCCCACGACAAGCTGCGCGACGGCGTGGCACGCAACCTCGTGGAGGTGGCACTGAGCACCAACGCCCAACTCGCCGCACTGAAAAAGCTGGCCCTCGACAGCATCGCCGAGCTGGTGAGCATCAGCGCCGCGCGCTACGACGTAAAGCTCGGCGGCGAGAAGGGCAACGTGCAGGTCACGACCTTCGACGGCAGCTACAAGATCGTCCGGGCCTACGCCGAACGAATCACCTTCACCGAGGGAATCGAAGCGGCGAAGGCGCTGATCAACAACTGCATCATCCGCTGGAGCGAGGGCGCCAACCCCCACATCCGCGCCCTGGTCGATCGCGCGTTTCGAACCGACAGCAAGGGCCAGATCAAGACCGCCGCAGTGCTCGAGCTGCTGCGCCTCGACATCGACGACCCCGAGTGGCTGCAGGCCATGGAGGCGATCAAGGACAGCATCGAAGCCTGCGGCACGGCTGTGTATGTCCGCTTTTACGTCCGTGGCGAGGGCGCCGGCCAGTGGAACGCGATTCCGCTGGATCTGGCGTCGGTTTGAGGGGGCGCGACATGGACACCACTCGAGTCGGCATTGCCCGCCACGTCGAAACAGGCGATCTGGACGTGGTGATCACGTCTGAGGTCAACGGAGAAACGATCCTCAAGACGTACTTATCCCCGACGGATGCCCATGCCTTCGCCGCCGATGTCGTCGAGGTCTGCAACGACATCGACACCCGCCTGGCCGCGGCAACCCGCGCCGCTGTGCAGGCCATCGCAACCATGAGGGAGGACACACAATGAGCCCGGTACGCATCACGCTCATGAGCAATGCGAGCGGCAGCTGGGCCGTGCTCGGCCGCTTCCCCGACACCCGGACCGTGCGCGTAAACCTTGATGGCTGCTGCAGCACGCTGCACCGCCTGTCCGACTTCCGCACGCACTTCAAACTCGTCGATGAGATGGGTAACACCCTCGCGACACTCCGCGACGGCGCTATCCGCTTCGATCCCGTCAAAAAAGGGGGAATCTGAGATGACCATCATCACCAACTTCAACCGTCTGTGCAGTCTTCACAACGCGGCACGTGTGCGGGGACCGAACAGCCGGGAATGGATCGAGTTCGCCGTCACGATGATGGACTCCTTCCCGGCCCTCTACGACGTTGCCGAAGCCATGAACCAGGACCAGGCCGAACAGCGCCAGGCGGCAGGATGGACGCCCGCCGTCACATCGGTAGTCGCCGAGAGCCAGCGCCAGATCAACGTCGAGGGATGGACCGCCGAGCATGACGACGATCACGATGCTGGCGAGCTGGCTGGCGCCGCCGCTTGCTACGCGCGCCACGCGGCCGCCCGCGGCTGGGTTTTTCACGGAAATTACTGCAACGAGCCTGTGCCGGACGCCTGGACGCTCGACCGGGCGGCCTGGAAACCGCGGTCGCCGCGCCACGACTTGGTGAGGGCAGCCGCGCTGATCCTTGCAGAGATCGAGCGCATGGACCGCACCATTTGGAGACCCTGATCATGTCACCCCAAGAGAAAAACGCCCGCGCCGCCAAGATCCGGATGATTCAGGTCGCCCGGCGCCAGCTCGGCCTCGACGAGGACACCTACCGCGCTGCCATTGCCCTGGCCGTGCCTGGCAAGACGAGCAGCTCGGATTGCACGGTGGGCCAGCTCGACCGGATCATCGACAGCCTGAAGAAGAAGGGCTTCAAGCCGAAGAAGCCGGCCGGGGCGCCGCCGCGGCCCGAGCGGCGCACGCTGGATACGTCGGTGGAGGCCAGCAAGGCGCGGGCGGTGTGGCTGCTGCTGGTCGAGATCGGGGTGGTGCGCGATCCGTCGGAGGCGGCGCTCAATGCCTATGTTCGGCGCCAGGCTGGTGTCGATGACCTGCGCTGGGTGCGGAACATGGAGCCAGTGATTGAGGGCTTGAAGGCCTGGGCAGCCCGCAAGCTGCCGGCGGCCCTGCAGGCCAAGCTCGACAGTTTGAAGGCGGCCGGTTTGATGCTGCCTGGTGCATCGGTGGGGCGAGTGCTTGAGCGTGTGGCCCCAACGTTGCGGCCGGACAGCTTCGACGCCCTGTGGGCAGGCTGGGAGCATCTGAAAACCCTTGACCAGGTACGGGCGGCGCAATGAGCGCGTTGCCGCCCCGCATTCGCGAGCTGGTCGGCCTGGTGGGTATCGAGGCGGTGATGCAGCTGCTCGAGGCGCGCTTGTTTGGCCGCGAGTGGCGGGTGTCCGGCGGGCGCGACTCGGAGTTCTATCGTGCCTGGTCGGACGTGATCGGTGAGGGCCTGACCGACCTGGTGGTGAAGGCCTGGAACGGCCGGGATGCGCTGTACCTGGCCAACTGTGCGGGGCTGCTGCGCGCCGAGCGGCACCGGGGCTTGATTGCACGCTTTGATGCCCTGGTGGCCGAGGGGCTGACGAGCCGGGCCGCTATTCTTACGATGTGCCGCGAAACCGGAATGTCAGATCGCTGGCTGCGCGAAGTGATCAACCGGCCCACACCGCCCCCCGTGCCGGAAGACCAGCAGATGGTGCTGGATTTGTTCAACCACGCCGACTGACGCCCCGCCCCCGAGCGGGGCGTTTTGCGTTTTGGGACGGGCATCCAAACCCGTTCGACCCTGCCCCCGCGCGACCATGGGGGCATGGACTCGCCCCTTACCCTCTCCCCCCGCGGCATTGCACTGATCAAGTCTTTCGAGGACTTTTCAGCCGTGGCCTACACCTGCCCGGCCGGGCTCCGGACGATTGGCTACGGCCATGTTATCCGCGGGTCCGAGCCGTATCTGCGCACTGCCACCTTGTCGCTTGCCCAGGCCGAGGCGCTGCTGCGGGCCGACTGCGGCACGGTTGAGGTGTACCTCAATGCGGTGCTGCCCGACTGGATTCGGCCGCATCACTTCGATGCGCTGGGCTCCTTCACGTTTAACTGCGGCATTCGGGCGTTCGATCAATCCACGCTGCGCGCCAAGCTCAAAACCGGCGATCGCTTGGCTGCCCAGGCGGAGTTCGACAAGTGGGTTTTTGCGAATGGCAAGCGCCTGCGCGGCCTGTCGATCCGGAGGGCGTGCGAGCGGCTGATGTTTGCTGGTTGCTCGGACGTGGCCATTGAGCGTGAGCGGGCGCGCCTTCAATCCTTGAGGGGGCCGGTATGAGCATCCGCTTTTCTGTTTTCGCCACGCCGACCGAAGGCACCGAGCCTGTGCGGATCGATGCCCATCACATCGCAAGCGACGAGACGTGGTTCGAGCATCCGATCCGCTCGCATTCACTCAAGTTGGGTGGCGGCCTGCATCTGCTGGCCCACGTTGCCCTTGGCTTTGTGGTGCACAAAGGGCCGCGCGAGGTGTTGACCGCGAGCTTTACCCACGATGACGCAGGCGCCACGCATTGGCTGGAGGTGGTGGCCGTCAAAGCCACCACGAGCGGTTCGCTGAATGAGGTGCTGGAGGCCGTTGAGCTTGAGCGGGTGAGGGTTAAGCCCGGCGGCACGGCGCACATCACGCTCAACCGCGCCACGCATTTGCAGATTCGGGAAGTGCTGCATATCCAGGGGGCCGGCGATGCGTAAGCCCTGGTGGAAGAGCCGCACCCTGCAGGCCAACGCCCTGGTTGCGGCCCTGGTAGCGCTGGAGGCGGGCACCGGGCTGCTGCAGCCCGTGCTGCCGGTCAATTTTTACACCCTGGTGGCCGTGGGGCTGCCGGTGATCAACGCGGTGCTGCGGGTGGTGACAAGCCAGGCCCTGACCGCCCATCGATGCGATAAGGAGGCGTGATGTGGTCTATTCGTGGCGGCATGTTTTGCGGGTGGTTGCGGCAGTGCTTCTCGGGCTTTTGGCTTGGCGTGCTTACCAGTGGGCCTATGCGGCCGGGCGTAATGATTGCGCGCTGGCCCAGGCCACCGCGGCGCACGCCGCTGCGGATCGTGCCCGCGCTGACGCGCAACGGGCCGCCGCTGTCGAGCGGGCGGCGCTGCAGGCTGGTGCTGCTGCTCACATCGACCAGCTGAGGCGCCGCAATGCCCTGGAGCGTGACATCGCGCGCCGCCCGGCCCCTGCTGGCTGCAGCCTGGATGCTGAGTCTGTCGAGCTGCTCAACCGCGCCGTGCGTGCCGGCAATGCCGGCGTCACTGCTGCCGCCGATGAGCTGCCAGGTGGCCTGCCCGCCAGTGCCGGAGCTGACGGACGGGAGCCAGCCCGGGCTGCGGCGCTGGACCCATGACCTGCTCAACCTCTACCACGACTGCCGCCGCCTGCACGGGGCGTGCTCAACCGCGATCGCCCCGAGCGACACCGACCATGACGGACACGATTGACCGCGCTGTAGAGCGTGAAGCCGAGGCCCTGGCCGACGCCATTGAAGAGCAACACCGGCGCGACCCTGCCTACGGCAAGACGGTGGCTGACAGCGCCACCCATTGCGGGGGCTGCGGCTGCCAGATCAATGAGGCGCGCCGCCAGGCGGTGCCGGGCGTCCAGCTGTGCTTTGACTGCGCCGACGAGGCCGCATGGCTTGAGGCCCGAGCACGGGCGAACGGGAGGCCGCCGGTATGAACGTAGACATGGAAGCCGTGCGCCTGGCACTGCAGGCCATCAACCTGTTGGCAGTGGTGTGGCTGGCGATCAGCGGTCGCGACAAGGTGACCAAGGATGCGCTCGACGCCAAGCTCGCGGCACACGCCGACCGGCTGACGGCTATCGAGCGCGACATCAAGCATGCCCCCACCCACGACGATCTCAAGCGCATCCACGCCCGGCTCGACGACGTGAGCGAGAGCATGGCCACGCTGATTGGCGAGTTCAAGAGCACCAACCACATCCTCAACCTGCTGCACGAAGACCGCCTGAAGGAGCGCCGCTGATGGCCTACGCTGATTTGTTGCGGGCGGACATCCGCCTCGTGATCCTCCGCTCCCTCGCCGAGCTGCCCGCCTACCGTGGCAACAGCTCGGTGCTCAATACCATCCTCGACAGCTACGGCCACGGCGTGAGCCGCGACAACACCAAAACCGAGCTGCGCTGGCTGCAAGAGCAGGGCCTGGTGACGATCGACGAAGCCGGCGCCGTGCTGGTAGCCACGCTCACCGAGCGCGGCGAGGACGTGGCCAAGGGCCGCGCCCGCGTGGATGGCGTCAAGCGCCCCGGGGCCTGAGCCATGGCCGGCAAGAGCAGTCTTTCCCAGCGCAGCGAGGATTTCCGCCGCCACGTGATGCGCCGCCTGCGCGAGGGGCGACTCACGCTCGACGCGCTGCGCCAGGAGCTTGAGGCCGAGTTCCCCGACGAGCCCACACCCAGCCGCTCGGCCCTCGGCCGCCACAAGGCGAGCGTGGAAGAGATGATCGCGCACGAGCGCGAGATGGCCGCTGCGGCCGAGGCCTTGGTGGGCGAGCTGGGCGAGGATTTCGACGCCAAGAGCGGCGCGCTGCTCGCCCAGGCCGTCACCACTCTTACCAGCCGCTACGCGATGGGCAAGCTGCAGAGCGACGAGGAGATGGACATCGCCGACGTGCTGGATCTGGCACGGGCGGCGAAGACGGCCCAGGAGGCCCGCAGCCTCAACCTAAAGGAGCGCAGGCAGGTCGAGCAGCTCGCCCGCGAGAAGCTCCTCGAGGAGCAAAAGGCCAAGCTGGACGCCATGGGCAGCAAGGCCGGCGTCACCGAAGACACCAAGCGCGCGATCCGTGAAGCGCTGGGGATCGGCTGATGGCCGAGATCAAGGGCCGCGCCAAGATCATCCCGGACAACCGGGACGCGATCTTCCTGATGTTCCAGAGCCGCTGGATCACGGACACCGCGCGGCTCAAGCTCATGGTCAAGTCGCGCCAGATCGGCATCAGCTGGTCGACGGCGTTTGCATCGGTGGAGCGCACCGCCGCCCAGGGCGCCCGGCACGATGAGTGGGTGAGCAGCCGCGACGACATCCAGGCGCGCCTCTTCATCGAAGACTGCAAGATGTTTGCGCAGATTATGCAGATGGCCGCCAAAGACCTGGGCGAGATGGTGCTGGACGCGGATAAAAAGCTGTCGGCCTATGTGCTGGAGTTTGCGAGCGGCAAGCGCATCCACAGCATGAGCAGCAACCCGGATGCCCAGGCCGGCAAGCGCGGCAGCCGCATCCTCGACGAATTCGCCCTGCACCGCGACCAACGCAAGATGTGGGCGATTGCCTACCCCGGCATTACCTGGGGCGGCTGCATGGAGATCATCAGCACCCACCGGGGCAGCAACAGCTTTTTCAACCAGCTGATTCGCGAGATCAACGAGAAGGGCAACCCGAAAAAGATCAGCCTGCACCGCGTGACGCTGCAGGACGCGCTGGACCAGGGCTTTCTCTACAAGCTCCAGCAGGCCCTGCCGGCCGACGCCGAGCAGCAGGACATGGATGAGGCCGAGTATTTCGACTTTGTGAAGAGTGGCGCGGCCGACGACGAATCCTTCCTGCAGGAATACATGTGCGTCCCGGCGGACGACGACAGCAAGTTCATCGAGTACGAGCTGATCACCGGCTGCGAGTACATCGCCGGCATGCCCTGGGAGCGTACGCACACCGACCACTTCGCCGGCAAGATTTTCTGCGGCGTGGACATCGGCCGCAAGAAGGATTTGACCGTGCTGTGGGTGCTGGAGCTGCTGGGCGACGTGCTCTACACCCGCGCCGTGATTCCCCTCGAAAAGATGCGCAAGAGCGAGCAGGAGGCGGTGCTTTACCCCTGGTTTGCGATCGCCGACCGGGTGTGCATCGACCAGACGGGCCTGGGCATTGGCTGGGTGGATGACGCGCAAGACAAGTTCGGCACCTACCGCATCGAGGGCGTGACCTTCACCGGGCAGGTCAAAGAGTCGCTGGCCTACCCGCTCAAGGGCCACATGGAAGACCGCAAGCTGCGCATCCCCGACGACGCTACCATCCGCGCCGACCTGCGCAAGGTGCAAAAGGTGACTACCACCGCCGGCAACATCCGCTTTGTGGCCGAGAGCACCCCCGACGGCCACGCCGACCGCTTTTGGGCGCTCGCGCTGGCGATACATGCCGCGATGGAGGTACCGGGCGATACCTTTGCCGCCAGCCGCCCCCGCCAAACCCGCACCCGTACCGACCTCCAGGGCTATTGACCATGCCGCGCGTCTTCCTCTCCGATCACATCGCCCAGCGGGCACGGTCGATCGATTTCAGCTTTGCGGGCCAGCTGCTGCCCAACCCCGACCCCGTGCTGCGCGCCCGCGGGCAGCACGTGCGCGTCTATCGCGACCTGCGCGTCGACGCGCATGTGGGCGGCTGCATCCGCCGACGCAAGAGCGCCGTCAAAGCCCTGGAGTGGGGCCTCGACCGGGGCAGTGCGCCCGCCCGCGTGGTCAAGAGCGTCGAGGCCCTGCTGCGCGACCTGCCCATGGAGCAGATCATCGGCCAGGCCTGCGACGCGGTGCTCTACGGCTACCAGCCGATGGAGGTGATGTGG
>Ga0075163_10014463_pt1 | contig 10184 bp, 7 predicted proteins | sample JI1023141ADNA_FD_71478 | JGI IMG/M metagenome (GOLD analysis project Ga0075163, IMG submission 71478) | Wastewater effluent complex algal communities from Wisconsin, to seasonally profile nutrient transformation and Carbon sequestration -... | ecosystem: Engineered > WWTP > Effluent > Algae... | reverse complement strand
CGCTCGCCAGGAGACGATGAAGATCGTGGCGCCGCGCGCCGGCTCGATCCTTCGCCAGCTCGTCAAGCAAAACGGCGAGTACGTGTCCGCGGGCGATTCGATCGCGATCCTCGTCCCGACCACCGATGCCCGCGCGGTCGAGCTCTGGCTCGACGGGCGCGACGGTCCGCTCGCGACCGCCGGCCGGCACGTCCGGTTGCAGTTCGAGGGCTGGCCGGCGGTGCAGTTCGTCGGCTGGCCGTCGGTCGCGGTCGGCACGTTCGGCGGCACGATCCAGTTCGTCGACGCTGCCGCCGACGAGCGCGGTCGGTTCCGCGTCGTCGTCGTGCCCGATCCGGGCGACGATCCGTGGCCTTCGAGCGCGCAGCTGCGGCAGGGCGTCCGTGCGAATGGCTGGGTCCTCCTCGATCAGGTGAGGCTGGGCTACGAGCTGTGGCGGCAGTGGAACGGCTTCCCGCCGGCCACCGAGGCGCCGACGAAGAGCGTGCCGGCGAAGGGATCAACGTGAGCCCGGCCCGCCCGTTCGTCATCCTGTGCACCTTGGTCGCACTGCTCGAGACGGCGACCGCGACGCCGCTCGAGTTGCCGGAGGTCGCCGCCGGCCTGAGCGCGCACCCGCTCGCCACGGCTGCTGCCTCGGTCGTCGAGCGCGCGGAGGGAGAGCGGCTCGCCTCGAACGGCGCCTTCGATCTCCGCACCCGCGCGCGTGCCGAGCGTGTCCTCGGCTACTACGATCGGCTGATCCTCGACGGCGAGCTTCGCCAGCCCACGCGCTGGCGCGGCCTCGGCATCTACGCGGGCTGGCGGCTCGGCAGCGGCGACTTCGCCGACTACGATCTCAAGGCGGCGACGCTCGACCGCGGCGAGCTGCGCGCCGGGCTCGATCTGCCGTTGCTCGCCGGTGGCGCGATCGATCGCGCCCGCGCCGATCAGCGCAAGGCGACGTACGGGCTCACCATCGGTCGCGCGGAGCACACCCGCCGGATGCTCGAGCTCGAGCGCGATGCCGCGGTGACCTACTGGGACTGGGTGGCGGCCGGTCAGCGGCTGGCGATCCGAGAGCGCCAGCTCGAGCTCGCGCGCCGTCGCGGCCGCGACCTCGAGACCACGATCCGGCAAGGCAGCACCGCGCCGATCGAGGGCGTCGACAACGCGCGCTTGATCGCCGCGCGCGAGTCGTCGGAGGTGACCGCCCGGCGGGACTTCGCGCGGATGTCGCTCGAGCTCTCGCTGTATCTCCGCGACGGCCAGGGTGCACCCGTCTCGCCCGATCGCGATCGCGTGCCGGCCATGGCTGCCCTGCCTCCACCGGTCGTCGGTGAAGGCGACCTGGCAAACGTGATCCGAGAGGCGCGCGCGCGCCAGCCCGCGTTCGCGACGCTCGACGCACGCCTCGCCGCCAACCGCGTGGATCTCGAGCTCGCGTCCAACCAGCTGTTGCCCTCGCTGACCGCCAGTGTCTACGTCCTGCGCGGGATCGGCCCCGCCGACGCCCGGATCCCCGACCGCGATCGCGGCGCGGCGGGTGGCGCGCTCACGTTCGAGATCCCGCTCGAGCGCAGCCAGGCGCGCGGTGCGTTGGCGATGGCGCGGGCGGACCGCAAGCGCCTGCTCGCCGAGCACCAGCTCCTGACCGAGCGCCTCGCGATCGATGCCCGCTTCGGCGTCACCGAGCTGACCACGGCGCGGCAACGCGTGGCGCTCGCCGCCGAGCAGGAGCGGATCGCCGACCAGCTGGCCGACGCGGAGCGCCTTCGCTTCGAGCGCGGCGATAGCACGATCTTGATCGTCAACCTCCGCGAGGAGGCCGCCGCGGATGCCGCCGTCGCACGGATCGATGCCATGGCCGACTATCGAAAGGCCCGCGCTCGCTACCTCGCCACCCTGGGACACTCGCCGGTCGAACGGTGACGGATCGTGGCCGGCCAGCGACGGAGCCCCGCGCCGGCTCTGCTACCGTCGCGGGCGATGCGCCTCCTCGTCGTCGGCCTGCTCTGCGTCGCCGGTCCCGTCGCTGCTCAGAACGTCGATCGCCGCTACGCCGAAGAGCCAACGAACGGCCTCGCGCTCCCGACGGCACCGCTCGCCGGTGAGTTCGACGGCCGCGTGGTCGCCACCAACCCGGGCGGCTTGCCGCTGGTGCGCGGCGGCGAGCTCGCGCTCGTGCTCGGCCTCGAGGATGCCGATGTCGCGACCAGCGCGGGGCAGGGCTTCGGCACGTACTTCGCGCTCGCCGGAGGCGGTGGGCTGTTGCCGCGGTTCGGGCTCGGCATCGGGCTCGAGTGGCTGCGGCCGTCGCGCGCCAACCTCTCACCCGATCCGGGCTCGCCGTTCCGGTTCACGCTCGGCCTGGGCACCGCGCTCGGCAAGACCGCCGGGTTCGGCGTCGCGTGGCACCACTTCCACGCCGAGGGCGCGCTGCGCGGCGTCGATACGTTCGACCTCGGGCTGACCGCACGCGCGGGGAGCCGGTTCGCGTGGGGCGCCACGATCAAGGATGTCGCGACGGGCGCGATCGCGAACACGCCCGTGCAGCGCCGTTACGAGCTCGAGACCATGATCCGTCCGCTCGCGACGGATCGGTTCGAGCTGGCGGTCGGCGGGCGGCTCGGCGAGACCCGGCTCGATCTCGATGGCTGGGGGCGGATCTCGGCGAAGGTCGCGCGTGGCTTCTTCGCGCACGCGGCGGTCGAGACCCGCGAGCTCCACGCGTTGATCGATTCGCCGACCGGCCTTACGGATCGCGGCGGCCGCGATGTCCGCGCGACGCTCGGTCTCGAGGTGTCGTTCGGTGCGTTCGGAGTGACCACGCTCGCGACCGGCCTGCGCGACGACACCAAGGATCGCCACCTGCTCGGTGGCCAGCTCGTGCTGCGCTCGTCGGCGATCGGCCCGGCGTCGGTCGTCGGCCCGGTGGATCACATCGAGCGGATCGAGCTCGAGGGTGCGATCGGGATCCGCGAGGTGACGAGCCTGGTCGCCCGGATGCGCGCGATCCAGAAGGACAAGTCGGCGAAGGCCGTGGTCATCACGTTCGACGGCATCGGCGCCGGGTGGGCCACGCTGCAGGAGCTCCACAACGAGGTGCTCGCCCTCAACAAGGCGGGCAAGAAGACGTTCGCGTACATGGTGACCGGCTCGGGCCGCGACTACTTCGTCGCGAGCGCCTGCCAGAAGATCTATCTCGATCCCGCGGGTGCGCTGCGGCTGTCGGGGATGGCGGGCACCTCGATCTACTTCAAGGGCGCGTTCGATCAGATCGGCATCGCGCCGCAGTTCGAGAAGATCGCCGAGTACAAGAGCGCGCCCGAGCAGTTCACCGAGAAGGGCCCGACGCCGACCGCGGCGAGGATGACCACCGAGCTGTTCGACTCGCTGTGGGATCAGTGGCTCACCCAGGTCGCGGCCGGGCGGAAGCTGACCAAGGACGAGCTCGAGGCGCTGATCGATCAGGGCCCGTTCTCCGCCGGCGATCTGACGGCGAACAAGAAGCTGGTCGACGCGGTCGCGCCGCCCGACAAGATCAGCGCGCTGGTGACCACCGAGGTCGGGGCGGCGATCGGCATCGGCGCGCCGAAGGCGGAGCGCCCGGATCGCTGGACGCACCCGGCGATCGCCGTGATCTACGTCGACGGCGACATCACGGATGGTGCCTCGAAGTCGGTCCCGTTCCTCGGCAAGATGGCCGGCGGCGAGACCATCATCGGCGCGATCACCGCGGCGCGCGCGAACCCGAATGTCGGCGCGATCATCCTGCGGATCGATTCCCCCGGCGGCTCGGCGCTCGCGAGCGAGCTGGTCGCGCGCGAGGTGTTCGCCACCCGCGGCGTCAAGCCGATCCTGTGCTCGATGAGCGACCTCGCCGCGTCGGGCGGCTACTTCATCGCCGCCGGCTGCGACCAGATCTTCGCCGAGCCGATGACGATCACCGGATCGATCGGCATCTTCTACGGCAAGTTCGACATCTCGGGGCTGCTCGCGAAGCTCGGCGTCACCACCAATACCAACAAGCGCGGCGTGCGGTCTGATGCCGAGAGCCTGTACCGGCCGTACACCACCGACGAGCGCGCGCAGCTCCAGGACAAGCTCCGCTACATGTACAGCCGGTTCATCGGCGCGGTGGCCGAGGGGCGCAAGATGAAGAAGGACGAGGTCGACGCGATCGGACGCGGCCACGTCTACACCGGCGAGCAGAGCAAGGGCATCAAGCTGATCGACAAGTTCGGCGGGCTCGGCGACGCGCTCGACGAGGCCAAGCGCCTGATGAAGCTGTCGCCGACCTCGAAGGTCTCGCTCGTCGAGCTCCCGAACGTGCCGTCGAGCTTGTTCGGGCCGCTCGGTCGCTTCATCGGAGCCAGCACGCAGGCGCAGATGTCGCCGTTCGAGCTGCCGATCCTGCGCGAGCTGATCAAGGGCATCCCGGCCTCGGTGCTGGTCAACGAGTCGGGCGCGCAGGCGCGGTTGCCGTTCCAGCTGTCGTGGGACTGACCCGCCGCGGTGCTGGAGCCGCTGGTCAACGAGTCGGGCGCGCAGGCGCGGTTGCCGTTCCAGCTATCGTGGGACTGACTTATTGTCCGGAAGCTCGCGGCAGAGCCGCTGCGCCGGAGCCGCTACCCTGACGCTTCGCCGCCTCGCGCTTCTCGAGCGCGCGCTTCGCGGCGTCGTGCGCCATCTTCGACGCGGGATCCTCGTCGGGCGTGATCTGGATGCGCTCGTGGGTCTCGGGCGCCTGCGAGTACGAGCACCAGCCGATGCCGACGTTGATGATGCCGATCAAGATCATCCCGCCCAGCACCGGCATCCAGTACTTCCGGTGCTTGCGCGAGAACGGCCGCGCGCGGTCTTTGGCCACGGGGAAGCTCTACCATGCGATGCGCGGAACGGGCGATGTTCCGAGGCTCGTCGGGATGCGAGCAGCTCGCAGCCTGCGACGCATCGACGCAGGCTCAGCCCTGGTAGGTGTCGTCCTGCTCGATCTTCGAGAGGATCCAGTCGAACTGGCCGTTCTCCACCATCGCGTTGCAGTGCGTGCATGCACCCACGTCGGTGATCTCGAGCGGCGCTCCGCAGTTCGGGCACGTCGGCGTGGCGGTCACTGCACCGCGCCGCGATGACGAGCGCAGCACGGTCCAGTACTCGGTGTACTGCCGCACGAAGGTCTTGGAGCCGCCGACCAGCGACCCGCCTCGATCGAGCGTGTAGTCGTTGCCGCCGGCGCGGACGCGGATCGTGATCGCGTCGAAGTGGCGATCTCGGATCACCTTCGCGAGCTGGATCGACTCGATGCCCGCGTTGTCGAGCCGGTTGTGCAGCCCCTGCCGCTGGTACTCCTTGATCCAGTAGTCCATGTAGTCGCGCAGCGAGACCGTGGTCAGGCCGCGCGCGAGCTTCATGTCCTGGGCGTTCCAGGCCTCGTTGAGCTTCGCGTAGATCAACGCGACACGCGCGCCGACCGCCTCGACCGTGACCTGCGGATCGTCGGCGGTGATCGCGGCCATCTTCTGGGAGACATCGCCGCGGTACACCGTCGGCAGATCGTTGCCGTATTCCTCGACGGTGCCGGTCAGGCTCGCGAGCACCGCCTTCTGCGAGCTCAGCGTGACGCGATCGACGAACCAGTCGAACTTGCCGGTGGTCATGGTCTCGCCGCAGTGCTGGCACGTCCGATCATTGCCGCCTTGCCACGCGGCACCGCAGTTCGGGCACGGCCAGGTGCGCGTGGTGGTGGGCGGCTTCGAGACCACCTTGTCGCCGCGGACGAGCGTCCACTCCTCGGTGATGTAGGACGGGATCTCGGTGAACAGCGTCGCCTCGATCTGGTAGCGCAGCACGTCGCGCTCGTGGACCGGATCGTGACGGTAGGCGACGAGCCGCATCGTGCCGATCACGATCTGCGACGGCGCCGGCGCGCGCAGCAGCAGGCTATCGATCACGACCTGCGACAGCCACGGCTGCAACAGGGTCAGGTCCTCGGGCGACCCTCGCCGCCGGTGCGCCTGGTTGAATAATTGATAGACGAAGTCCTCGAGCGCCGGGATCGAGAGATCGGGATCGCGCGTCGCCAGCGAATCGAGGTTCGCCGGTGCCGGCACGGGAGGTGGCGGCTCGTAGCTGAGCGCGCCGCTGCTCCAGTCGCTGGTGTTTGCCTTCGATGCGTTGACCGCGATCACGATGATGATCACGACCACGACGAGGGCGATCATCCCGGCTCCGCCACCGCCGCCGCTGAACGAACCACCACCACCACCGCCGCTGCTGCGATAGCCGCCACCGCCACCACCCGAGCTCGATCGCGACGAGCTCGACGATCGTCCGCCGCCCGACGACGAATGGCCACCACCCGGGCGCGCATCGGCGACCGCGGCGAGGACGATGATCGCGATCACCGCGAGCGCGGCCGCGCGGATGACGTTCACGACGCCACCGCCCGCGGGCTCCGGCGACGGCGTCCGACGGCATGCACCGCGTTCGCGAGCTCGTCGACATCGTCGGCGCGCTTGGGCAGCGGCTTGGCCAGCACGGGCGCGAGGTCGCGCAGCTTCTTCCCGATCGCGACGAGCCCGTTCGGGATCTCCGCGACCAGGGCGGCGGCGTGCTGGTCGAGGGCACCCTGTCCGACCGCCTCGACCACCCCGACATCGCCGACCAGCGCGACCCGGCGCTCGCGGATCGCGACGAACACGAGCAGGCCCGTGCGCCCCGTGGTCTTGTGCACGCCGAGGTCGTAGAACGTCGCGCGCGCGCCCTCCCGCAACAACCGCTCGCGCGCCCGCCGCGAGGTCAGCGCGCGCTGCACGGACGGCAACAGCTCGACCAGCAAGCCGAACGCGACGCCGGCCAGCACGGGCAACAGCAGGATCGACCAGTAGTCGAACTCGATGTCGTCGACGTAGAGCTGGAACGCGAGCATCGCGAGCGCGGCGAGCAGGCCGACCGCGACGTGCGCACTCGGCCACCGCGCCAGCCGCTGCCGTACCGCGACCACGACCTCGGCGGACGAGCCGCCCTCGATCGTCTCGATCGCCGCCTTGATCTCCCGCTGCCCTGCCTCGGTGAGGAATTTCACGAGATCGAGCTTATGTGATCAGCGCGGCGAGATCCGGTGGTAGCGGCGCTTCCGCGGTGATCATCCTGCCGTCGGGATGCTTGAACGCCACCTTCGCGGCGTGCAGCGCGTGGCGCGGCAACACGAACAGCGCGGCGAGCGCGGGTAGCAGGCCCTTGTCGCAGTACTCGATGAACGCGTCGTCGCCGTGCGCGTACAGCTTGTCGCCGACGATCGGAAACCCGGCATGTGCGAGGTGCGCGCGGATCTGGTGCTGCCGTCCGGTGATCAGCAGGCAGCGCACCAGCGAGTAGAGCTCGCCCGCGCGCTCGGTCTTCACCTTGGTCATCGCCGACTGGCCCGCCGGATCCGGCAGCATCCGGACGTGCGGTAGCCGCGTCGGGTCGCTCGGCTGCGACAGCCGGAGCCCGATGTCGAGCAGCCGCTCCTCGGTCCACGGCGGCGTGCCGTGGACGACCGCGAGGTACTGCTTGTCGACACCAGAGGCGGGTTGGCCCGCCGATTTGATCGTCTTGTGCTCCCACGCCTGCTTGAGGATCGCGGCGGCCTCCTTGTCGCGCGCGATCACCAGGCATCCCGAGGTCTCGCGATCGAGGCGGTGCACGATCTGCTGCTCGGGCTCGTCGGGGTATCTCTCGGCCATCACGCGGGTCAGCGTGTTGAAGTAGAACTTCGCCGACGCGTGCACCGGCAACAGCGCCGGCTTGTCGATCACGCGCACGCGCGCGTCCTCGTACACCACGGTGAACGTCCGAGGGCAGGGCGGCTCCTGCGGGGCGGGGCGGCGGATGATGTAGTGCTCGCCCGCGGCGACGCTCGTCGAGGATTTCGGGACGCGGCCATCGATCCGCGTCAGCTGCGTGTCGATGATGGTCTGGATCTTGGTGCGCGACAGCCGCCCGATCTGTGTCTTGACGAAGTGATCGAGGCGCAGCCCCGCGAGGTCCGCGGGCACGACCAGGTGCCGCTCGATGATCTTCGGGCGACCGTCGCCGTCGAGGTGCGAGGTCAGGCCCCAGTCGACGGCAGGATCGGCGCCCGGCGGGAGCGCGAAGCTCGCCGGATCCGCACCCAGCCCGTGATCCGGACCGGGTTCGTCGTCATCGTGCTCACTCGGCGACGGCGTCGTCGGGTTCATCGATCCCAGCGGCCTCGATGTCGTACTTCTTCATCAGCTTTCGGAAGTACTTGCGATCGATGTCGGCCGCGCGCGCGGCGTGCGAGATGTTGCCGGTGTTGCGGCGGAGTAGCTGGAGGATGTAGTCGCGCTCGAAGGCGGCGACCCAGCGCTCCTTCGCATCCTTGAACGTCACGCCCTCCGCCATCAGCTCCTCGGGCGGCGTCGGCGTGGGGGCGTTCGGGTTCATCGGCACCACCGGATTGGCGCCCGTCGAGCCGACGACGCTGGGTGCGCGGCGATGCCCACCGGTGTGGGTGTCCTTGCGCATCTGCGACTGCGACGCCTTGGCGTTGCGCACGTAGTCCGGCAGGTCCGACAGCTCGAGCTGCCCCGACGAGCAGAACGACACCGCGCGCTCGATCACGTTGACCAGCTCGCGGACGTTGCCCGGCCACGGATAGGTCTGCAGGGCTGCCATCGTATCGCTCGCGACGGCGTGAACACGCTGGTGCCCGTTCGCCAGCTTGTTGTAGCTGCCGTTCTCGAGGAAGTGCTGGACGAGCAGCGGGATGTCATCGGCGCGCTGGCTCAGCGACGGCAGGTGCAGCCGCACGACGGAGAGGCGATAGAACAAGTCCTGGCGGAACCGGCCCGCGCGGACCTCGTCCTCGAGGTTGCGGTTGGTCGCGGCGATGATGCGGACGTCGACCTTCGACGCCTTGGTGGATCCGACGCGGCGGACCTCGCGCTGCTCGAGCACGCGCAGCAACTTGGGCTGCAGATCGATCGGCAGCTCGCCGAGCTCGTCGAGGAACAGCGTGCCGCCATCCGCCTGCTCGAACAGGCCCTGGCGCGTCATCATCGCCCCGGTGAACGAGCCCTTCTCGTGGCCGAACAGCTCGCTCTCGATCAGGTTCGGCGGCACCGCGCCGCAGTCGAACACCACGAGGTCGTTCTTGACGCGCGGGGACAGCGAGTGGATCGCCTGAGCGACGACCTCCTTGCCGGTGCCGGTCTCGCCGTCGATCACCACCGTGGTCGCGGTGGGCGCGATCTTCTCGATGATCGAATAGATCTCGCGCATCCGCGAGTTGCCGCCGATCAGGCCGGCGCAGCGATCGTTGCGCGACGGGAGGATCTGGACCTCCTCCTCCTTCGCGTTGAACCGGAACTGCGACTGCCCGACGCTGACGATCGAGCCCGGCTTGAGGAACGCCTCGCGGACCCGGACCTTGTTGATGAAGGTGCCGTTGGTCGATCGCTGATCGACCAGCACGTAGCCGGTGTCTTCCTGCGCGATCCGGCAGTGGTAGCGGGACACCGTGTCATCGCTGATCACGACGTCGTTGTCGTCCATCGACCCGATGCGGATCTCTTCCTTGTCGAACGTCCACTCCTGGGTCGGATCGTCGACCGACTGCAGCATGCAGCGCCGCAGATGCAGCGTGGCGCCGCGATCGAGATACGCGACCTTGGTCGGGGCAACGAAATCGGGGAACTTCTTCATGACAAGAACGCGCGGGACGCGGAGGCAATCATAGCTCCATTTCCCGCGCGGTTTGTCGAGTCGTCGTCGGGAATTAGCGGCGAGAGATCCGGTTGACACGGTCCGAGCGCACGTCGATGTGGAGGACCGCGTTGGCCGTCCAGGTCGCCGACACGGCCTGCTTGGTATCGAGCAAGTACGAGGCGAGGTCGGTCGTGCGACGCGGCGTCGCGTAGACCACGATGCGGCGATCGAGCGGGTTGCCGGCCGGGTCCGCCACCGCCTCGCCGAACACGCCCGTCACGATGCGGTAGGTGCGCACGCCACGCTGGGCGAGGAACTGCTTCGCGGCCGCCGCGCGCCGGGTCGCGAGGTCGACGTTGTACGACGCGGCACCGATGTGGTCGGCGTAGCCCTCGATCACCAGGAACAGGTCGGGGCGCTTGACCAGCGTGCGCGCGACGGCGGCGAGCTGCGTCTTGCCGGCCTCGGTGAGCACCGACGAGTCGAGC
>Ga0075163_10014462_pt1 | contig 10185 bp, 12 predicted proteins | sample JI1023141ADNA_FD_71478 | JGI IMG/M metagenome (GOLD analysis project Ga0075163, IMG submission 71478) | Wastewater effluent complex algal communities from Wisconsin, to seasonally profile nutrient transformation and Carbon sequestration -... | ecosystem: Engineered > WWTP > Effluent > Algae... | reverse complement strand
GGCGGTGCAGACGCTGTCGCGCTTAAATCGCGCGCATCCGCAAAAGTACGATGTGTTCGTCCTCGACTTCCAAAACGACACCGACACCGTCGAGAAGTCGTTTGCCGAGTACTACCGCACCACCATCCTTAGCAGTCCTTTGACAGCGACTGAGGATGCGGTTGCAACCCAGATCCTTGGTCAAATGTCTAAGCGACGGCATCGCTCAGGATGAGCGATGCCGTCGCTTTACAATGCCGCACGGTAGCTTCATGACTTGAGCCCGAGTGCCTCAAGCACCACGTGGACGAGCGACACAAGCTCAAGACGTGCATCGAGCACGAGGTCCGCACGGTGCCGAAGGGATCCGTCTAGCACCTGCTTCTCGGTCGAATGCTGACCAAGGGTGGAAAGACGTGCAGCGTCATCGGGTCGGACGTTGGTGATTCTACCTTGGCGAAGGTCAGTGTCAGCGTCGAGAAAAATCAACATGAACTTCCGCGGCGCTGCGACCCGCGCGAGAGCGTCCGCGATCTCGACGTGTCGTACTCCTTCGATGACTGCGGGCCCGTCGGTGTGCAACCGGACCAGTGCCCGACGAGCGAACTCATCATCGCCCAGCTCGGTCTTCAGCGCCGCACCGAACATCTGAAGATTATCACGATCGAGCGAGATGCCGCGGCTCAATGCAGCCTCGCGGACCATATCCCCGAACCCGGTCGCTGCTCCCCCGAGCGCCATAGCAAGAGCACGGGCAAACTCGGACTTGCCGACGCCGATTCCACCCGCGACACCTACCACAATGTTGCTCATACGAGCAGGCTGAGCTGCTGCCTGTCGCGCAAGACCACCCAGCCTCTTCGATCCTGCTTTGGGCATGTGATGGGGCGGTGTAACGCACCCACGTGCGACAGCTTGAACAAGCTCACATACGCGGCGTCTTCGCGCTCGTCCCAGAAGCCGGGCACGTCATCACGCAGCGCCTGCCCAAAGCGCTCGCGGATCGCTGCACGGGTTGCAGCGTCAGGTTTGGCGAAGTACCAGGTCGCTTCTACGAGGCATGCGCCAATGATGGGGCCGCCGGCTTGCTTCAATAGGACAAGGTCGCCCGAGGTTACCTGCCGATACGGAGCAGATCGCACCATCGAGAAACGCGATTCGATGGACTTCGTCCCCTCGAGAACGAAGGTCAAAAATGGCTCGACAAAGATAGCTAGATGGACCGACCGCGAACTAGCGACTGAGGCCGCTTCGCAGGCTAATGCATCCAGCAGCGGAGAGGGCGTCGCAAGCTGTTCGACGCATCTCTCTCGAGCCGAGGCCCACCAACTGGACAGCGTCATGGATACCAAGACCAGTACAGCAATTTGGATCGTCTTGGCAACTACTACGCTATCGGCGGCGTCAGTCAGCGACGGCAGAGCGGCACGTCCGTGATACTTCTTGCACGCAGCTCGGAGGGGAAGCGGTCTTCGAGTTCGCGGACCCAGGCCTCGACTGCCCGATACTGATTAAGCTCGCTCTCCTCGCGCGAACGGGTCAGCCCGGAGCTAAGGCTAGCGAGCCGTTTCCTGACGACACCGAATACGCTAATCTTCAATGGCACTGTTCTGAGGGGGAGGTTCTCATCAATGGCCTGGAGGCGATCTACAAATCGTTTCATAGCATCGGGTATGCCCTCACTCCTTGGCGAAGTGAAGGTTACGTAAGCGTACATGTCTATGCCCGTTGTAAGCATACGCCGAAATAGGTCGAACTGTCGTGTGAACAGTTCTGGTGCTGCCTCTGTGTTGAACGAGAACGATACATCATCAAAACCCTTGAAGCACCCCACGCGCCCGTAGCCGCGGAATGTCGAAACCAGCTCTCGCTGGTCATCATCAAGGAACTCCCAAAAGTAATCATTGCTGAGGTTGTCGTCCGACCAAAGGTAGGTGTGGCCCTCCAGGCCACGCGAGCGCATGGCCTCCATCATCCACGGCACCCACTCTGGAACCAGCTCTGGCTGACCTCCTGTGAGATCGATCATCTTCGGGCGCGAAGACTCCGGCTCGGCGAGGTATAGCTCGACCAACTCGTCCGCTGTGAACCACCCGCCAGCATCCTCACGAGCTTCGAGGAGCCTGAACGGCACGAAGCAGTACCAACACCGCCAGTTGCAGGCTGCGTTCTGGAAGACTTGGGCCTGCAGTTCATCTTCGGAAGATAGGCTCAGCGCCCGGCATGCAGGATCAATCGGTAACGGGTTCCGCAACCAGGAATCGTGTTGGCGATGAAAGTGACGGATGCGACCAAAGCCGCCACAGTTCGGCGGCTTCGTCAGGTCGCTGGCCTGGTCGCTTCCTGCTATTCTTGCCACCAGTAGGCGACGTTCCGGGACGCGGACAGCATGGGCGCGGAGGCGCGCTGAATAAGAGTCCGTTGAGATATAGTTGCTCATGTTTTCGGCCTAGAAGTGGACCGACTGCGAATTGGCGGGACTTTTGTCGGCTCGTCTGAAAGATCCGGCAACCGATCAGCGACGTACAGCATGATCAGCTCGACCAGGTAACTCACTTCCTCGGGAGTCAGGGCACGACCAGCCGGAATCCCGTGCCAGTATTCGATGCACTTCCGACAGCATGCCGCGACGGCGTGCTGTGCATGGTAGAGGATGTTTCCCTGGAAGGGTGTCTGTCGCCCTTCCATGGGGTGCATCGCTCTTCCCACCGAAACTTCAACTCTGCGGCGCGCTGCGACGCGGAGTAGGATGCGTCCCTTCCTCTTTGCGTAGTTCCATTCGCGGACAGTGAAACTCGAGTGCCAAAATACATGCCGAATCATCTCGTTTCTGAGGGACGCAAATGTGTACGCTGCGTCCTCCAGTTCCCGCGCATTAACCCGATCCCACTCGACCAGATCCTTACCGCAGTCGCGACACGGTCCGCCATGGCGTATCGGAGTCTTTCCTCTTTTCTTCTGCAAGAAACAGTGCAGCCCGTTCGCGCAGTCTGTGCTGGTACATTTTACTCCCAGCGACTGGAGTTCGATGTCTTCCTCAAAATCGCTCTCATAGTCACTCATGGCCTACTCCTCAGCAAGCGTCCGAGTCAGTAGTTGTCGGTCGACGCGGTCAAGTTGTGTCCAATCGAGTCGTTGTACGAGAAAGTCACGTGCAACATTCCATGGGCGTCCTTCGCCCTCCTGGAGTTTGTCCGCCGTCCCCCACCAGTTTATGTTGTCCATCTCTAGCCGCCACGCCAGGTAGTTCGCAAGCGCTCCAACGGAGACATGTCGTGTTGCGGCGATTTGCGGAACCACCGACTTCAGCCACTCCACTTTCTTCGATGCTGCGGTCACGCACTCAAGAGCAAGTTCCTCGGCGCGGCCATCGAGTTGTACGTCGCCCGCGAACCTCGTTGCTCTTTTCTCCTCCGGCGACTTGCGCCGCTCCACAGGCATTGACTCACCATCGATCATCACGAACTCGGGGCTTTCGGGGTCGGCACCCGCGTGATGGGTCTCGTGGAGAAGGTCATGCACCCACCGTGCCTCCGATGCCGTGCGCTGCTTCAACACAATGGCGTTGCGACCGCCGAACCTCCAGCATGCTCCATGAAACCCGCCGTCAGTTGCGAGCGGTACTACCACAACACCGAGATCCCAAAGAACGTCCAAGATGGATTCGAGGCTCAGGACCCCGGACTTGGCTAGTACAAGCTTTCGGAAGGCGCGCGCGCTACGCGGAATTTGCTGAGGCCGTAGGCTCGGGGTGGACCGCACGACAAGTTGGGCTACGTACCGAGCCAGCGCTGAGAGAACGATGGTGCGGGTTCCTTGGGCACCCGCGTAGACCTTGAAATATGCCGCGGTGGCTGCCTGCGGATGGGTCAACGGCTGGCCCCCAGCTAAAATCTCGGTTGGGGTCCAGCCGAAAATTCGGCCAGCAGCACCGGCAGCTCGCAGCACCGAAGACGCGTCTCGGGCATCTGACTTGTTGGTCTGTTCATCGAACAGTATTCGATTAACGAATTCACGATCAATGCCTGCTTCCCCGAGCCGACGTTGGAGTGTTTGCTCAGACACCTGGACGTGGGGAAGGAACACATCCTCGCGCATGTTCACGCCCACTGCCCTGGCAACCTCGATAAGTCGCGAGAGGCTAGCAGACGAATAATTGGTGGCCTCGTAACGCTGGACCTGCTGCTCCAGTACACCGAGACGCTCGGCCAGCTCTCGCTGCGTCAGCCCTGCCGCAATCCGGCCCTCAATCAGGGCGCGGGGTAGCTCATCGAGAGACGAAAGCTCGATGACGGACCGTCGCTGATCTCGTAGTGCCTCATAGTCCGAAATCTCAGAGCGAAGTTCATCAAGCAGGCTTTGGACTGCATCACGCTGGGCTTGGCGTATAATCGGATGCACCCCGCTTGTTGTCTCGGCGCCAAGTGCAAGCAGCGACTGCTCGAACTCTGCGGCTTGGGCCTTAGTGATCCGGTACTCGCGATCGTTTTTAATCATGGCTCCCACTCAGTCAGATCGATGCGCACGATTCCCTTTGCGTCGCCGGTCGCCTTATCCGTCTGGAAAAAGCGCACGAACGGCGATCGCAAGGTATCCGCCGCAGCGGAGGCAGGAAACATTTCCCCCCCGAAGACAGCCTTCTGCGCCGCCCGTTTCGCTTCGAATTTCAGCAAGACCGGATGTAACTTACGAGGATCTACACCCGCCTCCTCCCAGCAGCCGTCGAAGTCACCGGGATGTTCCTTTGCGGTGACGAAGCTGCCGTCTAGGTAGACACGCTTGCAGCCAGCCTTTTTCAGGGACATAAGAGCTTGTCGAAGACCGGAGAGCAGCTTGAGACGATGTTCGGTCCAGCCATACCGAGAGCATACCTCTGCCCATGGCGCGACATGTACGCCAGCTGGAAGCAAACCACGATGGTCGAACGGTGGAATCGACACAACACAACTATAATGTTGTGTTGAAAAAAGGCAAGTTCAAGCCCGCAGAAAATGATTTTCCGATGCTGAGTCTCCTTGCGAGGCAAGGCTTTTCCATGTTGGCACGCCGCGGGGCTTCGAGGTCGGCGCGCGCTTGCACAGGGCGAACGCCAAGGGGAGCGGCGCCGGTAGAGCGCAACCGGCGAGCATTGATGGGCAACTGATATGGGTACTGAGCCACCGCCTCGGATGCTAGCTGCCAGTCCACCAAGAGGCGCTCCAGATGGCCACTGCTTCTTTCAACGCTGCAGACAGAGTTAGGAAAGCTAGGAAATCGGAAGCTTTCCGACGATGCGTTGAATCTGAACGTACCGAAAACTGACTCTCAACATGCACTCCGCTCAATCGGCTTCCTGGAAAGCAGTTCCCACAAAACGCGACACTTCGATAGCCGATTAAAGGGCCAAGCTCAGTTCCCACCACCGTGTATAACTTCGCACTATCCCTTCCATTTTAACACCGAATGCGGCCCCAACTTCCCAGTCCGAATGGCAACCACCAGGGACGATAATCACGGATGATTGTGATGGTCGCCCCGACCGAGGCGGCGATGTCGAAACCATGCAGCGTATCAACATCGCATGGAACCGCATCAAGCAGAGCTTTGGCCGATAGCAAGAAAGGACTCCACCACATGGGAGACAAAGCGGCTCCGGATCTCGATATGTGAGCTGCAGTGGTTGCACTGCTGCTAATGGCGGGGGAGTGCTGCGCCCGTTTTAGTGCCCGACCCGAGCAAGCGGGAGCGCTCCAGCTTGTGCTCTTAGCGGGGCTTATGTGGGCTGGCGGCTGACAGTTTTCCGAGGCTTTAGAACACGCGGAAGAGCAAAACGATCCGCAGATTCGTGGAGAAGCCGCAATGGTGCGAAGTTTTAAGGGTTCTTTAAGACGGTGACAGCATCGGAGGTAGAGACGCTATACGCCTCTCTCTTCGAGCCTTTGCCATCTTGCCATTCCCCGAAAGCGGACCCTAGCACAATTGCCGACGGCAGGTTTTGCCGCCAAAGATTCGCGGTGAACTAATGCTCCGACGGGAAAACACAACGTAGCGTTCCCTAGCTTGGTTTCTTCGTCGCTGCGGCTGGGGATCGCTCGCCAAGCCCTCAAGCCGCTCGCCAAGCCCTCAAGCACCGCTCGCTGCATTGATGAAGGCTCGCTGCGCCGCTGTGCAAGGCTGACCTGACCCCTGCCACCATCGATGGCCGGACACTACAACTAGGAATGCCCCAGCAGACAATCAAGATGCCTTTAGCGCGCCAGGCCTCACTTTGGCAATTCAAAACCAATTGGATTGTTTTTTATTAAGTCAATAGCGTGATCTATTGAGTAACTAAATATGATGCCGGTATTGTAACGCACTACTAAGGGAGTATCCTTAAAGACTCCCGAATCTTCCATCTGGACAGCCTCATAATCATATCGATAGCCGGATATTATGCCAGCGACCTTAGCTCGACCCGGTTCCCCCCGTATGGGAAAGAATACCACCGGACCGCCAGAGAAACCTGGGTTATTATGACCATCTAAAAATAGTCTTTTCGGTCCACTCGAAGGTAGATCCAAGCCGGATAGACAGGCTTTCTTGATTAAGGGAATCGGGAAAGTAGACCCTGGCAGTTCCGTATCGGGAACAATGCCAAATGGAAAGCCAAGAAAAAACACATCTTGACCCGCCGCTATACCATCCATAGTCGCCTCAAGCGGTAAGTCTGGACGTGATAACTGGACGGGTGGAGCGAGTACAGCTACATCCACACCATTGGAGCCAAAACCAACAACTTTGCATACAGTTGACTTCCAGGCTTTATCTTGGAGGATCTGCACCGTTTCTTCATTTGGATTAGTTGTTTTGGGAAATATGTGCCGTGCAGTTACGATATACTGCTTACCCTCAAAATCGATCGTAAAACAAGTCGCACTCTGACTCCCGTAACGAATATGGAAGGTTCGCTGTATAACATTGACGGTTATCATTAGACAGCCTTTCTTGTGAGTGTATCGTTGGGCGAACGCTACTCGCTGAACGCCGAACTGACCATATGCCTATAGCCTGTCGTAGTCGACACCTCCATCCTACGCTGGATTAGTATCTGGGCACATTCGCTGGTTTTAATGGGCGAAATGGTGCCGTCTTAAGCACAGCTTCAATCTCAGGAGCTTCCTTCCACTCACCTTCGCAATACATCCAGTCAAGCAGCCGATATTCACCATCCCTTCTAAATGCTATGCCTAGGTAACGATTAAAGCGAGATTCGTATTTTGCCAGAGTTGTAATATTGTTTAAGATTAGCTCTGCGCGATATTCGTCTTCCTTAGAAATTGGAATAAATACGAAGCCACATCCTCTGTCCGGCACCATAAACCGCGCTGGTATTACTAAATCGCCGCCACATTTATTCCAAGCCCACATCAATCGTTCTTTGAATAATCGCAAAGCACTACGATTCAGATAAAGCAATTCTTTCAATATCTTGTAGTATTCGTTTCCCGCAGACAAACCACTTTCTGTCTTAGTTGTATAGGTTTTATCCTTGAATTTCTGAAGGATACCCAAGATGTCAAATGAGTCAGGACTTGCCAGCGATGATAAGTTTGCTGCATCGCTTTCGATAGGTCTCATTGATTCATCACCACGAATATAGTGACCGACCAACGCCTGCTCGGGTAAAATGTTGGTCTCGGCTGGGAAAGCAAGGCAGAGCCTTTCCCTATATGCAAAATAGTCGACAATTTCCGGCAAGGTAATTAATGAGCGAAGTAAACCATTATAATCTCGCAGTCGTAGGACATGAATGAAGCCTGCCGATGAACTTAAATGTCCTTTTTGTCGCATTGCAATTTCGGGCAATTTCTGCCCTGGTGAATAAACAATAATCTTTAGAACCTGATAACCAGATAATCCTCTTGGCAAATCAACAACATGACCCCTGTCATTTGTTAGACTTATATTTGTTTTTTCAAAATATGAAATAGTTTCTCGGATTTGTTTTGCGGCTAGCTTCAAAATTTTATTTTGGAACCAACTAATCTCTTTCTCAGGATCAGTCGTCTGTTCATTGCGCTGTTTTAATTGGAAAACAATTAAGATATCATCAATAAAGACAACATGATCTGCAAGCTCAACTTGCGTTTGATTTGGTATTTTTATTTGCGTTTGTGAAAATGAGAATTCATTGAGAAAAAAACCTGCATTTGTCTCTGCAACCTGTCCCTCAAGGGTGGGCGTGTCCGTTGAATGCATGAGAGTATCGTTTTCCTCAGCCGGGACGGTATGACTACACTTCCGGACAAGTCAAGTACCAGTTCGACAGCCTGCAGCACTAGCCAGAATTAGCAGTACCAGTTTAGCCCACTCAAACTTGTTGCTTGCGGTAGGTGGCTGACACGGGCACTATCCATATCCACAAAAAACGGCTTAATGGCGGAGGTTTAAAAAGTGAAGAATTCGGTGGTGTTTTATAGTATTTACGCGGCAGCTTTACTAGGCGGATGCGGTGCTGACGTCGACCATTTCAGTACCGAAGTAGAATCGACAGCAGAACGGTCGATAGCGACTGTGCCAGGGGCGAGTTTAACGCTGGGGTATTCCAGTCCTACTCTGTATGTTAATTATTTATCAGGGACGTATAAGACAGGAGGGGATATTAAGAACTGTGATTTGAGTTATTATTACTTCGAACTGCTCAAAAACGGAGTATCGACTACTGCATGGAGTGGCAATCTGATTCAATTTCCTGATGGTAGTGGTAGGTGCGGTTCCACGTCATATGTCCCACTTTCTGCGCCTATCAGCGGAAAATACACAGTCAAGCTCGTGCATCCATCATTAGGAAACTACTTGGAAACTTCCATAGACATTTCCCCACCCCCGCCTCCGCTCCCCCCCCGAGGCGGCCCGATATTGGGCTGGGTCGAGGGGTTTAGCGGCAACACTCTCTCTGGCTGGGCCTGCGATAAGAACGTGGCTAAGTCGATTGATGTGCATTTTTATCTCGACGCGCCCGCCGGTGGGGGAGGGATCGGTCCATTAGGGCTAGTAGCTAATCTGCCGCGTGAAAGGGCAGTCGGCTTAGCATGTGGAACGTCAGGTATAGCGCATGGTTGGAGTGTTGATGCAACACCATACCGGGCTGCGTACGCAGGCAAGAGGATTTTTGTACATGGTATTTCCACAAGCGGCGGCCCGAATCCGGAACTTAATAACTCAGGCGTGTTCACTATCCCTCGATAGTTCATTCCCTCCTACGCAGGTGGCGAACATTGCAAGAAGCCACCGCTTCTGCCAAGAAAGGCACTGTGGTAATGCTGCCTGCAGCCACCGACGCTAGGAGGACGGTCCACTAGACCGTCATGCTTTTCTGTTTCTGTGCTATCGGAATCCCACTAGGGTCATCGCGCAGACTATGACCCTACCTTAAACTTCCCGCGTAACTTCGCACCTTCGATGCAACTGCGACACGATTAAGCCTTCCGAGCCGCTGGAACTTCCCGAAGTGCAAGTCAGACCCCATCAGGCAGGAACACAAGCGGAGCGCTCCGCGCTTCCTTGCGTCTGGCATTGTTTTGCACCAGCCGAATCCACCCAAGGTCATTCCTGCGGTCAACGTCACGGTTTCCAAGCTGCCGAGGCTGAGCCGCAGAGGGCAAGCGGAGCACGGAACAAAATGCCGTTCCGTGCTCCATTGTCTGCCACGCTGACACGTAGCTCCCACACCGATACCGCCACCCTCTGTCTGCCTACCACCTCTGAACACTCACAGCCCACAAAGTCTGCTTCGCCTCCCAGATGCGCCGGCACTACCCTGGCCGGGTAGAAAACACGAAGGGGCCCCGCGATGAAGGATATCCAAGCGAGTAACTTGCGGTCACCGATGCGGCCCGCAAAGTTGCCCATCAGTGGCGCTGATGGGCAGCAAGTGCACCTGGGGCTCGATCTGAGCTTGGCGCAATGGGCAGAGATGCTGGGAGTTGATAAGAGTGCAGCGCTGCGCTGGGAGCGATTGAAGCACGCAGGCCCTCGCGTCAGCTCGCTGGTGCGCCTGCATTCGGTGTCGCAGCAGCTTATGCCGCCGCAAACCAAGTGATGACTAAGCTACCAACGGCTAGTGCTGAGCACCGACCCCCAATAACACCGACCCCAAGAGCACCCCACCCAAGAACACAGCCAGCACAAAGAGCAGCACGACAAACCATCGCACAAGTCCACCAAGCGGCAGCAACGGCCACG
>Ga0075163_10014461_pt1 | contig 10185 bp, 7 predicted proteins | sample JI1023141ADNA_FD_71478 | JGI IMG/M metagenome (GOLD analysis project Ga0075163, IMG submission 71478) | Wastewater effluent complex algal communities from Wisconsin, to seasonally profile nutrient transformation and Carbon sequestration -... | ecosystem: Engineered > WWTP > Effluent > Algae... | reverse complement strand
CTTACCCTCGACCAAACGGGTGGCCCACATTGGGTCGCAGCTTGCTGCCACAGACCTGGATGGCGATGGCGATAAGGACCTGCTGGTAGGCGACCTTGGCTGCCCGCTCCTCAACAGGCTAATCAACGGCGGAACCCCCGAAAATGCAGTCATAACCGCTGCTGACACTCTTTTTCCTTCTGTTGGACAATACATTAAGCTCCCTTTATTTCCATCTGCCTATTTTATGGACGTCAATTTTGATGGGAAAAAGGATATGCTGGTTACGCCCACCTCCTTCAGCAACGTAGGCGATGCCAATGCGATCAATACTCGGGCAGCCACCCTGCTCTATACCAATGAAAGTAGTGGGCCGATACCCGACTTTGTGCTGGCAGAAAAAGATTTTTTACAAAACCAAAGTATAGAACTGGGCGAAGAATCGATACCAGTATTTGCAGATTTGGATGCCGACGGCGACCAGGACCTGATTGTGGGCCACCGGGGTTTAAAGTTAGGCAATCTGCTGCTGGCCAGCCTGTACCTGTACCGAAACACGGGAACACCCACCCAACCACAATTCTCACTGGAAACCACTGACTACATGGGCCTTAGCAGCCTTTCCAGAAAAAGGATCAGGCCTATTTTTACCGATATCAACGAAGATGGAGCGACCGATTTATGCTGGCTTTCGTCGCCCGGGGGCAATTCTGATAGTACGAAGCTGGGTTTTCTCCTTAACCAAAACCAACCGGGTCAACCCTTTGCCTTTTCTGGGGTAAATTCTGCCGCTCAACTCAATTTTATGTTTGCTGGGTACGATTGCCCGGTTTTTACCGACATCAGCGGCGATGGAAAAAAGGATATGCTCATTGGTAAAAACGCCGGACGGATTCATTACTGGCAACAGGTTACGGGCTGGCCCAATTTGCAATACCAACTGGCGAACAATAATTATGGAAATGTTTCGAGAGCTCCATATTCTGCAAACGTAAATCTGGCCATTGCCGATTTAGACTTTAATGGAACACCAGACCTGGCTACCGGAGACCAGACCGGGGCGTTGAAACTATACAGAAGTTTGACCCAGAGCAGTACAGCCACTTTTGCCGCAGATAGCATTACGTATTACAACACGGTCCAAAACCAGAAAAATTATCGGCTGTGGGGCCCTTTTGTATCGCCGGCCTTTGCAGATCTCAATGGAGACCAGTACCCCGAAATGGCCATCGGAACTACAGGAGGCGGCGTTTTTTTAATGTTGAACCGACTTGGGCCTAATGCAGTTCAATCAGAGACCTCAGGCCAGGAATTGAATATCTGGCCCAATCCCATGCATGGAGCAGACATAATCAACTGGAAAGGCCTGCAACCAGAAAAAATAAAGCTACTAAACAGCCAGGGCAAAGAAGTGGAGGCATGGCAAGTGAACGGTCTGGATTCGACCGGCCGGCTACCCCTCAACCGGTTTGCCCCGGGCCTCTATTTTCTACAATTTTCTACTTCACACCATACAATAACCAAAATGGTTTTGATCAACCGATAAGTCTATGGCTGGTATACAACTCACCCAATTCAGTCATGGAGCCGGATGCGGCTGCAAGCTCTCGCCTCAGGTTTTGGAAACAATTGTTCAACGGTTTGATGCGGTCAGGCATTTCGACTCTTTGTTGGTTGGAAACGAAGGCAAAGACGATGCTGCGGTATTTCAGGTAAATGAAAACCAAGCCATTATCAGTACAACCGATTTTTTTATGCCCATTGTAGACGATGCGTTCGATTTTGGCAGAATAGCCTCGGCCAATGCCATTTCGGATGTGTATGCCATGGGTGGAAAACCCATTATGGCCATAGCCATTCTGGGCTGGCCGATTGATAAAATTCCAGCCGAAGAAGCCGCCAGGGTATTGGAAGGTAGCCGGGCCATTTGTGCCGAAGCCGGAATTCCACTGGCGGGTGGGCATAGCATAGATTGTCCTGAACCGGTTTTTGGCCTGGCCGTTACCGGTATGGTGCACCCGGCACATCTGAAAAAAAACCAGGGTGCCATAGCCGGCAGCCCCATTTACCTGACGAAGCCAATCGGGGTGGGCATTATTGCCACTTCCCAGAAAAAAGGAATTGCCCCCGCCGAAGCGCTGGCAGCCGCCTGCAACAGCATGACCACCCTGAACAAACTGGGAGAAACCCTGGGAGGCCGACCCGAAGTGCTGGCCCTGACAGACGTTACCGGGTTTGGCTTGCTGGGCCATTTGGCAGAAATGTGCGAGGCATCGGATCTGAGTGCCAACATTTTATTTGAAGCCGTGCCTAAGATAGCTGCTGCCGGCCCTTTGTTGCAACTAGGAGCCATTCCGGGGGGTACCAAAAGAAACCTGGCCAGTTATGGCCACAAAATTGAAGGTGGCAGCGAAACCGAACGGTATTGGCTGGCAGACCCCCAAACCAGCGGTGGGTTGCTGATTGCCATACAACCAGAAGCGGCCCCTGCTTTTGAAAATTTTTTAAGTGAAGCGGGGTTTGATTGCAATCCCATTGGCCATTTTATCCCAAAAAGCGAAAAAGTGATTTACATCAGAAACCATCCTACTGAATCGGTAGATAGTTTGTTAACAATTTAATAATAAAAGGAACTGTTTTTTTCGAAAATAACAACAAGCCCGACTCTGCGTTGCCAACCAACGAAATTTTTTCAATCCTATTGTGAGTCATTCGGCTGGGTATACATTTGCCTGTAAGAAAGCTGTTTAAGCCGCCTTCGATATACCAACATAACCAAAAAACCGAACTAGGTTTACCAAACCAAAAAATATAAAAATCCGGTCCGTTGGCCGGATTTTTTAGTTGACAAGCCCCTGTTTGAAACCTACATCCCTGCCATAGTACCAGAAATAAAGAGGGCATTGGCACGGCGCAGCACAGGTTTTTTCGCCTTCCATTCGTGGGTTTGGTCGTACAGGCCAAAAAGAAAATACCCTTTCGCCTCCATAAACTGTTTTACGGCTTCGAGCTGCACATGAAAAGTATTGGTAGGATTCATGCTCACTTCTGCAAGCACAAATGGAATCTGCTGATTATCAATCCAGACGCCTGCTCCTTTCAGCACTTCAAGATCAAAGCCTTCTGTATCAATCTTTAGGAAATCAATTTTCGAAATGCCCTGTGCAGCACAAAATGTACCCAGCCGCTGCACCGTTACAATTTCAACTTTTGAAGCTGGATCTGTCTTATTTTGGTTGTTGGCCTGCAATGAATTAAGCACTGAATTTTTCTCTGTGTTGTGCACAAATACCTCTATCTCCTGATCTTCGGCTCCCAATGCAAGCTGGTGTGTGTTTACCTGCAAGGAGTAGGTGTTTTGAACCAATTTGGCATAGGTACTTGAAATGGGCTCTAAAGCGTGGATTATGGCCTTAGGAAAATGGTGCCGGATATGCCTTGCCGTTTGGCCCACATTGGCACCCACATCGAAGATACAACCGAAATCGTGGTGCGGAAATTTGCCCTTCACATCGGCAAATTCGTCTATTCCCAGCGGCAATTGGCGGAAAATATGGGTACCGGTCAGCTTTTCGGCCAAAATTCGGAACAAATGTTTCATGGGGTATCTGGTGATTTGGAGTGTAAGTAACCCTATTTAACCCAACATACTATGTAGCAGATAAACAATTTGTTACACAGGAAAGTCCGGTTTAATAATGTAAAAAGTGATTCGGTTTTTGATATTCGGGATCCAGACTTTTCCTTTGTGGCACCATGGCAAAAATCTCGATCAACGAAGTTCAGCAGGAAATCATTGACGAGTTTTCGCTTTTTGATGATTGGACCGACCGGTACGAATACATCATCGATCTGGGAAAAAAACTGCCCCCCCTTCCAGAAAAAAACAAGACGGAAGACAATCTCATAAAAGGTTGCCAGTCTCAGGTTTGGCTTACCGCCCATTTAGAACATGGCACTGTTGTTTTTGAGGGCGACAGCGATGCCATTATTGTAAAAGGATTGGTGAGCCTGCTAATCCGGGTACTTTCTGGCCACAGCCCGGAAGAAATTGTAGATGCCCAGCTTTTCTTCATTGAAGAAATTGGAATGACGCAGCACCTGGCCCAAACCAGATCAAACGGGCTGCTGTCTATGGTAAAACAAATGAAATTTTATGCCCTTGCCTTTCAGGGGCAAACTCATTCATAGGCACATGCAACCATTTTCCGAACCAGACAACGCCATTCTACTTTTACAAGATGGCACCATTTTTTATGGCCGTTCCGTTGGCAAAAAAGGTACAAAGGGTGGCGAACTTTGCTTCAATACCGGGATGACGGGTTACCAGGAAATTTACACCGATCCTTCATATTTCGGGCAGATAGTGGTACACACTATGGCCCATATTGGCAATTATGGTATTGTTAAAAATGAGGTAGAATCTGGTAGCACCAAAATTGCCGGAATGGTATGTGATGGATTTTCTGAAATTTTCAGTAGAAACGACGCCACCAGCAACCTCAATCAATACCTGGTCGATAACGGCATTGTTGGAATATGTGATATCGACACCCGCAAACTGGTTCGACACATCCGCAGCCACGGTGCCATGAATGGCATCATCAGTTCTGAAGCCACCAATATGGCAGATCTGCAGCGGCAACTGGCCCACATTCCATCTATGGAATCGCTGGAACTGGCCAGCCAGGTGATGACACCAAAACCCTATGTCGTGGGCCCCGATCATGGCAAAAGGGTGGTAGTCCTCGATTTTGGGATCAAACAAAACATTGTGAATCAATTGGTTTTGCAGGATTTACTTTGCCATGTACTACCGGGCAACAGCTCTCCGGAAGAAATTGCGGCCTTCGGTGCCGATGGGTATTTTATCTCCAACGGGCCCGGCGACCCAGCCAGTATGGAGGCGGCCAAGGCAACCATCCGGACACTGCTGGAAACCCAAAAGCCGCTTTTTGGCATTTGCCTGGGCCACCAGCTACTGGCAAGGGCGTTTGGTCTGCCCACCTACAAAATGAAAAATGGCCATCGGGGCCTTAACCATCCGGTCAAAAACCTGATAACGGGCCACTGCGAAATTACCAGCCAAAACCATGGTTTTGCAGTAAGTGCAGAATTCTTGGCCCTGCATAAAGAGCTGGAGTTGACCCACATAAACCTAAACGACCAAACCGTAGAAGGGCTTCGCACCAAAAACGGACGAGCCTTTTCGGTGCAGTACCACCCGGAATCGAACCCGGGGCCACACGACAGCCGGTATCTTTTCAGGCAATTTGCAGAGATGCTGTAACATTGCCAATACCTAGCTGGACTTTATGAAAATTGGATAGCCCAAGCCTGGTTCAGACTGGAGCTACTCTACGTCGCTGTATCATAGCACCTCAGCCACAACTCTACTACCCCAGTCCATTTCAATCACGACAAATTACCACTGTAGTTGGTGGCACTGGAAAAGACCATTTCCAAGACTCCGCAACTTCCATGAGGAAATATCATCCCAATCTACCACCAGAAGGGTGAAGAAACAGGTAGTGGCATGACCATAATTCTGGTAACCCTGGCTCATGTTTGAGAGAAATGCGAGTGTAACCTTTGCTGACACTCGAGTAATGACTAAGTCTTCGCCAAGCTGGGTGAAGGTTGTATCGAAAGGCTGGAAATCGAAAAACAGGCCTCAAATGCGGAACTACCCAATCTGCTAAGCATGGCAGACAACATTGCGTTGGAGCTTCGCATTGGAGTTGCTCATAAGTTTCTCATTTGAAAAAGTAAAACCGCTAACATTTAAGAAAGCGCAACTGGTGAGTGAACTTCGTGAAGCAGTTGAAAACCTGAATCCTGTGCTTCAGGGTTAGTTGAAATCGAAACCTACTGACTGTTGTCTCTAGTGGGAGCTCCCCCACAATCAATCGGCCAGTAAATCACCCCTTTTTCTTCTCTTTTTTCGGCTTCGGCTCGGGGAGTGCTTCGGCGGTAATGCGGGCCAGTTGGCGGAGCCAGTCACGGTCTTCCAGGTTTTCTTCGATGAGGAAACTGGGTTTTGCACCTGGGTAAGGCGGCGCTTCGGTTACGTGTTGCAGATAGTTTCTGCCGGCTTCGGTGGGCTTGATAAAGAGCTTGTTGTCGCAAACCAGGGCATAAAGCTTGTTGCCAAAATATAGGGCATATTCGCCAAACATGGCTTTGCTGGTCACCAGCCCGCCGGAATCCATCTGCTCTACCAGATACGCTACAAATTTTTGGTCGCTTGCCATGGGGATGTGTTGTGTAAAACCGGTGTCAAAAAAAGGAGGATTTCGGGATTATGCAAAAAGCCATGTTGGCTCTACCCAGGTTGGGGTCTTCACGAAACAACAGAATATCAGGAACATAAACTATGATCGGGCTGTTTGCGGCAGGGATAGCAACGGAAAGCCCGGACCGAAGCGCAGCGGAGGGAGGACTTGTAGTGAATAGCCCGCCCGGCCGCCCAAATTTTGTCAACAAACCTAGGATTAAACCCTGAGGCAACTGAAGCGGCTGGCCCGTCATGATCCGTCGCCGGAACTAGTTTTTGAATCTTTGCCAGAAACGACTGAAAACCAACCTGATCCAAGTCTTTCGCCAGGAAATAACGGATATTGTGTACCAAACTGAGCTGGGGCAAAAAAAAGCCGTGCAAGAAATTACACGGCTAATTCACTGATTTACTGGGTGATCCCATTTGGATTCGAACCAAAGACCTACTGCTTAGAAGGCAGTTGCTCTATCCAGCTGAGCTATGGGACCAGAAATTTCTTTCGGGCCGCAAAACTAATGCTTTTCTGCATGCAGGCAAGGGTTTGTATGCTTAGTTTTTTGCTGGCCATTCCGGTAGATCGCCCAAAAACCGGGCTCCTTTCTTTACGATGCTATCTGCAACCTCCGCCTGGCCAAACCGAACTGGCCCATAAGAGCGGATTTGGCTCATATTGACTTGCTTAAGCACCGAACTGCGAAAACTCATGAGCCCCATGCTGCGGGCGTCGGTAAAATCTACCCGGCCTTCGCTGCGGGCATATTCCATGGCAATGCCTTCTTCCAGACGGGTAAGACTAAAATCGGCATTGGCATGAAAAACCACATTGCCGAACTGGGCCTTTTCCATAAACCTTGCCGCCTGAAATAAGCCTACTCCATAAAAATGGCTGCCCATCCAATTGTTTTCTTTCCAGAACACGGTATTTTGAAACATGGCATCGCCATCGAATGTGCACTCCCGGAAACCTGCCGGACCTGCAAATACGGCATTCTGAAAGTTTACATTTTTCTTAAACCGGCACTTGCCAAAGCTGATCTGCCCCTGGAAAAAGGTCATGTCTGCTTCCAAATCGCCTTCAAAGGTGCAGTTACGGAAAATGCAACTGGCTGCAAACGATTGGAATACATGGGCTAACGGGCCAAAACGAATGTTAGAAGTAAACGTACACTGGTCGAACTCGGCCAAGAAAATGCCAGTCCCTTTGTTGGCCGCCAATATGCCAAATACATCTGCCTGGCTGAATTTCTGCTGGTTATAGGCAACTTTAAAGCCATCCTTACCGGATTCTGCATTTTGGTTGGCAGATGGTGCAGCACAAGAAAAAAGGGTAAGGCTCCAGATCAGAAGGCCCAGCACCCCGGTTCGGCTATTTGGCATGGATACCCTTCAAAGTTCCTTTACTGGCCGATTTGTTTGTGCGGGCAAACGCAATCTGTTGGGCAAGGCGACCACTTCTGGCTTCCTTTTTTAAAAACCCGATGATCTCTTCCGGGGTATAAGCATTGCGATGCGTAGGATTGACGGCCGTGCGGTACAGGTTTGGTTTGGCCGATTTTGCATCTGCCTTTGATAGTGCATTTTTAAAATGATCGGCAAAAACGTTGCGACGGCTACCTACGCCATTGGAGAAAAACTTAGGAAACTGCTCGGTGGTATAGAAAAGGTTGTTGCTTTCTTCGCTCTCTGTAAACTTATCGGTTACGTCTACGGCAAGAACCAGATAGTATTCCCCGTTCAGCGAAGAAGGCATTGGATAGGTTCTTACGATTCCTATATCATTAAAAAGCTCCGATGCCAGGTCGTTATCTGCAGGTATGTTACAATTGATGGTAAAGCCACCATAGGCTGGAGATGGAGGTTCGGCCGGGTAAAGATTTTCATCAGAAATGGTTCTGTATGGCCCAATGGTATTGTCAAAATTATCGTAAAACACTATACCATAGTCGTTTGCATTGTAAGCATTATAGTAAATGTAGGCATAGCCCCATTTTGAAGATGCGGAGGCTGGCTGGGTTCCGATGTTGTAAACATTGAATTCCATTTTGCGGAAGGTAGGTCCTCCGGCAGATGGATCGCTGTAATCGGCGTCGATCCATGGGGCCAGGTCTACCCCGGTTGCAGCGGGCGGGTTGGGATCTACGGTAGGCTTCTGGTCGTCGTTTACGGCCACAAAGAAGTTCTTGTCGTTGGGCGTATTGGGGTTACTGGCAAAGCCAAATCCATTGATCATAAAAGTGTAATCTACCCAAATAAAACCTCCGGCACCCCATTGGTTTCCCCAGGAATTGACCACTTTAAATGCACCTCTCGGGCCTCGGGCATTGTCGTAGCCTACAATACAAAGGGCATGGTAAGAATGAATGCCCACCTGGGCCGTGGAAGTAGCAAACTGGTACACACTCTCAGAGTTCCACGACATGAAAGAGTCGTCGAGTTTGGCGCCCAGCACGACTGGAATTTTCTCGGAAAGGGCTTTTTTAATATCGTTAACCGTTGGCGGTATGCGGCGGTAATACTTGATTTTGTGCTTGGCCGCATCGGCATTCCAACTGGCATTGAGACTGGACTGCGAACAGTTGCCGAGATTGGTATACGGCACAGTAGCTTTGGTGGCAACGCCCTGATTCAGCATTACATCCATGGCCGGAATAAAATCGGTTCCGTTACAATTTTCACCCTTTTTGTCGTTGGCAAGGGCTGTAAACAGGTATTTGGCACTCATTTGTGAAGACGGACTTTGCAGCTGTGCCGAAGTTAATCCAAACTTGATGGCCTCTATGGCCGACTTGCAATTGTAAGCAGCTGCCCAAGCCACACAGGTGCCATATTGGCCCTGGTCGCCAATAGGTGGCAGAAAAGGTGAAAGGTCTACAGAAGCGGGCAAATTGGCTCCACTGCCATTAAAATCGGGAAGGTTTATGCTTTGAGGGACCGTGCTGGGATCGTCGGAAGCCTGCCAACCGGTTTTGTATAACGAATCTGTTGGATTTGGGTCGTCCTTTTTAGTTTCATCGCAGGAAGAAAAAAGGGCAAGGCTGGCCAGTAAAGAAATACCAAACCAGGCTTGGTGGGTGAAAAAATACTTCATAGCAGAAAAGCTTATTGTTGGGATGGGTAAGCAGCGGTACATACCACCTGCAATTTTGAAAACAAGTCCCGGATTATCAAATCAAATGGCCTGTTTTTTAAGAAATTGCACGGCAAACAGGTATGGATAATTTTTACCGGTAATGTAAAAGAGCTTTTCCTGCGGGTGCCAGGCTATACCGTTCAGAACGTCTTCTTCGCCGGTTCGTTTGGCATCGGGCAAAATTCCGGACAGATCTATATATGCCAGCACTTGCCCTGTTTTCGGATCGATTTTAACAATGGTATCGGTTTGGTACTTGTTGGCATACATAATTCCATCAACGGTTTCCAGTTCATTGAGGGCACCCACCGGGTTGCGGTTATCCCAAACTTCAATAGAACCTGCAGTAGCGAAATTCTGGGGATTCAAAAAGTAGATCTTATTGCTGCCATCGCTCATTGCCAGTTGGTTGCCAATATGAGTAAGCCCCCAACCATCTGTAGGATAGCCAAACTCTCCTACCCTTTTTAAGCCTGGCAGTTCATAAATAAACCCCTTTTTGTTTTGCCAGGTAAGCTGATAAAGCTTGTGGTTCAAAATGGTTATGCCTTCTCCGAAATAATCCTGTTCCAGATGTTGAACGCCGATTTCTTTACCGGTGGCCACATCAATTTCCATCACCTTCGATTTGCCGTTCAGGCCCGTGCCTTCAAACAGTTGATTACCAGCCCACTCCAAGCCTTGCGTGAAAGATGAGCCCTGGTGTGGAAGCGTTTTTACAATTTTGTAGCCATAAAGCTCTGGTGGTGCCGGTGCACAGATTTTAAAAGTTTGTGAAGCAGATTCGGGCTCCTGG
>Ga0075163_10014460_pt1 | contig 10185 bp, 4 predicted proteins | sample JI1023141ADNA_FD_71478 | JGI IMG/M metagenome (GOLD analysis project Ga0075163, IMG submission 71478) | Wastewater effluent complex algal communities from Wisconsin, to seasonally profile nutrient transformation and Carbon sequestration -... | ecosystem: Engineered > WWTP > Effluent > Algae... | reverse complement strand
CACGTTTCTCGGGCCGGTGGCCGGCGCTCCGCAAGGACGGCACCGCGTCAGCCTGCGCAACCGCATCGAGAGCGCGGTGGAGCTGCGCGCCATCGCCGCGGTGCAGGTCGCGCCCGGTGTGATGGCGGCGCCGCTGTCGCCGGTGCTGCCGCTGGTGGTGCGGCCGGGTGAGACGATCCAGATCGAGTATGCAGCGCCCCCGCAGGCCGTGGTCACTGCGATCGAGCCGGTGCTGAGTGCGGTAGCGCAGGTGGAGCCGCACTTCCTGTGGCGCATGCTGATGGTGAACCGCGGCTACACGAGCAACACGTTCACGATCCAGGTTGCGATCGATCCGGGCTATTTCGGTCCGCCGCCGTCGGAAAAACAGGAGCTCCTGACCGGCGTCCTCGTCGAGTTTGAAGCGGATACCGAGGTGACGCTGACCGCGCAGCGACCAAGCGCCGAGGTCGTCCTGCGCATGCCCATCCTGGATCGACTGCTCAAGGAGCCCACTGCGCAGGGCTACCGCTACCGGGTCACCAACCTGCACGTGAGCGGTGAAGGCGCGCGCACCAACTGGCAGGCGAGCGAGGGCGATCTACAGCTCGCTCCGGCGCCCCTGGGTGGAGCCTAGACGTGCTGCTGCTCTCACAGATCAGCGGGCAGGATGAGGTCCCGCTGGCGGGCTTCGCAGACTCTGCCGATGCGCGCGTCCTGCACTATCTTCCCGTCGGCTTGGGCCTGGCCCGCGATGCGCAGGGCGAAGAGGACTTCATGCTGCTGCGCTACCGGAGCCTCAGCACAGCAGCGACTCCCGAAGGCGCGGCCGGAGGCCTGCTGCGCGGGCGCTGGCAGCTACAGGCGCCGCCGTCCTCCACGCTGGCCGCTGCGCAGGCAGCAGGCTGGATGCCCAAGGCAGTGGGATTTGTGCGCGGCTTCTCGCGCCTGCTCCTGCGTTCGCAGGTGGGCGGCGAGTCGATGCAGACCGGCGCCTGGCGCTCGCTGACCCTGTCGGGCAGCGAGGTGGTGAGCTACTCGGTGGGGCTGTCCCCGGATGAGGTGCAGCTCTTGCACGCGCTTGTCGAGGGTGGCGGCAGCATCATCGAGGTGGAGGCGGAGCTAGTCTATCAGGGCCTGCGCGGCGGGCTGCCGTACCTCGCCTCTGCGGACCGTGACGCGCTGCGGGCAGCGCTGGCAACCGCGCTGGGCAGCGATGCCGTGCGCGAGGATCAGATCGTCGCCGCATTCCTATCGCTGCCCAGCGGAGCGCCGAACCTGCTGCGCTGGCAGCCGCTCTGCGCAGACGCGCAGGCCGATGAAGTCACGCTGCGCACGGAGCTGGCGCACCGCGCAGCAGCGCGCTTCTTTGTGATGGAACCAGCGGGCGCGGAGCGCGAGCCGGCGCGCTACCGGCTGCGGGTCGCTGCCGACGAGCCAGAGCGCGTGAGCATCGACCTCAGCGGCTACCGGATCGAAGCGCGCAGCCTGCAGCTCAGCTGGTCGATGAGCGAGCTCTACGCCGCACTGCCGCCGGGGCCAGCACGCGAGCGCTGCTTCCCCGAGGTGGCGCTGGCCCGCCCGTTCGCAGCAACGACGATTCACGTCATCTGCGATCTGTCGTTTGAGTCGCGGGGTCTGCTGCGCGTCCACGTCGATCTCAAGTTTCCCGGAGCCGGCGGCGTGCCCGAGCACCGCGGCCTGGACTTCGACGGCTCGCGCCGAGTCGTGCGCGTGCCCGCGATCTATCCGGCGCTGACAACTTCCTTTGCGGTCGAATACCGCATCACTGCAACGCTGGCGCCGCCGGGCGGCAGCGGCTGGCCGATCACGTGGCGTCGCGACTACCGGCGCGCACAAGGCACGGTGGTGGAGATCTCGGGGCAGACCGCGGAGCTCGACTTCCTGTATCTGGAAGCCGAGGTGGGCTGCTTCGTCAAGGCGCGCTCCTTCGAGATCACAGTTGCCGACAGCGTGCCGCCGCGAGCTCTGAGCCTGACCCAGGAGCAGCCAAGGGCGTGCATTCCGCTGCCCGGCCACCTGCCCTCCGCGGCGCTCATGCTGCGCTGCGTGGCGCTGCCGCGGGCCGACGCACCGGCCGAGCCCCAGGTGCTGTGGGATGCAGCGCTGGCAGGTCGCACGCTGCGCATCATGGCGGCGCAGCTTGAGCTGTGGGAGCCGGACCTCATCACGCTCCAGCTCGATGCGGAGTCCGCGAGGCGCTGCGCCTATATCAGCGTCAACATCGCCTCTGCGGAGCGGCCGCCAAGCGAGCGCGAAGAGTCGACCGTGTACTGGCTGACGCCCGGCGAGCCGCGGGTGGTACCGCTCTTGCGTAGCAGCGTGTTCGAGCCGCTGGCGTTCCGCTATCGCCTGCACTACGTGCCGCGCGATGCCGATGGCGCGACCCGGTCCATGGTGTCAACCGACTGGCTGAGTGCGCGGGGTGCGGCGCTGACCGTCAAGCTGCCCGCTTCGCCGTGAAGCAAACAAGGAGGAGCCCGTGTTAGCAGTGCCTGCGTGGAAAGAGATCGAAGGCGTCACCATCTACCCGGATGACGCGGTGTGGTTTCGCTTCTACACCATCGCACAGACGCCGCAGGTGCGCCGCGATGCCAGCGGGCGACCGGTGTTCCTGCTGGCCAAGTACGCCTTTTCGGACGAGGCGCGCCTCAGCGATCCCAAGCTGCCCACCGGCGGTGGCTACCTCAACGTGGACGTTGAGCTGGCGCTGAGCGCGTCGCAGCTCGCTGCGGTGCGCGCCGATCTACAGAAGTGGATCAATGGGGAGTGGCAGCGTCTGCGCAGTGGCACGCCCGAGGAGCGGAGTCGTCCCGGGGTGGCGAGCAGCAGCGCGCCGCCGCAGCTGGAGCTTGCGACGCCCACCTTCACGCAGGGCAAGATCGCGATGGATGCGCCGCAGGCCGAGGCGCTCACCGGCCACCGCGTCACCCAGGGCACGCCGTCGCTGCTGGCGGGCAACATCGCGGTCTTCAGCATGGATCTGACGGCCGAGGGCGCATCGTTCATGCAGCGCGTGCTGGTTGGCGAAGGAAGTGATCCGGGCAGCGATCTCACGCCGTTGCAAGTGGCCTACGATCTCAAGTTCTGGGCGCGGCTGCCGGCGGTGCGCATCCATGTCAAGGCGGACTCGAAGAAGCTGCACAGCTACATCAGCAAGGTGATGGAGGGCGGACGGCTGCGCTACCTGACTCCCTTTGATCTCGCGCACGGCAAGATCGACTGGAGCGGCGCGCAGCTGAGCGGCCTCATCGATATCCAGATCGACACCGGCTCGGGCTCGCTGAGCGATGAGATCATCGCGCAGCTGCGCCAGTACGCGCTCCAGATCCTCCAGGAGATGGTCGAGAACAACCTGTTCAAGGAGGACGAGGCCGACAAGCCGCAAGACGAGGAGGATCCGCCGAGCGGCAGCTCTCCCGCGATGCCTGGGCGGCGGCCGTGGTTTCCGCGCGTGCGCTATCTGCGCCAGCAGTCCGAGATCAGCACCGCCACGCTGGAACTGCTGCTCGAACAGCGCAGCGTGGTCGAGTGGGAGGTGCATCCGCAGGCGACGCTTGAGACCTTCTTCCGCGGCTACGACCGCCGGGCGCTCAAGGCGTTCGTGCGCACCATCGATCTGGATGACGACTTCTTCAAGCACCTGGGTCTGAGCGTGCGCGTGTTCACCGACTTCCACGACGACGCCTTGAGCGCCGTCGAGGTGCAGGTGCGCTACGAAGGTCAGGACGAGAGCGGCGTCAACCGCAGCCTGAGCGAGACCTTCACCTTCACGAGCAACGACCCGCAGCCGTGGAACCCGAGCCTCATCGGCCGGCAGCGACAGTATTTCTATCGCTACCGCGTCGCCTTCAAGGACCGCGGCTTCAGCGCCTACACCGACTGGACGCCGAGCAGCTCGCCGGATCTCAACGTGGCGATCCCGGCGCCGGGGCGCGTCAAGATGGAGGTGCTGGGCGGCGACATCGATTTTGCAAACCTCATCGAGCGCGTGCAGGTGCCGATGGCGTACGAGGACGCGAGCGCCGGCATCCAGCGCGATGAGTCCACGGCGCTGCTCACGGCGGCGTCGCCGGAAGGGCGCTACGAGCGGCTGATCTACGATCTGCGCCGCCAGCCGATCTTCTACAAGCGGCGCTTCACCTTCAAGACCGGGCGGGTGCTTGAAGACGACGCCTGGCAGTCGAGCTGGGATCGGCAGATCGTCGTCAACCAGCCGTTCGTCGACTTCTTGCAGGTGAGCCTGCTGCCGGTGGGCGATGGCTGGGAAGAGGTGATCCAGGTCCACGTGCTGTTGCGCTACATCGATGCCGACCACGACTACCGCATTGAGGAGGGTGTGATCCTCAAGAGCAGCAGCGAGTTCCGCACGTGGAAGGTCCTGTTGCGCGATCCCGCGCTGCGCGACTTCCAGTATCGCGTGGTCGCCAGCTTCAAGGACGGCCGCTTCACCGAGGGCGACTGGCAGAAGGGCAGCGGCAGCTCGACCCTGCCCATCGAGATCAAGGCGCCGCCGCGGCTGCGCGTCACGGTGCTGGCGCAGAACCTTGACTACACCACCTCACCAGTGACCGAGGTCACGCTGCGCTATCGCGGCGGCGGCCCGCAGAAGCAGGCGACCCTCACCTTCACAAATGACAGCCGCACCCCTCAGGTGTGGACGGTGAGCGACGTCCCCGCCGAGGAGCCGGTCGATTTCACCTATCAGGTGACCTACAACCCCGCGGGTCGCGATCGGGTGATCATGCCCGAGGTGCACGAGCACGACACGGTGGTGGTGGTCCCGTCCTATCGCCCGCCGCGCGACCTGCTGAGCGTGCAGATCCTGCCGCTGCTCATCGACCTGGCCGCTACGCCGATTGTTGTCGTCGATCTCCGGTACGACGACGAAGCGACGGGGCTGCACCAGCTGGGCAGCATCACGATCACGGACAAGAAGCCGACGAGCTGGGACATCTTGCTCAGGGATCCCGGTCGCCGCGCCTTCAGCTATCGCGTCACCTACTACTCGTCCGATGGCAAGGAGCACCCGACCGACTGGGTGAGCCAGGAGGCGCCGCGGATCATCATTCCCAAGAGCTACTAGGAGATCCCATGTTGAAGCTACCCGGATTCGCCGATTTCCGATGGAACAACCTGAACGTCAGCATCTATCAGGACGACACGCTGTGGTGGAAGTTCTATCTGATTTCGAATGAAGTGATGATCCGCCGCGATGAGAAGGGGAACCCGTCCTTCCTGCTCGTCAAGTATGCGTTCGGCGATCAGGATCGCGAGGCCAACAAGAGCCTGCCGCGCGGCGGCGGCTACGTCGCGTTCGATGTCGAGATGGCGGTGCCGGAGGAGTGCCGCAAGCAGATCCTGCCGATGCTCCAGAAGTACGTCAACGACACCTGGAACCGCATGAAGGAGCTCGCGGACTCCGCGGGGCATGACGTGCGCGGCTACCGGCTGCGCAGCACACACGGCGATCACAGCGTCATGATGGGCGTAAATGATCTGAACCTCGGGATCGATCCCGACGCGCCGGAGGCTCCGCCGGGCGACAAGCCGCCGCTGGTCATCCTCGACAGCCCGACCTGGACGCAGGGCAAGTTCCGCGTCTCGGCGCCGCAGAGCAAGGAGCTCGTCAGCAACCGCGTCACCGAAGGGCCGATCTCGCTGCTCGGCAGCAATGTGGCCTCGGCCAACATGGACCTTACGCCCGGCGGCGCCACCTTCATGGAAAAGACGCTGCTCAATCCCGAGGGCACCGGCGCCTCCGACATGACGCCGATCCAGGTGACCTACGAGCTCAAGTTCTGGGCCCGCCTGCCGCCGGTGCGACTGCGCATCAGCGCCGACACGCGCACGCTGTACATGGCGCTCAAGGAGATCGATCACAACTACGACTCGCACTCGTGCAGCGAAGACGAGATGCAGCACTACGAGACGCAGATGCAGATGGCGATTCAGAAGGGCCTCATCCAGGTGCAGCTCGACACCGGGACGCTCTCCTTCAAGGATGACTTCATCCAGCAGCTGCACGACATGGCCGTGAAGTTTGTGCAGGATCTCATCAAGGACAAGTTCTACGAGAAAAAGGAAGCACCGCCGCCGCCCGACGACGGCACCAAGGACTTTCTGTCTGCGGATCGCGACATCTACTACCTCAAGACCGAGCTCGACTTCACCTCGGTCAGCATCAACTACAACGAGGAGATGACCGCCATCGTCGAGTGGCCGTGCAACCCCCAGGGCACCATGCAGACCTTCTTCAGCGGTCTGTCCAAAGAGGACATGAAGAAGTATGTGCGCGTCGTGGATCTGGATGACGACTTCTTCAAGACGCTACAGCTGTCGGTTGCCGCCTTCGCCGACTGGGAGCGCGAGCCCATCGCCTTTGTCGAAGCGCAGGTGCGCTACACCGGCCGCGATGAAAACAACAACGATGTCGAGAAGGTGCAGACCTTCACCCTGACCAAGGATCACACGACCGACTTCTGGGATCCGAGCCTCATCAGCAAGAAGCGTCAATATAGCTACCGCTACCGCACCTGCATGCAGGGCCGCGCTCCGGATGAGTTTACGCGCTGGGAGAACGACACCACCCCCAAGCTCAACTTCAGCATCGCCAACCCGGGCAAGCTGGCCGTAGACGTGCTGGCCGGCAGCATCGACTTCAAGCAGACCGTCAACCAGGTGCAGCTGGAGCTCAGCTACGGCGACTCCGCCGCCCATGTCACCGAGGAGGCCGCGACCCTGGTCTTCACCGATGGCGTGCAGAGCAAGTCCTACCAGCGCTATATCTATGCGCCGTGGAGCCGACCGCTGCGCTACCGCAGCCGCTTCTTCTTGAAGGGTGGCCAGGTCATCGAGAGCGAGTGGAAGGAGACGCGCAGCCGCCAGCTCCTCATCAACGAGCCGTTCGTGGACAAGCTCGACGTGCAGCTGGTGCCGGCCGGCGACTGGGATGGCGTCGTGCAGACCGTGGTCAACCTGCGCTACGACGACACCGGAAATGACTACCACGTCGACGGCGCCTACTCGCTCAAGTCGCTTGAGGAGTTCAAGACCTGGTGGGTGGTGCTGCGCAACGCGCAGTGGCGGCGCTTCCAGTACAAGGTCGCCACCACCTGGAAGGACGGCTCCTCGGCGCAGGGCGAGTGGATCGATGCGGAGAGCGATCAGTCGGTGCTCATCCGCGTCAAGCAGACGCCGCGGCTGCGGGTCAGCATGCTGCCGGCGCTGGTCGACTTCAAGCTGACGCCCATTGTCGAGTGCACGCTGCGCTACGACGATGCCGCCAACGATGTGCACAAGGTGCAGACCTTCCCGTTCAGCAAGCCCGAGGAGGCGGTGTGGATCGTGCCGCTCAGCAGCGAGCAGCGGCCGCGCAGCTACAAGTATCAGATCACCTATCACACTGCGGACGGTCAGAACATCGTCGCGCCGCAGCAGAGCAGCGATGCCACGGCGCTTATCGTTCCCAAGCTGGTGGTGCCCGAGGTGGCGTGCACGGTGTTCGCCAAGCTCGTCGACTTTGTCGCCACGCCGCTGGTCAGCGTCGACATCGACTACAAGGACCAGGAGCGCAACATCGCGGAGAGCGAGACCCTGGTGTTCACCGACGCCGCGGCGCAGGGCTTCCGCTTCCAGGTCCGGCCGGAGTCGCCGCGCGAGTACACGGTCACCGTCACCTACTACCTGTCCGATGGCAAGGTGGTGACGCGACCGCCGGTCAAGCTGGACAAGGACAAGATCGTCATCCCGCGCTACGTGGCTGCGGTCTGAGGAGACATCGTCATGCTCTACCTTCATCCGCCCTTCTACAGCTACGAAGGGGTCTCGGTGGTTCCGGACAACACGGATCCGCAGCAGTTCTACTACTTCCCGGATCGGCCGCACCTGGCCGTCGACGAGCAGGGCCGCCCCGCGATCCGGCTGATTATCTATAAGGAGAACCTCGACGAGCTGCCCGAGGGCGAGGAGCACGCGGCCGGCTTTCTGGTGTTCGACACCGTGCTCAGCTGGCCGCAGAAGCTGCTCGACAAGGTGGCGACCAAGCTCCAGGACGCGCTCAACCTGCGCGATCCGCCGCGCCTCACGCCGCTGCTCTTCAAGTCGGGCAGCGTGCGGCTGATGTTCCTGGATCGCATGACCGAGCCGCCGTCCCCGCCGGGCACGCCGCCCGCGACGCCGGCCGAGACGCCGCCCTCGCGCTGGGCGCCGATCCTGGAGACCAGCGGCGTGCCGTCGCTGTATGGCGAAAACCGCGCCATCTTCAGCGCTGTCCTGACCAAGCGCGCCTGCTCCATGATGCTGGCCGCATTCGACGGTTTCATCCCAGCGGGCGTGGTCTACGATCTCTGCTATGTGGGCCTTCAGCGCGCCTTCAACGTGCGCGTCAAGGCCGACTGGCGGCAGGTCTATCACCACCTGAGCTCCAAGTTCACGCTGAACCTCATCTTCTTTTCCGCCACCATCCAGAAGGCGGTCGATGAGCTGGTCGAAAACAAGATCATCCAGTTTGAGTCGACGCTGGAGGGCATCGGCGAAGAGGGCATGGAGGCCGAGTTCAACCAGGTGCGCAAGGAGCTCCAAGTCTTTGTGCTGGAGAAGTTCTTCAAGCCGGCGGTAAACCCGAACCAGGTCAGCCTGCCCGGCCGCAGCGAAGACGGCGTGCAGACCGCAGAGCGCATCCACGACATGCTCTTGCACTGGCCGAACGTCGGCTACTCGCGCCTGGAGCTCGATGTCACCACCGTCGAGACCCTGGACATCGACTTCACCGCCGCCAAGGCCGTGGAGCGGCGCATCGCTCCGCAGGCCCACATCAGCATGTTCCGCGAGGACTACGACCTGCACCGCAACAACGTGGTCACCGTGGTATCGGGCAAGGACGCGATGTGGGAGGAGGTCCCCTTCGAGCTCGGCGTCAACGCCGACTTCGACGGCGACGGCATCTACGCGGTGACCGCCGACGTCTATTATGGCGCCCCGACCGAGAACCCCGCTGAGCTGCCGGCCTCGTGGTCCTTTCGCTTCGACAAGAACAACACCGTTGCGCGCCGCCGCGCCTGGTACAACCCCGAAGTCGGGCGCCGCTTCCGCTACCGCTACACCGTCTACCTGTCGTCCACCGCCACGCCGGGGCCGTCGTCGATCCTGTCGAGCGGCTGGCGCGAAGAGGAGGGCAGCCTGGTCATCATCTCGCCCGCCGAGCTTTACGAGAAGCGGCAGATCGAAGCGCAGGTGGTCAAGGACTTCCCCTTCGATCGCTACTCGCAGATCCTGCTCGATATCCGCTACAGGGATCCGGCGAGCGGCTGGACCTACGAGGAGAGCAAGGTCCTGCACAAGGATGGAGCGCGCGCAGTGGTGAAGCTGCGCACGCCCAAGGGCGCACCGCAGGGCGCCGAGTACCGCTGCACCTTCCTCGGCGGCAATGGCGACCGGCAGCAGTCACCGTGGCGCAGCACCGCCAGTGAGCTCATCATCATCGACGATCCGTCGCCGGATCGGCTGAAGGTGCGGCTGCTCGTGGCCGGCGATCGCAGCAAGATCAGCAACCTGGTGGTCGACCTGCGCTACGACGATCCGGAAAACAGCGTGCACGAAGAGGGCAGCTTCATCCTCGATCCCACCAACCTCGCAGTGGTGCAGGTGTGGTCGGTGCCGATCAAGGATCCGAGCCGCCGGCGCTATGCGTACAGCCAGACGCTGCTCGACACCAGCGGCAACCTCTCGCAGACCGGCTGGATCGAGGACGATCGCAGCACGCTGCCGGTGGGCGAGGTCTACGCGCGCCGCTGGGAGATCCGCCCCGAGCTCATCGGCCCGCCGCTAGCTGACAGCGGCGTCGAGCGCATCAAGCTGCGGCTGCACTACGCCCACGCCGCCAGCGGCTACACCGATGAAAAGGAGGAGCTGTTCGCGGCACCGGGCAAGGGCGAGTCCTGGCTGCTCCAGCTCCGCGATCCCGCAGCTCGCGACTATACCTACGAGGTGATCTATGTTCTCAGCTCCGGATTCGAGCGCAGGATTGGCCCCATCCCCGCGCGCTCCACATTCCTTGAGATCTCTTCGATCCCTCCCAGCAGCTGAGGGCGCAGAGATCGCGCAGCCGCCGGACGCCAGCCGGCTGGAGTCGCTGCTGTTCCAGCTGGGCCTGCTGTGCGAGCTACAGACGCAGGCCCGCAGCGC
>Ga0075163_10014458_pt1 | contig 10188 bp, 7 predicted proteins | sample JI1023141ADNA_FD_71478 | JGI IMG/M metagenome (GOLD analysis project Ga0075163, IMG submission 71478) | Wastewater effluent complex algal communities from Wisconsin, to seasonally profile nutrient transformation and Carbon sequestration -... | ecosystem: Engineered > WWTP > Effluent > Algae... | reverse complement strand
CGGCCTTGAAACTGCTGCATCTGGTGCAGAAACGCGGCCTGGAAGTCATTGCCTGAACGCAGGCACATGATCGAACAGCGCTCCCTCATGCGCGCCCTTTAAACCGACGGCCCCAGCGAAGCCCTCGCCGCCCGCCTCAAGGCCCTGTACCGCGACGCCGGCGTCGTCATCGCCCTGGGCCCGTCCCGCGCCGTGCCGAGAGACGACGACCTGCCCGCCGACGAAGCCGACTTCGACCCTGAGCTCGATGCCAGCCCCGACGCCATGCCCATGGCCGACGACCGGGACATGGACTACTACATCCGCGCCATCGACAGCGGCGCCCTCACCCCCATCTTCGCCCACGCCCCCTGGGGCGAGGTGAGCTTGCGCTACGAAGCCCTGGTGATGGACGACAAAGTCTGCCCCGGCCTCCGCGCCTGCTGGACCGACCCGCTGGCGTTTCTGGCGGAGGGGAAGGCGGACGAGGGGTTCAACGCGCGGATTGAAAACATGGTGGGCGCGTTTGCGCGGATGGTGTCGGCGGAGTGGTGGAGGTGGCAGGTTAGGGTGGTGTGAGGGGCGCGGCCTTGTGGATAGCTTCGCATAAAGCCGAGGAAGAGCCCGTCGAGCAAGCGACGGCTCCTCGGCCGGAACAGACTCTCACGCGCATTTGCCTATATGTCCGCTACCGACCCTAAGAGCCATTTAGATTCTTCGCCGCAAGGTCAGTTACGCAGCTAAACCCGTTTTTGAAACACGTTAAGCAGGTTCACCGTAAGCCTGTCCAGTCAGCAATAACAGGGAAATCTCGGGCGTTGATTTACGCAGCGACTCCACTGATGCAACGTAACGGCGCGGTTCAGCATGAGGAATGGCCACACCATATCTGGCGTTCCAATCGGATGGACGCATCTCAAAGCAGGCCAGGCCTGCTCCCAGGGTGATCAGCTTGCTACCTAGTGGTGTCATAACCAGCCGGCAACCACCCATGATTAACATGCTGTTCTCATACCTCCGCATCGCACCAAGCAGCTGACGGTATGCTTCGAATGGGTGAGACTCGTGGGCATAGAGGATGTTCGAGGTCGGCGTCTTTCGACTGTCGAACAATGGCCCTCGGTATTCGACGAGCAGGTTGTCTGCCCGCCGCGGGTCCTTGGAAGGGTGTGGCACCACCGGACAAACCTCGGCTCCCATCGGAATCAGTGCAGAGTCGATGATCTTCTGCAGCTGGTTGACGCGGTTTTCTCCGAGCACTGGAAACCAAACCAATGGCCGGTCCTGCAGGCTCTCCGCCTGCCACGCGGTGATGAACCCAGGAATCATCACCAGGTCGTTACTGGGATCCTCCGCCCGTATCTGGCCATCCAAGTGAGCATCCTCAGCGACCAGTACTTGAAAGTTAACCCCATTAGCATACAGAGGGTGCGGCTTGTCTGGCGTCATGCCCTTGATCGGCACGAGCTTGTGAAGGATGTTGGTCAGCAGCGCCAAATAGGTTGCACGCGGCAAGGAGCTGACATCTAGGATGATGTCCGTCTTGCCATCTACCTCGTCAAGAACAGCCTTGACGCGTTGGCGCAATGCATCGCTGGGACTGGCCTCGTCTTCCCCGTCCGGTACGGCAATGGTGATGGTCTCGGCTGAACCCAAGGGCGAAAACAGCGTTTCCAGTGCAGAAGCATTCTCCTCGGTGAGCTTCACGATGCTGTCGTCGAGCTCGTAACCCTCAAAACCCAGCATCAACAGCTTGGCTCTGGTGGTCTTGCGTCCGGAGCCTCGTTGCCCGGAGACGAACTCGCGCATGACCGTCTGCGCCCGGACGTCAAACCCACGTCCAGCGATATAAAGCAGGTCAACGGTGCGATCCTTCATCAGGTCGTCCCAGAGGTCATGAACTGCGTTGCCACGCCGAAAGACGTAATGGTCCCAGAGCATCAGACTACCTCCAGGTTCTTGCGGCTTGGCGTCAGACGACGCTCCATCCACTTAATGAGCTCGCCTACAGACACATCACGCCAGCGCCCCATCTGCAGGGGAAGCCCATAGTGCACACACAGCGAGCGATTGAGATAGAAAATCGTGCCGCTGTCCCGGGAGCCGGTGGCTTGACTCTCGCGCTGAACCAGCAAATTCTCCGCCGCGCATTCGGCTAGCACCCGCTCCAACGTCAGCCCCGCAGGCCCCAGTGGCTTGGAGGGGGCGGTCAGCTTGGCAAGTTCAGTGCGCGACAAACGCACACCGGTTACGCCGGGAGCATATGGCGCATTGGGAGCGAAGGTCTGGTCGTAGCAGAACGCACCGATCGAATCCAAGAGCCGTTGGGCCCGCGTGCCCTCAGTGTGCGACTTCGGAATGAACTCGCGCTTCCGGCCCGCAGCTTCTCGCAGAAGCTTCTCCTGCTCCTGCGCCGACAGGATCAATTCAGCCTTGCGCAGCACCTGCTTGGCCTGAAGGCCCACGTAGAGCGCAGCAGACAGCGCGAGCAATTCCTCGACATTGTTCGTTGCCATGACACACAGACGATCAAAGCCAAAGTAATACGGGATCCCAAGTTCTTCGTGCATGAACAACTCAGCTGCCGCCCGGACCTGGGAGCTATCCCGGTCTTCGAGTTCCTCCTCGGTCAGGGTCAGATCCAAGGACATCTGACGTTTGGACGCGTCTCGCACCAGCAAGATGCGTGTCACGTACAACTCCACCAAGGACTCCACATTCGGCTCGTTGGTGTACTGCTCGGCACGCGCCAACCACTGCAGGTAACGCTGGCTGGACTGATGACGCTCCACTTCTTTGCGAAAGCGCTGAATCCCCTCGGCAAGCTGGACTCGAATCTCGCTGGAGACCAGTTCGTCGCGCAAGCATTGTGTGAAAGACCCAACCGGCACAACATCCTGATTCTTCATCCGGCGGTCCACGATGTTCTGAGCATATGAAACGAATTGACTCAGGCCTTTGGCATCGCCCCACATTTTGTCCAGGTTGTACTCGCGCAGATCGCGCCCTTCGCGTGCGCCCTGAGAAAGCAATTCCGTGCCAAGCGCAACCGTGCGTTCGGCCAACCAGATAGGGATGGATGGCCGCATGACGGTCAGTTCATCAATCAGCATCGTCCGCTGCTTGCGCCGCAACTTGTGCATGTCGTCCACCATCAGCAGACGTTGGGGCGCGACTGTTCTTCCTTCATATTGAAACTGGATTGACTGTAGCCACAACACGCCTTCGAAGCGCAAGTGCACCGGCAACCCTCCACTGAGTGGCCCCAGGAATGCATCGAGTTGCGCGTACACGCGCTGCTCGTGCTCCTCCGCCCATGTGGCGAGCTCTAGGGCGGTTTCTTGCACAGGAATGCCTTGCAGAGGCGGCACCGCGGCGTAATCTAGTTTGATGGCGGCCAACTGCTCCGGCGCACCGAGCCCCAACAAAGCTCCCAAGCTGCGCAGCGTGCGCAGCACGATGCGGCAATCAAGCAAGGCCCGAAAGAGCCCTTCCTGCTGCAAACCCTCGCTGGATGGCAGGTCCGCATAACCCGAGGCACAGCTCAGGAAGACGCCCAGCAGTTGAGGGCTGTCCCCTTCAGTGAGGACACCTCGGTTCACCAGCTTCTGGAATGACTCGGCCAGTTCAGGGCGAGTGCGTGAGTTCCAAAACGCACGCAATGCCGACGGCGTGAAGGCACGCAACAGCGTTGTCTTGCCCGCGCCCGGCGCGCTACGGAACACGTGAACGGCACCTTCGAATGCATCCTCGGCTAGCTTCTCCAGGATTTTTGGAGAGAAGAGCCGAACAAACTCCATGTCCGAGGTCGTGCGTTCAGACATTCGTTCAAGGAAGGGGTTGGAGTTGTATGCCAATCAAAACTCCCTATGGCGGCTGACACGAGGGAACAGGCCATGCGGCTTGAACTGCTCAGGCCCCCACAGCAGGAACAAGGAATTGTTGGGGGTGTTGTGCCCAAGCACAACCGGCAAGGCACAACCCGCAAACCCCATGCTGGCGTCGTCCGTGCCACCGACTCGAAAATGTTTGTCGACCACCCTGTTGTCGCAATAGGCAGGGTTCTGCAACAGCGTAAGCAACTCAGGATTAGGTGTGCGAGACAGCGCCACTTCGGGCTCGATGGGGCAAAGCACACGGACTTGCAGAGGCTTGAAACCAAAATCCGTGGTGAAGCGCTCCGACCAGTATTCAATGTGGTCAATGGCTTGACGCGTGGCTGTATAGAGCATCAGGAACACCTCGTAGTGAGAGGGATCCACCATGCCCCCCTGGTGCAAGCGCTGGTAAATCTTGGGCAGCTTGCCCTTGAACTTGCCCGAGCTACCGTCATAACGAATATAGGTATTACCGCTACCTGAAAAATCATCAAGCAGCCAGATCAGGTTGAAGTGGGGATTCTCAACGGTGAAGCCGGCCTTCTCCAACGAGTCGCCCAGATCCTTGAGCATTTCACCGGCCTTCTCTTCGCCCAATTCGTAGGCTTGCCAGATCTGCTCGTTGCTGATCTCCCCGTCGCTGGCTCGGCGCAGTTCATTGGTGCGGGCACCATCGCTCAAACCCAGGTAAAGGGAAGTGAGGCGCAGTTGTTCGAAACGCCGATGACGGGCGATCTGCTGGACACGAAACGATGGGATCTCGAACTCTTCAGAAACCAAACGCATGCGCTCTTGAACGATCCAGTCTTGGTACGCAGTGCGCACAAGGTGAGAAAGCTCGGCGTCAGAGATGAACACCAGGTGATCCAGCACCAAGCGCAGAGCCGTCTGGCGGTCTTGAGGCTCGAACTGACGAAGCCAAAGCGCCAGGCTTTCAATGAAGCGTCGACCCGGGCCGAAACGCTGGTAATGGTCGTACTTGAAATCGGCCATCAGTTGCAGCGTCGGCAGCACCTGCGGCACTGCCTCCAGATCCTCCCACCCCATCACTTTGGCCAGCAGCGTGGCAGCATTCTGATCATGCATGGCGGACAACCCCAATGTTGGTGGCAGGCGGTAGTGCCAAGCTGAACACTCCCTCTTCGGCCACCTGCATGTGCTCGAGGTACCAAAGCGTGGCATCCACATCTCGCTTCTCTGCTGGTGCCAGCTTCCATCCTCGGTCAAGTCGACGCGAGGGCATGTCCACACTCAATGAAAACCGGTGCTCCAGCAGAGCTGCGTCGTTGCCAGGCCAGGCCCCCTGATCACCCATGGTCAGAATCTCGTACGGATCAATCTTGTTATCCTGGATGATGCTGGCGATCAACCTGGACTTGCTCACACCGCTGGCAAGGATGTCCACTGAATGCTTGCTTCGAACCATGGTCGAAAGGTCCAAGCCCGCTTGGCGCAACGCATCAGCAATAACGAACCACATGGCATCCGTCGCCAGTCCCTCACGGAACCGCACACTCACCTGATAAGGCGGCGTTGTCTTGTGGGCCAATATGGGGACGCCCAGTGATTTCAGGCGCACAACGATGCGCGTGACATGGCTCAGGAACTCGCTTGTCTGGTTAGGCAGAACGGGGGCGACGTCTGCAGCGTCGATCCATCCGCCGTTATACAGGCATAGCCGAATTTTTTTCAGGACGTCTTCGGGCAGAGCCTCCCGCAATCGATCCTGAAGAGAGTCTCCGCGCCCAGAAGCGATGCCAACCAGCACGCCTGCACGCACAAGGCGCACCAGCTGTGCCACGACTTCTGCTGAAGGAGGGCCGTCCTTACTCTGCGAATTGCACAAGGTGCCATCGTAGTCGAACACGATTGCCCGAAATCGCTGCGCCTGGATCACATCCCGAAATGCCTGCGCTGCACGGCGCATCGTGCCGTGATCGCGCTGGGAGGGCCAATGGGCCCCGAGAACTTCGTACTTGGACTGGACCTCGGCCGGACCTGAGTCTTCAGGCAGCGGGATCACATCGCGCAGGTTTGCATAGTGAATCTCCCTGCCATAGCTGGGGACGTCCGGTCGCCCAGGGTCCTTGCCCAGTCGACGGCCAACCGCAGCCACGAGGTGCATCTGAGCCACCAGTCCAGCGATCAGGTGCACCGGATCAGAGCCTGTCAAGGGCATTGTGAGTGTGGGGATCCCGGCCGGAAATTTGCCGCGCATGCCTTCCCAGAGCGGGCTCAGGGACGGCTCAACCAACGCAAGAACTGCGCACTCTTCGGGGCGCTGAGCAAGCCAGAGATGGCGCCCGTGGGCGTAAGACCGCAGGTCGGCAAGCTGCGTGTGCAGCAAAGCGCCCTCGGAGAGTTTTGACTCGAAGTCCGTCGCGATGGACCTGAGCAGCGGTGAATAGACCACGGTCAGCGCACCGCGCCGTACCGCTTCGTCGATGAAAGGCTGAGCATCCGCCAACCAGCCCTCCACCGTCTGATCGCCCACGCGCAGCGCCGACATGTCTGGAGGCATCGGCTCGGGGCGACCGTTGAGTTCGCCATATGCCCTCGCAACCAGCACGGCATCGAGCAGGAGGCTGTTGGTGGCCAGATAGCCGTCCTTTTTCTCCAACTCGAACACGTAGGGCTTCACCCCGGGCAGCGTCTTCACGTGCTGCATCAAAGGACTGTCCTGCCGATTGGTCAACACGTGCACAGTGCGTGAGCTGAACCGGCGAGCCCGCTCAAGCGCTTCCACAATGTCCGGATTCTTGCCTTCTGCTGAGATGAGAAACACCGGGCTGGAAGAGGCTAGCGCGGGGCTACATATGATCTCAAGTGGCGTCGAAGGCCGAGAGACACGCCCCGTGTAAGCTTCGTGAAGGCTGCACAGCAGCGATGCCACCGTGAAGGAGCCACCGGATCCCACGCCGATGATGCTGGCCTCTGCGGTGCTCGCGATTGCGAGTTTCAAGGGCACAATGTCGGCAGCACGTGCTGCGGCATAGCTATGCCTCAACTGCGCCAGTTCTTCCTCGTAGTGGCTCAAGGCTGGTGACGTGTCATCGCCATTCATGCTGCGGAGGGCTCCTGCCTAGCTGCAGGTTTCTTGCTTTTTGCTAACTTGGTCGCCACAGCAAGTTTGGCCTTGTCAGCACTCACTGGCTTCAGCGCATAGGCCGAGCGAAGCTCCATGAGCATCACGCCCAGCATGTTCTCGCCCTTGCCATCCACCTCACCCCACAGGCGATTCACAGCATTGTTTACCGTCCCAGCCTCGACGAGCCTGGCGCTGCCAGTTGACATCAACAGCTCCTTCAAGTCCGCATGTTGGTCGAACTTTGCCCGCAGCACAGCACGCATACGATCGAACTTGATCTTGGCCCAATCCGGCACCACGTCCCAGACATAAAGACCGTGAGCTGCCATGGCAGCCAGTGCAGGGGTTGGCGCACTGAGAATCCACTCCCTCACTGCTGGCTTCTGAGCCTTTCCAGCTTGATAAGCGTGCTCAGAAGTGGGGAATGTTCTGCCCTCGAACTCTATAGGACGGGGATAGAGATTGCTGAATGCACCATACGGCTTTTCGTTGGCGCGATAGAAGCGGATTTCGGCCGGTTCAGCAGCCTGCTTTGCTGTCGGACGCTTTCGCGCCGTCTGCGGCGTCTTAGTCATTTTTGGAATTCCTTGGCTCGAGAGTCGGGGCTGATGCCCAGTGTTCGGCAATGGTTGAGGGATCAGTAATTCTAGCAAGCCCGTCACGCTGCGGCGTTCAAGTACTGCCGCTGCTGCGGCCTTGATCACGGGATCAAGGCGAACCGACAGAGTTGCTAACTTAACCTTGGGACGTCGAGTTGGTGCCATAGCACTATATTCGAGTTGGAGTTGCGTGAGCTGAGAGAAGTGTACTGCACTCCGCAGCATGCCCACTGCCCAAAAGTCGAACTGACTGAACCTTGCCGACTGGCCGCTTGTGCGCGCCTTGGTAGCTCGCGTCGCTAAAGACATCCATCTCTTACCCGTGAGCAAGCTGTTGGCTTCGATCACATCGAAGACGTGTCTAGCTGTGCTGCGCACAGCATGCACCAGACCGAGTCGGTGCTTACGCCGAAGTGTGCCGTCATGCCAAAGAAGAGACGGGCTGCAAGAAGTCGATAGCCGCTTGTAATCCGATTTGCCGCGAACGGCAGCAATCAGCCTGGAGCGGTCGCTCAGAACAGTACTCCCCGTGGCAGCGTTTGGCCCATAACAGACCAATGTCGAGAACGCTTCGATCGTCCGCTCAGGCCGATCACCTGTCTGACGTGACCGACTGTTGGTCGGCCTTTGCTGCCCGTCACAACTCATGCCGTGAATAGCTGACCAAGGCCTTTTATTTATACCTTTGAGCAGAATAAAAGCGAAAATCCGGTGGCAGCCGCTTACCAGCTTGATACCGTTAAGCAGAGGGTCGGTTACTTGTCGGGTGCGCCGGTGTTTCTGAAGTGCCGCTATCGACAGAGCATCTTCTGTGCGGGTGGCGGCCCTGAATGGGGCTTATATTGTGGGATAAATCCTCACCGTGTTAGATGGAGAGCACGGTCTCCACTTGCATATTCAACCTGGAAAAAATTGGACCAGGACGAGCTGCGACCATCTCTAATAGTGCCTTATCTGAATGTTTTGGCTGGCCACGCCTGGAATTTGTATTCCTTATCAATAAATTCAAAAGAGATTTTCCACGAACTAGACTTTTGTAATTGGCTTGCAGAGTAATTTTTGTGCCTATGGGATATGCCTCGTTTGGCAATAGAGCCAATAGTGCGGGGCGTTGGGCAGGATCAAGCACATGGTCCGGATGATTCGCGATGGATTGCGTTGGGTCATTGAGGTGTCTGTTAAGAGCGAGCGCATACCAATGTATAAACTCGTCTAATTCAGCACGGAACCGTGTAGCTTCATCGCCGACAAGAAGAGCTTCAAGATTGCCGTCAACCCAAACGTCATTCTCAATGGAGTACCCGTCTGTAAAAATTATGTTTGGTGCTACATATTTAGGTGGTATCCCAATGTTAATCCAGGTGTCTCGGTCTGCAAGAAACACAAGTTGTACTGACCTTGGAATTTCAGCCCTCCTTTCGAAGACCTGAAGTACATTTTCGCGACCTCCCGCCGGCAAAACAGACAGCCCAAGATGGCCGAGATACTCCTCTAATCGACGATAAATAATGAGGTCGTCCGATCCCTCGCAAAGAACTGTAGGGAGAGAGGTCTTTTTTAACAAGGCAATAATCTCATCAACAGTTGGTTGAGACTTATTAGAAGATGCAGCCATTATCAGACCTCCTCGTCACCTCGAGATTCGTCAATTAGCAGCTCTTTGTCAGGGTATTTTCCATAAATAAATGGAGAGTGCGTGGCAATAACGAATTGGTTATTAGTCTGCTGCCCTTTTAGAATCGAAAAAAGCTGGCGCTGCCAATCAACATGCAAGCTTAATTCTGGCTCATCAATCAGGAAGACAGCGTCTCGGTAGAAGGCGTTGTATGCAATAAAACTAAGCATTTGCTTCTCACCAGCAGAAAGTGCATCAGAATTAATCGCTCCAGCTGCTTCTCCGAAATTAAGAATTCTGCCTAGCTTGATACCAGAATGACGGAATAATTGCATTGCCAAAGTCCGAACGGCTTCAAGAGGGCGCATGATTTCTTCTCGGGAACTCTCCATTCCCTCGATCTGGTTCCTAATGTCGTCGAGAAGTTGATTCGCACTATCGAGCTGGTCACCGTCAATAGCCTCTCTTTTGTAAGCCTTGATTTTTCTAATTACGTCCTGTGACGTATTCTGTTGAAGGTTGTTGTACTCCTCAGATAGATCTGTGTACTGGCGAACCAATAGGTTTACAACATCAACAGTGCTGAGTGCTGCAACAAAAACATGGTTGTTATTCGTAAGTTTCTTTGAAAGAGCGATTAGTGATTCCTCAATATCACTTTTTGTCCGGGAAAGCGAATTGCTCCGTCCGTTGAGAGTAAAGCCTCCCTCTATGCGCCTGAACGTCGGGAGAAAAACTGATGAGCCAATAGAATTGAGGCGAGAGTTTGCTTCATCTTCTGCATTAAATATGACGTCACCTTCTTCGTCGCGCGTATCTTCGAAAGTCCAGTCGCCGTTTTCATCATGCCAATCAATCCTGCATGTGTATTGTGTAAGGCGATACACGGTGCAACTGTATTTCGAAGTCTCCCCCCGCGTCAGAATAGTTGTCGCCTCTCTATGATGTTGAACCTGGGGGCGACAAGGATGAGAGATGGCTCGGTACGGAGAAGCATTCAGGAACAGAGCGGTGGCGCGGTTGTTGCCG